>OGFK01000557.1_pt1 | contig 31055 bp, 26 predicted proteins | sample 1570931 | NCBI WGS metagenome assembly OGFK01 (sample SAMEA2581935, study PRJEB24529) | metagenome | biome: Human gut stool | place: China | collected 2011
GTGGCGTTCTACTTTGGGACACAGTACCAGAAGGGGAAGGAAGGTGCAGAGGATGGGGAGTGAAACAAAGGTTTGCAGGGACATCAACGCACTGTCCCCTGTGGCGCAGAAGGCTTGTAGGGCGTTTCTTGCGGCGTGTGAAAAGGAAGGCTTGCCTGTTCTGATTACCGAGACATACCGCTCGCAGGCGCGGCAGGACTACCTGTACGCGCAGGGCAGAACTAAAGCCGGTAAGGTTGTCACATGGACACGAAATAGCCACCACACAGGGCGCATGGCTTGGGACATCTGCAAGAATGTGAAGGGGCAGGAGTACGCCGATGCGGCGTTCTTCGCTAAGTGCGGCGCGATTGCCAAACGGCTTGGGATTACCTGGGGCGGTACATGGGATACGCCCGATCAGCCGCATTTTGAGGTGACAAAGGATTGGAAGGAGGAGAGCGAAGTGGTGAAATACTATGAAACATTGAATGAAGTGCCTACATGGGCGAAATCTCTGGTGCAGGATATGATTACAAAAGGGTGCTTTGCGGATCCGGATAAGCTGCACCTGAGTGATGATATGCTGCGGACAATGGCATTGATGCAGAGATACGGTGAGAAATAATCACATTTTGCTAAAAAGAAGAAATGCAGAAGGGGCGGATGACCGCCCCATATTTTTATTTAAAGGATGATTGATATCACCGTATTAAATTCTAAACTCTGTTATGAACTGATACTCAGTGAGACTTGGTATATAGAAAATAAAAATTGGAAAGTCTTATATATATGCAGTGTCATATATATAAATAAGAATTTTATTACAAAAGTATTGAAAAAAGGGGGGGGATTCCAGTATAATGAGTGAAAGGGGTTTAGATATTTTTGACAAAAGGATGATAGATATGATTATACAAAACTCTGCAATAAATATTAAATTTCCAAGAGTAGATAATATTAAAAAGAGTTATATTTTGAATGAAGAGATTCTAAAACAAAATTTTAATGAGGCTAATATTCTTCCCATTCCAGATGATGCGCCATCTGAAATACCAAGAATCATGATAAAAACAAAAGGGGAACATTCTCAGCTTAGTATTGCTCCGGGAGGATTGAATTTCGAAACGGTATATACGCATGAATATGTGAAGAACTGGTCATTATGCGAAGAATATCTTAATACAAGGGTTAATGATATATATACTCTTACAGATAAAATTACAGGAGGGAAACATAACTATATCGGAATTGTAACAAACCTAATATGGGATGATATTGAAGATAATGGTAACAAGATCTTATTTGAAAACCTTTTTGGGAAAAAAGCCTCTAAAAATTTAGATGACATTGTTGTAAGATATACTTATGTAGAAAATAATAGGTATTACGTTAATATTTCACTTCAAAGCGTGAGACTATATGGAGATTCGTCTGCTGAAGAAGCGGGAAGTTTTGCTGAAGAAAATCTTAAAGCACATACGGTTAGTATTACTTTAGATGTGAACGACAGATATTCTTTTAACATGGAAAAAGAGTATGTATCAACAAAAGAAACGTTCAAAGATATTATGGGGCTTACAACTGATATAATAAGCAATAAATTAAAAGAACTAGTTGAAAAAGGAGAATATCGCTATGAGAAAAAATAGCATTGCTAGTAGTGTTATATTTTTGGGCTTAACTTGTAGCGTAGTGGCAAGTGGAAACACATCGGCAACAACTGAGCCCGTAGATACATTTATTGAAAGTCATTACGAAGTTGCAAATAACTGTAGGAATGAATCTGCTAATTTCATTAGCGGAGAAGTATTCCGAAATAATTCCACGTCATTGAAAAAGCTGGACTCTGCTAAAAACAATTGGATTTCTAAAAATTTCGGTTCATCCAGAAGAAAGCTTAATCTAGAACTTGAAGCGAGAAATTTGTTTGGAGAGATGAGGGAAGCAACATCTGAAGAACAAAAGAAAATCCAAGAAAGCATCGAAAAAATTTCTAGACCCACAGGAGTAAATTTCTGGGATTATGCTTGAAGAATTCATTGACTTTGTCAATAGCGTACTTCCCTCTGTAGATCCAGAAGCTAGAGATAAAGCGAAAGCCGCGATTGCCCAATTTTCAAATGATGGAAATCAATACGAATTTTTGCTATCAAATTTGCTACCCCAACTGTCTCAAGGTGATATAATTTCTGAAATTCCTTTTGTTTACCTTAAAGATAATGGTGAACAAGAGATATATAAAGCTAAGGGGATGGTTATCTCAACATCGTGTCACATCGATCAAAAAGAAATTCTTAATATTGTTCCGGTTTTACCATTGGATTTTTTTGATGGTGATAGAAATAAAAAGCGCGAGCTTATGGGGAATAAGATTTATGATTATATGTATATTCCAGAGAACAAGATGAAAAATTATTTTATCAATTTTTCGGGGGTGAATACATATAGCAAGAAATTGATTGTTAACGGAATTTCGTCTGGAAGATTAAAACGAGAATGTTCTTTGAGTCAGATAGGATTTTATTTATTCATTATAAAATTAACTGTATTCTTTATGAGAAGCGAAGATGAAGAAACAATGTCCTATAGAGAAAGTTAAAATGGTGAAAGATGGTGGTGGAGCAAATCTTTTTGAGGTATTTTACTATAATTTATGTAGGAGGCTTAGAGGTGCAAGATAGCAGAGAGGTGGGATTAGTTTCTTTATCCTTACAGACTCTATGCTATTTTGCACTTGTATTTTAATACGAGTTTTTTGCCATTCTAGAATCGCGATATGGGATATAAATAAAAGTTGCACATATAGGATACTGTCCATCTCCGCAAGCGAAAAAGAGATACAAGAAAAAAAGTCTTGTATCTTTTTTTATGCCCTGCGACCGACGGGTTTCCGGGGCTGCAGCACCGACCGCTGCCGGTGGCAGAAGAAGGAAGGTGATGCAGGCGAGAAATCGGGAGTTCCGCAGACTGAACGCAGAGAGGGAGAGCGGACGACCAGATTTCGAGGTGGGCAAGGCAGGTTCAAATCCTGTCTCCGCAATCAAAAAGAGAGATACAAGCGAAAAAGAGATACAAGAGAAAATCTTGTATCTTTTTTTTATGTCCTGCGACCGACGGGTTTTTACAGATTTAGGAATTGGAAAAAAGAAACTCAATAGGGATGATTGGAGACCAGCCCATTTACAATACGAAGGATACTATCAAGCTGGGCAGCATCAAGGCGTTTGAGCTGCTCTGTGAGGGTGCGGATTTTTTCGGGATGCGCCGACTCCAGATCGAAAAATTCCATTGGGGTGATATTCAGATAGTCACAGATTTCAAAAAAATTGGACATGGAAGGGAATGTCTTATTGTTTTCAATGCTGTTGATATAGCCGGGGTTCTGCCCGAGGGAAAGACTCATATCCCTTGCGGAAACGCCCTTTGCCATACGCAGCTGTACCAATCTTTTGGATGTTGACAGCAACGGCGTGGTTACAGGTGTAAAAGTAGGTACTGCAACTATTACAGCAACAACAATAGATGGAAACTTTACAGCAACCTGTGAAGTAAACGTAAACAGAAAACATTCTTCCGGTTCCTCCTCCTCCGGCGGTGGCGGCGGCAGCAGTGCAGCAAAACACGGTGTAACCATCTCTGACAGCAAAAACGGTGCTGTAACCGCAAGTGCGGCAAAGGCAGAAACAGGCGACAAGGTTATTTTGACACCCAAGGCTGACGAGGGCTATGAGCTGGATAAGATTACTGCAAAGGACAAGGACGGCAAGGAAGTTAAGCTGAAAGCAGAAAAGGACGGCACATACTCCTTCACCATGCCGAAGGGCGGCGTAACCGTTGATACAACCTTCAAGCAGGCAGAGGGTGCAACCAACACAGACAAGCCCGCAGCAACAGCTACAAAGACAATCATTTTGCAGATTGGCAGCACAGCAGTGCTTGTGGACGATCAGGCAATCATCAACGATGTTGCACCCGTAATCCGCAACGACAGAACTCTGGTTCCCATCAGAGTCATCACAGAAGCGCTGGGCGGTCAGGTTGCTTGGAACGAAGCCGCAAAAGAGGTTACTCTGACTGTTAACGGCAAGGAAATCAAAATGACTATCGGCAAAGCTCTGGAAAAATACGGCGTTGCTCCCGTTATCATCGGCGGCCGCACCTTTGTACCCGTTCGCTTTGTAGCGGATGAGCTGGGCGCAGTGACCACATGGGACGATGCAACAAAGACTGTAACAATTCAGGCAGTAAAATAAATTTTTCTGAAAAATCTTAGTTGAAAACAATAAAAATGGCGTTCATCCGCAAGGGTGGGCGCTGTTTTCTGCTTTCAGGGAAGAAGTGGGGCGAAAAATACGACCCTCGAAAAAAAACACTTTCCACTGCACCGTTTTCGTGATATAATTCTAATGTTATAGGGCGAAATATAGAGAAAAACGACTACTTTTTGGGGAACGGCGGCTTTTTCGCCTGTTCAGAGATATAGATTGTCCTTTGGAATTGATTGGAAGGATGAATGTTTTTATGGATAAATTAGTTGTAAGGGGCCGAAAAAGATTGACCGGAGAGGTTACCATCAGCGGTGCGAAAAACGCGGCGGTAGCTGTTATTCCGGCGGCGGTAATGGCAACCGGAGTGAGTGTACTGGAGAATCTTCCCAGTATTGAGGACGTTAGAAATATCTGTCATACCATTCAGGAAATGGGCGGCAAATGCAGATTTGTAGATAAACATACTTTGGAAATTGACTGTAACGAGGGTGTCAGCTATCAGGCGACCTTTGAGGGCGTGCAGAAAATGCGCGCATCCTATTATCTCATCGGTGCGCTTCTGGCACGCTATAAAAAGGCAGAGGTGGCAATGCCCGGCGGCTGCAACTTTGGCAAACGCCCCATTGACCTGCACCTGAAGGGCTTCCGTGCGCTTGGTGCAACCGTCATTGAGGAGGACGGCATGGTGAAGGCTTATGCCGAAAAGCTGATTGGTACTTCCATCTACATGGATCAGGTGAGCGTTGGTGCGACCATCAATGTCATGCTTGCGGCAACCATGGCGGAAGGCACCACAACGATTGAAAACGCGGCAAAGGAGCCGCATGTGGTAGATACTGCAAACTATCTGAACATGATGGGTGCAAATATCAAGGGCGCAGGGACAGATGTGATTCGTATTAAGGGCGTTTCTGAGCTGAAGGGCGCGCAGTATACCATCATTCCCGACCAGATTGAGGCAGGCACATACATGATTGCGGCGGCGATTACGGGCGGCGATGTGCTGGTGAAGAATATCATTCCCAAGCACATGGATTCCCTGACGGCAAAGCTGGAGGAAATGAATGTGAAGGTGGCAGAATGGGAGGATTCTATTCGCGTGATGGCGGATGAGCCCTTGCGTGCGGTAAATGTAAAGACCATGAGTTACCCCGGCTTCCCGACGGATTTACAGCCCCAGATTGCAACGCTTCTTGCGGTCTGCAACGGGACAAGCGTGCTGACGGAAAATGTCTGGGAAAACAGATATCAGTACATGGGTGAGCTGCGCAAGCTGGGCGCAGATGTGGAGATTAACGGCAGAGTGGCAACCATCCACGGCATTAAGCATTTCAGCGGCGCGGAGGTTTCCGCAACAGACCTGAGAGCAGGCGCGGCAATGATTTTGGCGGCACTGGCGGCAGAGGGTGAAACCATCATTGACGGCGTGCGTTATATCGACAGAGGCTATGAGGATGTCGAGGAAAAATTCAGAGCCATGGGCGCGGATATCGACCGTATCCCCGACGAGCAGTAAAAAGAGAACAAGAGAGCCTCGGAGCAGTTCCGAGGCTTATTTTATGGAAAAACACGAAGGAAAAGAGGTGAACCGGCTTGCGGATGGAATTTTGCACCATCGCCAGCGGCAGCAGCGGCAACTGCACCTATATCGGGACGGATTACACGAAAATATTGATTGATGCAGGCATCAGCGGCAAGAAAATCGAGGAAGGACTTGCAAATTTGAAGCTGACGGGCGACAAAATCGATGCGCTGTTTATCACCCATGAGCATGTTGACCATATCAAGGGGGCAGGCATTCTTTCCCGCAGGTTTGATATCCCTATTTTTGCTACGCCGGATACCTGGGCGGCGATGGAGGAAGGCCTTGGGCGGATTGCGCCGAGCAACAAGCGGATTGTGTATGCGGATGAGGTCTGCGCGGTGAATGACCTTTGCGTGAAGCCGTTTCGGATTCCGCATGACGCGGCAGAGCCTGTGGGCTACAACGTCTTTTCGGGCGAGAAAAAAATCACACTGGCAACGGACATCGGCCATGTGACGGATACGATTCGGGAAAGCATAGAGGACAGTGATGTGCTGCTTTTAGAGGCAAATCATGATGTGGAAATGCTGAAAAAGGGCGGCTATCCATGGTCGCTGAAGCAGCGGATTCTGGGCGAAAACGGACATCTTTCCAACCATACGGCAGGAAGGCTTCTGGCAGAGGTGATGACGGGAAGGATGAAATACGTTTTTTTGGGACACCTCAGCGAGGAAAACAATAACCCCCATCTGGCGTATGAAACGGTAGAGGAAATCCTGCGGAACAACCGCATTGAGGTTGGCACGCATGTAAAAATGGATATGGCGAGCCGTTTTCAGAATGGCGTGAAGGTGGAGCTGTAACGGAGGGTTGGCATGAAGGTTACGGTCGTTTGCGTAGGCAAATTGAAGGAAAAATACTGGCGCGATGCTATTGCGGAATACAGCAAGCGGCTGAGCCGTTATATGAAGCTGGAGATGATCGAGCTGGCGGATGAAAAAGCACCCGAAAACATGAGCGATGCACAGGCGGCGGAGGTCAAGGAAAGGGAAGGACAGCGGATTCTGAAAAACGTGAAGGACGATGCCTTTGCGGTGGCGCTGGCGGTGGAAGGGAAGATGCTTTCCTCCGAGGAGCTGGCAGAATTTATGGAGAAAAAGGACGTTGGCGGCGTGAGTCATATTGTGTTCATCATCGGCGGCTCTCTGGGGCTTTCCCCTGCGGTGATGCGGCGTGCGGATTATGCACTTAGCTTTTCCAGAATGACATTTCCGCACCAGATGATGCGTGTGGTTTTATTGGAGCAGATTTACCGCTCGGAGCGGATTCAGCGCAACGAGCCATATCATAAATAAAGAAATTGCGAGGAAGGGAAGATTGCAATGAAAAAAGGCATGAAAATTGTGCGGTTTATCGGGATTGTGTGCTGGTTTCTGGCACTGTTCATTCTGATTAACGGGCATCAGGAGAAGAAAAAAGCGGCAGAGGAGGCGGCAAAGCAGCCTGCCATTGTAACGGAAACAAACGAAACGAATGACGGAGATACACCAAGCACCGTGATTTTCCCCGAATAAAAAAGAAAGCGTTCTCGAATGGAATATCCTAAAGAGAACGCTTTTTTATATTTTCGACTTAATTTTCTAAAAACGCTTCGCCGATTTTGAACACATCCCCTGCGCCGACCGTCAGAAGTAAATCCCCTGCCTTGCAGTTTTTCTCCAGATAGGAGCGGATGGCATTAAAATCTCCGACATATCTTGCGGATTTGCCTGTTTTCGCGATTCTGTCTGCAAGCATGGCGGCGGAAATGGTGCCATCATCGGATTCCCTTGCGGCATAGATATCCGCGATGATGACTTCATCCGCATCGGTGAATGCTTCGCCGAATGCATCAAAGAGGAACTTTGTTCTGGAATAGGTGTGCGGCTGGAATACGCACCAGGTTGTACGGTGCTGCACCTTTTTTGCCGCCGCCAGTGCCGCCTTGATTTCTGTGGGGTGGTGCGCATAATCATCAATGACAACAACGCCGTTTTTTTCGCCTTTTTTCTGGAAACGGCGTTCTGTACCCGTAAAATGCAGAAGCCCCTTTTGGCAGTCCGCGGGACAGACACCTACAAAATGTGCCGCTGCAATGGATGCCAGCGCATTTGCGATATTATGATCTCCGGGTACATTCAGATGGAAATTCCCGAACAATTCGCCTTTATAATATACATCAAAGGTATTCTTGCCGTCCGGCTCATGGATGATACTTTTCGCCTGCCAGTCCGCGCCATCCGCCAGTCCGAAGGTTTCTACGGTGCAGTCCAGTCCCTGTGTCAGCTCTGCCACGTTTTCAATCGCCTGATTGATAACCAATGCACCCTTCGCAGGGATACGCTCTGCAAAGGCATGGAAGGAGCGGCGGATATTCGCAAGGTTTTTGAAATAATCCAGATGGTCGCTTTCCACATTCAGAATCACGCCGACGAAGGGCTTGAACTGCAAAAAGCTGTCGAAATATTCGCATGCCTCGGCAACGAAATACGGAGAGTGGCCGATTTTCAGGTTACTGCTGATGGTAGGCAGGATGCCGCCAACCGTAATGGTAGGGTCTGTCCCTGCGGCAAGCAGGATTTCGGAAACCATGGATGTGGTTGTAGTCTTGCCATGTGTGCCTGCAACGGCAATGGAATCCTTATATTCCGCCATGATTTCGCCCAGCAGTCTGGCTCTGTCCATCAGGGGGATATGCTTTGCCTGCGCCGCCTGATATTCGGGGTTATCGGGATGGATTGCCGCGGTATAGACCACTAAATCTACATCATCCGTGATGTTTTCCGCCTTGTGTCCGAAGTTGATATGAATCCCCAAATTCTGCAGGTGCTTTGTCACAGGGGATTCCTTGATATCCGTACCGGAAACGATACAGCCCTTATCTGCCAGAATTTCTGCCAGACCGGACATGCTGATGCCGCCGATGCCGATGAAATAAATGTGTTGTCCTTTTTGAAATGTTGTCATATTCTATCGCCTCAAAATCTATTAAATGGGTTCAAATTTTTCTGAAATTTAACAAAATCATCATATAGTTTAACCTTCATTATAGTATACTGGCATGGGAAAGGCAATCTTTTCTCTGCGTTTTCTTTTTCTGTGTTCTATATTTTATACAGAAAGTGCCGAAAATAAACCCATACGGGCGCAGGAGCAACGTGCAAATTTTCTCAATCGGAAAAAAGGAAAGAGAAAAAGCCAATCGAAATAAGGCGAAATTTCGGCACAGATGCCGTAGATAATCTTTGCAAGTTTATTTTCCTATGCTATAATAATCAAAACAGAGCCTATGACTTTGTTACATATATACAACCTGAAAAGATAGGGGTGGGTAATATGCGTAAAAAAGAAATGATAGCAATGCTTCTGGCGGGTGGACAGGGCAGTCGTCTGGGCGTGTTAACAAGAAAGGTGGCAAAGCCTGCCGTTGCCTACGGTGGGAGATATCGTATCATTGATTTTCCGCTGAGCAACTGCATTAACTCCGGCGTGGATACCGTCGGCGTGCTGACACAGTATCAGCCGCTGCGCTTGAATCAGCATATCGGGATTGGGATTCCATGGGATTTGGATAAGAAAAACGGCGGTGTGACGATTCTTGCGCCGCATGTGAAAACAGGGGATTCCGGCGAATGGTTCAACGGGACGGCAAACGCCATTTATCAGAATATTGACTTTATCGACAGCAATAATCCGGAATATGTGCTGATTCTTTCCGGTGACCACATTTATAAAATGGATTATTCCAAGATGCTTGCCTTCCATAAGGCACACAACGCAGCGGCAACGATTGCCGTTATGGAGGTGCCGATGGAGGAAGCAAACCGCTTCGGCATTATGAATACCGAGGACGGCGATAAGATTTACGAATTTGAGGAAAAGCCGGAAAGCCCCAAGAGCAATCTTGCTTCCATGGGGATTTACATATTTACATGGGACAGACTGCGTGATGCATTGATTGAGGATAATTCCATCCATCCGGACAGCGATTTCGGCAAGCACATCATCCCTAAAATGCTGGATGAGGGACAGCCCATGTATGCATGGCGCTTCGATGGATACTGGAAGGATGTCGGTACCATTCAGTCCTATTGGGAGTCCAATATGGACTTAATCCGCACCCTGCCCGAATTCAACCTCTACGAGGATTTCTGGAAGATTTATACCAACAGCGACCATCAGCCGCCGCAGTATACGGCACCCGGCTCAAAGACAGAGGAAGCGCTGCTTTCTGACGGCTGTGAGATTTACGGTACGGTCTGTCGCTCCATCATCGGCCCCGGTGTTGTGGTGGAAAAGGGGGCAGTGGTGAAGGATTCCATCATCATGGCAGACACGATTATCGGCGAAAATGCTTTGATTGACCATTGCGTCATTGATGAAAAATGCAGCATCGGCAAAAATGTGCAGATGGGTGTCGGGGAAAATATTCCTAATGAGGCAAAGCCTAATATTTATAATACAGGCATCACCGTTCTGGGAATGAACAGCAGTGTTCCCGATGGGATTGTGATGGGGAAAAACTGCGTGATTTACGGCAGAACCTCCCTTGAGGATTATCCCGACGGCAGATTGGAAAGCGGTAAGGCCGTTGTACGGGAGGTGTAACAGATGAAAGCAATCGGTATTATTCTGGCAGGCGGCAATAACGACGGCAGACTGGGCGTTCTGACCGACCATAGAGCGGCGGCGGCATTGCCCATTGGCAGCTGCTATCGCGCCATTGATTTTACATTGAGCAATATGTCCAACAGCGGCATTGGCAAGGTGGCTGTGCTGACGCAGTATAACTCTCGTTCCCTGCGCGACCATCTGATGTCATCCAAATGGTGGGACTTCGGCAGAAAGCAGGGCGGCTTGTTCGTATTCACGCCGTATACCAGCAATGCAGGCTCTACATGGTTCCGCGGCACGGCGGATTCCATTTATCAGAATATGACCTTCCTCAAGCGCAGCAATGAGGAATACGTTGTGATTACCTCCGGTGATTCCATCTATAAAATGGATTACCGTAAGGTGTTGGAATATCATAAGGAAAAAAATGCGGACATTACTGTGGTTTATCAGAAAATGACGGGAAAGGATTTATCCAAATTCGGCATTTTGCAGATGGATGCGGACAATAAGCTGGAGGGCTTCGAGGAAAAGCCGGAGCAGCCGAAATCCGATGCAGCCTCCCTGGGGATTTATGTTATCTCCAGAACCCTGCTTATCAATCTGCTGAATCAGATTATCCCCGAAGGCAGATACAGTCTGGTAAAGGATATTATCATCCGCTTTATCCATACGCTGAAAATCTACGGCTATGAATATGACGGCTACTGGAATGCCATCGGCACAGGCATTGCGGCTTATTTTGAGACGAACATGGATTTTCTGAAAAAGGATATCCGCGATCATTTCATCAACGAATATCCCTATATTGAAACAAAGCCGAAGGATGAACCCCCTGCAAAATACAACAGGGGTGCGGATGTGACGGATTCCATCGTCGGCAGCGGTGCGATTTTTGACGGGAAGGTGGAGCATTCCGTTGTGTTCCGTAGGGTGCGTGTCGGCAAGGGCGCAGTTGTAAGAAATTCCATCCTGATGGAGGGCTGCCAGATTGGCGAAAACTGCGTGGTGGAAAATGCCATCTTCGATAAGGAGGTTGTCCTTTCCGCAGGACAAAGAGTCATCGGCGTTTCCTCTGAGGAGCCGGCAGTGCTGAAAAAGGGCACAAAATTATAACTCTATATTTATGAACAGAAGGACAGTCACAAAATCAGGAGGTGGCTGTCCTTTTTTGATAAGCTGAAATTTTTGCAGGCGCACCGCGCCGCCTTTCTCTCTGCCGTTTCCGGCACTGTGGGGAAGGGATTGGAAAGGGAAACTTTGTTGCCATTACGAAACGGGTCCCGAGTTTTTGTTACTTTTTAGCATAAAAAGTAAGGAAGAATGCTTTTGTTTTGCCAAGAAAGTTCTAAACGGGCGAATTTCTTATCTTCACCAAGCTGTAATTTTTGCGCGACTGCGCTTTTTTTATTTCCATAGAATCATTTTTTAGTAAAAGAGTATATTGAATTTTATAGGGAAAAATGCGATACTAAAACGTATGTATACAATATCTTGAAAAATATTTCGCCCTTTGGCGTAGGAGGAAAAATAAATGAGACAGTTGAAAGCAATCATTCTGGCTGCCGGCGAAGGCTCCCGTATGAAATCCAAGAAACCTAAGGTACTCCATGAAATTCTGAATAAGAGCATGGTGGATTATGTGATTGAAACCGCAAAAAGCTGTGGCGCAGAGGAGGTCTGCGTTGTGGTGGGACACAAGGCTGAGGAGGTTAAGGCAGGCATCCGCGCGGAAGGCATCTCCTTTGCTTTGCAGGCAGAGCAGAAGGGAACAGGGCATGCTGTTATGATGGCAGGCGATTTTATTGATGAAAGCAGTGATATGCTGATTCTCTACGGGGATACGCCGCTGATTACAGGCGAAACCCTGACAAAGCTGGTTGAGGTACACCGTACAGAGGGACACAGCGTAACTGTAGTTTCCTCTAAAATAGAGGACCCTACCGGCTACGGGCGCATCATGCGCGATGACCACGGCGGTTTTGAACGCATTGTGGAGCATAAGGATGCAACAGATACACAGAGAATGATTAACGAAATCAACACAGGGATTTATATTTTCAACGGCAAGGAGTTGAAGGAATCTCTGGGCAAGCTGAATAACAATAACGCGCAGGGGGAATATTACCTGACAGATTGTCTGGAGCTGATTTTGAAGGCAGGCGGCAAGGTGGAGGCTGTTGTGGCAAAGGATGCCGATGAATTTTTCGGTGTAAACAGCCGTGTACAGCTTGCGGAAGCTGCAAAAATCATGAAGCACCGCATCAACCGTAAGCACATGGAAAGCGGTGTTACCCTCGTTGATCCCGAAAATACCTATATCGGCAGTGATGTTAAAATCGGTATGGATACGGTGATTTTGCCCGGCTGTGTGCTGGAGGGCAATACGGAAATCGGGGAGGACTGCGAAATCGGCCCCAACTCCAGACTGACAGATACCAAGCTTGGCAATGGCGTGAAATTCCAGACCTCTACGGCAATCGAATCCGAAATCGGCAACGAAACCACCGTTGGGCCTTTCGCGTATATCCGCCCGAATTGCCATATCGGCAACAGGGTGAAGGTTGGCGACTTCGTTGAGGTGAAAAATTCCACTATTGGCGACGGCACAAAAATCCCGCACCTTTCTTATGTCGGAGATACCGATGCAGGCGAAAAAATCAACTTCGGCTGCGGCAGCATTATGGTAAACTATGATGGCAAGAAAAAGCACCGCACTACCATTGAGGATAATGTTTTTGTCGGCTGCAATGTAAATCTGGTTGCACCTGTAACCGTGAAGAAGGGTTCCTACATTGCCGCAGGCTCCACCATCACAAAGGATGTGCCTGAGGACGTTTTGGCGGTTGCCAGAGCAAGACAGCAGGTCATCGAAGGCTGGACAAAAAAGAGAATTGAAAGATAATTTGAAAAAATTGTCGAATAGCGGTTGAAATTGATTGTTTTTCGGTGTAACATAATATTGTATGTGCTTATATAACCTAAAATTATTTTTTATAGGGGGACAGATAAATGCTTAATTCCGGCATCAGCAACATTAAAGTTTTTGCCTGCAATTCCAACAAAACGCTGGCAAATGCAATCGCAGATAAGCTTGGTCTGAAACTGGGCGACTGTGAAGTAGAAAAGTTCAGCGACGGTGAGATTTCCGTAAAGATCAATGAAACCATTCGTGGCGCAGATGTATTCATCATCCAGTCCACATCCTATCCCGTAAACGATAACCTGATGGAGCTGCTTATCATGATTGACGCAATGAAGCGTGCATCCGCAGCAAGAATCACAGCCGTTATGCCCTATTACGGCTATGCTCGTCAGGACAGAAAAGCAAGAGCGAGAGATCCCATCAGTGCAAAGCTGGTTGCAAATATTCTGACAAGCGCAGGCGCAAGCCGTGTGCTGACAATGGATCTGCACTGTGCGCAGATTCAGGGCTTCTTCGATATTCCCGTAGATAATCTGGTTGGCAGCCCTCTCTTGACAGACTTCTACATCAAAAAATTCGGCGATTCTCTGGAAAGAGATTTTGTTGCGGTTTCTCCCGATTTGGGCAGCGTAACAAGAGTCAGAAAATTTGCGGAAAAGCTGAATATTCCCATTGCAATTATTGATAAACGCAGACCGAAGGCAAATGTCAGCGAGGTTATGAATATCATTGGTGACATCAAGGGCAAAAAGGTTATCCTGCTGGATGATATGATTGATACCGCGGGCACCATTACAAATGCAGCCAATGCGCTGATTGAAAGAGGTGCAATCGAGGTAGATGCCTGCTGTACACATGGCGTTCTGAGTGGTCCTGCTATCGAAAGAATCGAAAAATCCGCAATCAAGGAGCTGCTGGTTCTGGATACCATCGAGCTGCCTGAGGAAAAGAAAATCGACAAGATTACAATGATTTCCGTTGCAGATATTTTCGCAAATGCAATCAACTGCATCCATAATGGCGTTTCTATTTCTCAGTTGTTTGACTGATTCGCATTGCGCCGAAAAATTCACAAAATCATGACAGAAAAAACTCCCAAACACAAAAATGGGAGTTTTTCTTTTTATTTACTGAAAAATAGTGCAGCGAGAGGAGATATTTTTAGCAGTTATGGGTAAAAAAAATAATATCCAAAAAGCGGTAGCCAAACCTCGACGGAAACTGGTGTTTTTTTAGCGTTTTGGGAAAAATGGGTTTGGCAAAACTGCCAATTTTACAGAAACTCGGTTGACAAGAAGGGTAAAATAGATTATATTGTTAAAAGTAAAACAAACAGAGTGAGACATATTTCCTATTCGCAGTGTGGGAATGGCTCTGTTTGCTATAAAATTTTACTATCCACTTATCAAATTTTTAAATTTTTAGGAGGAAGATATCGATGAAAATTGCATTCTTTGACACAAAGTCTTACTGGGTAGACGCTTTTAAACCCGTAGCAGCAAAATATGGCTATGAAATCACTTTCTTCAACGAAAGACTGACACCCGCTACAGCTCATCTGGCAGCAGGTCATGACGCTACTTGCTCTTTCGTTAATGACGAAGTTCCCGCAGAAGTTATCCGTGAACTGAAAAATCTGGGTATCAAGGTTCTGCTGCTGCGTTGCGCAGGTTTCGACAGCGTTGATCTGGATGTTGCAAAAGAATGTGGCCTGCCCGTACTGAGAGTACCCGCTTATTCTCCTCAGTCCGTAGCAGAACAGGGCGCAGCTCTGCTGATGGCTGTTAACAGAAAGCCTCATCTGTCCTATGAAAGAACAACAAAATTCAACTTCGATATCGCTGGTCTGACAGGTATCGCTCTGTACGGCAAAACAGCAGGTATCATCGGTACAGGTAAAATCGGTCAGTGCATGATTAACATTCTGAAAGGCTTCGGCATGGATATCGTGGCTTACGATGCATTCCCTAACCCCAACCTGGGTCTGGAATATGTAACTCTGGATGAACTGTATGCTCGTGCTGACGTTATCTCCATCCACTGCCCTCTGATGCCCGCAACAAGACACATGATCGACAAGGATGCTATCGCTAAGATGAAAGACGGCGTTATCTTCATCAACGTTGCTCGTGGCGGTCTGGTTGACTCCGAAGCTCTGGCTGACGCAGTTGAAGCCGGCAAATTCCGTGGCGTAGGTATGGACGTTTGCGAAAAAGAACATGAATATTTCTTCGAAGACAGAAGCAACCTGAAAGAACATGACAAGACTCTGTCCAGACTGCTGGCAAGCGATAAGGTTGTTATCTCCGGTCACCAGGCATTCCTGACAGAAGAAGCTCTGGAACAGATGGCTCTGATTACAATGGATAATGCAAAGGCATTCCTGGAAGGCGCTGAACTGGTTAACGAAGTAAAATAATTTCATCTGATACATAGATAGAAATATTAAAGTGAGCACTGAAAAGTGCTCACTTTTTTATTGTTTTCCGCCGCTTTTTTATGCTATAATGACTCTGAAAAATGAACAGAATAAAGGTGCGCCCGGATAAGAAACCTTGCATTCTGAAATACTGAAAGTTTTCTTATTGGGACACACCTTAGAACAGCAGCTCTAATTTTTTGATTAGGGCATTTCGTTGTGTTTACGGACAGGAGGAAAGGCACATGGGTCTTTTTGACAGATTTAAAAATCAGGAAGCGAGAGGGCAGGAGTTTTACTGTATCGTGGGTCTTGGCAACCCCGGCAGGGAATACGCCGAAACAAAGCATAATGTCGGCTTCTGTGTAATTGATAAGCTGGCGGAAAAATATGAGATTAAGGTGGAAAAATACAAAAACAGAGCATTGATTGGGGATGGCATGATTCGCGATAAGCGGGTGCTTCTCGTAAAGCCGCAGACCTTTATGAACCTCAGCGGCGAAAGTGTGCGTGAAATCGTGAATTTCTATAAAATTCCGCAGGAACGCTTTGTTGTCATTTTCGATGATACGAGCCTGCCCTGCGGCAGTGTGCGGATTCGCGAAAAGGGCAGCCATGGCGGACATAACGGCATCCGCAACATCATCGACCAAATGGGGACGGATGTGTTTAACCGCATTAAGGTCGGCATTGGCGAAAAGCCAAAGGGCTGGGATTTGGCGGATTATGTTCTTGCGAAATTCAGTCCCGATGATTTGCCTGCCATGGAAGAAGGCATGGAGAAGGCGGTCAAGGGCGTGGAGCTGATCCTCTCTCGCGGCGTGGCGGAGGCGGCAAACCGTGTGAACCAGAAACCGAAAAGCATGAAAAAACAGAAGGCCTTGCAGGAGCAGGCAGAAAAAGCCGAAAAAGAAACGGAAAAGACTACTGACGGGGTGAATAAAGAATGAAAGCCTTAACCGCACCGCTGACCGAATTGGGCAGTTTTCAACAGATTCTGGAAGGAATTGCAAAGGGAAATACGCCTGTTTTTGCGACAGGTGTCATTGATGCGGCAAAAAATCATCTGGCGTACAGCCTGCAGGCGGAAACAAAGCGTCCGCTTTTCCTTCTGACCTACAGTGAGCTGCGCGCGAAGGAAATTCTGGAGGATTTGACCTTTTTTACGAAGGACTGTGCATATTATCCTGCGAAGGATATCCTTTTCTACAGCGCGGATGTGCATAGCATGGAAATGAACCGCCAGCGGTTTCTGGTATTGGAGCGTCTGCTCAAGGGCGAAACGCCCATCATTGTAGCATCTGCCGAAGCGCTGTTAGATAAATATCCCCCGAAGGAAATTTTCGCCTCCTTTCGGCTGACCCTGCGGACAGGTGAAATCGTTGAAATCGCAGAGCTGACACGCAAGCTGGTACGCATGGGCTATGAGCGGACGGAGCTGGTGGAAAGCCCCGGGCAGTTCAGCCTGCGCGGCGGTATTCTGGATATCTGGTCGCTGACGGCGGAGGATGCCGTGCGTATCGAATTCTGGGATGATGAAATAGATTCCATCCGCAGCATGGATGCGCAAAGCCAGCGTTCCGTAGAAAAGCTGGAGGAGGCGAGCATCTTCCCCCTGTGGGAAATGGTTTATACCGAGGAGCAGGCAGTTTCTGCGGCGGAGCGCATCGAGCAGGAATATCGGAAGGTACTGAAAAATCTGGAGCAGAAGGGCGAAGCGGAAAATGCAGAGCGTCTGCGGGAGCATATCGGCGAGGATGCGGAACGCCTGCGTGCGGAAAAAACATTGCCTGCACTCGGGGCGTATGCCGATTATTTTTATGAAAATCCCGTCAGCCTGCTTTCCTATTTGCGGGAGGACACCCTGCTTGTGTTCGATGAGCCTGAGCGCATCCGTGAGCACATGGATATTCTGACGGAGGAATACCGCGAGAGCGTGAAGGGGCGTATCGCGCAGGGCTATTTATTGCCCGGGCAGAGCAATATGCTCTATGATTATACGGAAATTTTGCGGCAGGCGGAGGACTTTGCGGAGCTTCTGCTTGCAGGGCTGAATCAGAAGACGGTGGATTTCCACCCGAAAACCATGGTGAATCTTTCGGTGCGCTCTACGCCTTCCTTCCAGCAGCGCGCGGACCTTTTCTGCGAGGAGCTGGAATATCTGAAAAAGAACCATTTTCGCACGCTGATTCTTGCCGGCAGCGGTACAAGGGCACAGCGTATGGCAAAGGAATTGCAGGAAATGGGTCTGGAAGCCGTTTATATCGATTCTCTGGAAAAGGAGGTGCCGAAGGGTGCCGTCTGGGTGGCACGCGGTACGCTTTCTAAGGGCTTTCGGTATGATTATATTGATTTTGCCGTGTTCTGCGACAGCGAATTATTCGGCGGCAAGGAAAAGAAAAAACGAAAGAAGCGCAGGAAAAACGGCGCGGCAATCGAAAGCTTTACCGATTTGCATATCGGGGATTATGTTGTACATGATAACCACGGGATTGGTGTATTTCGCGGTCTGGAAAAAATCTCTGTCGAGGGCGTGCAGAAGGATTATATGAAGATTTCCTATCGCGATGGCGGCAGTCTCTTTGTACCTGTCAACCAGATGGATATGGTGCAGAAATATATCGGTACAGGCTCTGCCGCACCCAAGCTGAATAAGCTTGGCGGACAGGACTGGGCAAAGGCAAAGGCGAAGGCGCGAAAGGCTGTGCAGATTATGGCGGAGGATCTGGTTGCGCTTTATGCAAAGCGTGCGGCGGCGCAGGGCTTTGTCTATGGTGCGGATACCGTCTGGCAGCAGGAATTTGAGGAAAGCTTCCCCTATGAGGAAACGGATGACCAGCTGAACGCCATTGAGGATGTCAAAAAGGATATGGAAAGCAGCAAGGTTATGGACAGACTGATTTGCGGTGACGTTGGCTACGGCAAGACGGAGGTTGCCATTCGTGCGGCATTCAAGGCGGCACAGGAAGGCAAGCAGGTCGCATTCTTAGTCCCGACTACCATTTTGGCACAGCAGCATTACAATACCTTTACCCAGAGAATGACGGGCTACCCTGTGCATATCGAGCTGCTCTCCCGTTTCCGTACGCCGAAGCAGCAGAAGGAGAGCCTGCAGAATATCGAAAAGGGCTATTCCGAAATTTTGATTGGGACACATCGGATTCTCTCCAAGGATGTCAAGTTCAAGAATTTGGGGCTGATTATCGTGGATGAGGAGCAGCGCTTCGGCGTGGCGCATAAGGAAAAGCTGAAGGCACTCAGAGAAAACGTGGATGTGCTGACGCTTTCCGCAACCCCTATTCCCAGAACGCTTCACATGAGCCTTGCGGGGATTCGCGATATGAGCCTTTTGGAGGAGCCGCCGCAGGAAAGGCATCCCGTTCAGACCTATGTGATGGAAAATAACCCCGAATTTATTCGTGAGGCCATTCACAGGGAAATCAGCCGCGGCGGACAGGTTTATTATCTCTATAATCGTGTAGAATCCATCAGCGAGGAGGCCTTCCGGGTGCAGAGGCTTGTGCCGGATGCAAATGTGACCTACGCGCATGGGCAGATGTCGGAGCGAGAGCTGGAACGCATTATGGGCGATTTCATCAGCGGCGAGATTGATGTTCTGGTCTGCACAACAATTATCGAAACGGGGATGGATATTTCCAATGCGAATACCATCATCATTCAGGATGCCGACCGCATGGGGCTTTCTCAGCTGTATCAGCTGCGCGGACGCGTGGGCAGAAGCAATCGCATTGCGTATGCGTATCTGATGTATAAGCGGGATAAAATGCTGCGCGAGGCGGCGGAAAAACGCCTGCAGACCATTCGTGAATTTACGGAGTTTGGCTCGGGCTTTAAGATTGCCATGCGTGATTTGGAAATCCGCGGTGCAGGCAATTTGCTTGGTGCGGAGCAGCATGGACACATGGAGGCAGTCGGGTATGATATGTATTGCCGCCTGCTTGAGGAGGAGGTGCAGAGCCTCAAGGGAGATGCACCGAAGGAGGAAAAATTTGAAACCTCAATTGATTTGAACATCAGTGCCTTTATCCCCGATTTTTATATTAAGAATCAGGAGCAGCGGATGGAGCTGTATAAAAAAATCGCAGGCATCCGCACCATGGAGGAATATTACGACATGCAGGAGGAGCTTGAAGACCGCTATGGCGATTTGCCAAAGAGCGTACAGCTTCTGCTGGAGGTGGTTCTTGTGAAGGCAGAGGCACATGAGATGGGGATTCGCGCCATCAGCCAGAAGCATGGGAATCTTCTTCTGGAATTTCAGCCGCAGCCTAATATTGACCCACAGAAGCTGATGCAGCTGCTTGCAAAGGAAAAGGGCAAATATCTCTTTACTGCGGGCGCAAATCCGTACCTTACCATCAAGCCGGCAAGGGGAGAGGGAGAAAAACCGCTCGAACTGATTAAAAAATGCTTTGAGGCATTGAAAGACTGAGAGAATATCTGTATAATAAAAAAACCAATATCTATACGGAGAGAGGGTGCAGAATGAAAAAGAGAAGAAAAGGTCTGCTGGGGCTTCTGCTGGCAGGGGTGTTTGCGCTGACAGCCTGTGGCAGCGGCGGAACAGCGGATACGGTTGTGCTGAAAATTGACAATCACGATATTACGAAATATGAATATATGGTTTACCTTTATACCACAACGCAGAGCTTTGTTTCTGCGGCGGGAGAGGATGTCTGGAATCTGGATTTTGATGGGCAGACGGCGGATGAGCTGGTGGAGGAGCGCACCATCAGCACATTGCAGAGTGTGCTTGCGGCGGAGGAATATGCCGCGGCGCATGATATTGCGCTGACGGATGACCAGAAGGAGGAAGCGGCAGCGGCGGCAAAGCAGTTCCTCTCCACAGTGGATGCGGATGCGCTGAAGAAGATGGAGGTAGATGAGGAAAAGCTTGTGCCCTTGATGGAGGCCTCTTATTTGTATTCCTTGGTGTATGATTCCATTGCATCGGAATGTGCGGTGGATGAAACGGATATGGCAGATTACTACGCAGACCAAAAGGATCAGATTCGCTCCGATTATACGGAACTGAAGGTAGCAACCATTTTGGTCGATGATGAGGAAACGGCAAATGAGGTCGCAAAGCGTGCTAAGGATGGAGAGGATTTTGCATCCTTGTTCCGGAAATATGACGTTGACCCTAAGGCGCAGAGTGGCGATGAAAACGGCGAAACCACGATGTATCAAAGCTATATGCTTTCCAATTTCGGGCTGACAGAAGCACCTGAGGTCGGCAAGGTGGTCGGTCCTATCAAGATGGACGAGAGTAAATATTTCATTATTAAAACACTGGAGAAAACCGTTCCGACAGAGGAAGAAGTGAAGGAAAAGGCGGAAACCGGCTATAAGGATAAGATTCAGACGGAATATGCCGAAGCGCGCATCGGTGAAATGGTGAAGGCGCAGAAGGTGGAAAAGGTCAAGAGTGTCTGGGATACTCTGGAAAAATTCCACTGAAAATCAAAAAAAATAAGAAAGGATGTCTTGCGAGAACAAGGCATCTTTTTTTGTACAGAGGACGTAAAGCTGTTGTCGAAAAAAGGAAACTATGCTATGCTGAAAACAGAGGATTATCGCTTGGCGGTTCAGTCACTCTCTGCAAAGGGGGTGATGCTATGTGCGTTACATATTCTGATTTGGTTCAGATTGGTATACTTATCGTAGCACTTATCTCCCTGTATCAAAACAGGGGATAAATAAAAAACGACCGCCTAACTTGGGGAAGTTAGACGGTTTCACCATTAAACCGGACTGACCGCTACACCAAAAGCGATAATCCTTTAATTGACTGCCTAACAGAAGTTAGACGGTCTAAACCAAATCTTTCGGACTGACCGCCCTTCCAAAAGCGGTAATCCTTTCTTACTGTCATCATAGCACAGAGGAATAAAAAAAGCAATCAAATCTGTATTTTTTTGCATAGCAGTGAGGATATGGCAGGAGAAAGCTGTAATATAGTTGAAAAAAGGGCATTTCTAAGGTATGATGAACAAAAGAGATATTTTGTTTTTCGGGTGAAGGAGGAAAATGAGAGATGGAGTTGAAAAGAGTATGGGCGATGTATTTCAGCCCGACAGGCGGAACGGAAAAGGCAGTGAAAACAACAGCGCAGGCATTGGCGGCAAAGTTGGACTTGCCCTTGGAAAGCTATGATTTTACCTTGCCGCAGGGCAGAGAAAAGGATGCGGTTTTCGGTGAAGGGGATTTGGTTGTCTGCGGCACACCTGTCATTGCAGGGCGTGTGCCGAATGTATTGCTCCCCTATCTGACGGAGCAGGTAAAGGGCAACGGTGCGTATGCGGTGCCTGTGGTTTCCTTTGGCAACCGCAATTATGATGATGCGCTGATTGAGCTGAGAAATATTCTGGAGCAGGACGGCTTTAAGACGGTTGCAGGCGGCGCTTTTGTGAGCGAGCATTCCTTTTCCAAAACCCTTGCGGCAGGCAGACCCGATGCAAAGGATTTGGCAAGCATGCAGGAATTTGGCGCAAAAATCGCGGAAAAGCTGACAAGCGGCTGGGAATATACGGCTCCTGCGTCTGTGAAGGGATGCGACCCCATTCGTCCCTATTTCAAGCCACAGGACAGACATGGTGCGCATATTGATATTCGCAAGGTAAAGCCGAAGGTAAGTGATGCCTGCGTTGGCTGTGGGCATTGTGCGGAGGTTTGCCCCATGGGCTCCATCAGCAGAGAAAATATCAGAGAATATATCGGCATTTGCATCAAATGCTGTGCCTGCGTGAAGAAATGTCCTGTTGGGGCGAGATATTTTGATGACCCCGGCTATATCTATCATAAGGAGGAGTTGGAGGAGCTTTACGAAAGACGCGCAGAGCCGGAATGGTTCGTGTAACGGCGAAGCCGTAAGTTAAAACCGAATTTTGACTTGGGAGGACAGAGTCTGCTTTTTAAAAAGGCAGGCTCTTTTTTTATTGCCCTAATGGTCTTCTAATCTTTCTTTTACAGGGTTTTAACAAAGGGCTAAGTACTGCCTAATTTCTATTCCGTATACTAAAATACGAATGAGAGAGAGGTGTATTTTTATGGAAGAAAAATGGAGAAAGGAATTGAAGTATACCGTAACAGAGGGCGAGAGCATCGTAACCGCAAGAAGGCTGTCCTCCTTTATGCAGAGGGATAAAAATCTCAAGGGCGGCAGGGAATATCTGATTCGCTCGCTTTATTTTGATAATCTGTATGAAAAGGCACTGAAGGAAAAGCTTTCGGGGACGGCTGTCCGTGATAAATTTCGGATTCGCTATTATGATTTTGATACGGCATTTATCCGTTTGGAGAAGAAAAGCAAACGCTATGCCGTTGGGCATAAGTATCAATGTCGGCTGACGGCGGCGGAGGTGCAGAAAATCATTGACGGCGACCTTGCTTGGATGGAGGAGGATGAACGGCCTTTGGTGCGGGAGCTGTTTTTGAAAATGAAGCTGGAGCTGTTTCGCCCCTCTGTGATTGTGGATTATTGCAGAGAGCCGTTTACCTATGCGCCGGGGAATGTGCGGATTACCTTCGACAGAGATATTTGTTCCTGCAAGGACATCAGGGCATTTTTCCGAAAGGATGCGCCGACGGTTCCTGTGCTGCGGGACGGCAGGTGCATTATGGAGGTAAAATATGATGATTTTCTGCCGGATGTGGTAAGCAGAACGATTTTGACAACAAAAAACAGAGAGCAGGCGTTTTCTAAATTTGCTGCTTGCAGTCTGAACGGATAAGAGAAAGGATGAAGAAAATGACATTTAACGACGTTTTTAAGAGCAGCTTTTTGGATAGCTTCAGCAGCTTTTCCCTTTTAGATACAGCGCTTTCCCTTGGGGCAGCATTCGTGATTGGGCTGTTTATCTTTTATGTATATCAGAAAACCTACAGCGGTGTGCTTTACAGCCGCAGCTTTAATGTTTCCTTAGTGGCAATTTTATTGGTAACCACATTGGTAATCAACGGTGTGACAAGCAATGTGGTATTGTCTCTGGGTATGGTCGGCGCGCTGTCTATCGTGCGTTTCCGTACAGCCGTGAAGGACCCGATGGATTTGGTGTTTTTGTTCTGGGCGATTGCGGAGGGGATTCTCTGCGGCGCAAGCCTGCTGCCCTTGGCACTTTTGGGCTGTCCCATTTTGGGCGTTTTCCTGCTTCTTTTTGCAAACCATCAGCAGAAGGATAACCCCTATCTGATTATTGTGCGCCTGATGGATGGGGAACTGGAACAGAAGATAGAAGGCTATATCAGGGGCGAGGTAAAGAAAATGCAGCTCAAATCCAAGACTGTGACAGGCGGGGCAGGCTCGGAGGTGATTTATGAAATTCGCCCCAAGGATAACGATAGTGCCTTTGTGAATGTTTTGAGCAATATGAAGGGTGTGGAATCCGCAGTCATGGTAAGCTATGACGGGAATTATGCGGCATAATGGAAGGAGGAGCTCCTTTGCATGTATTGAAAAAATATAAGATGATTTTGCTTTCCGGGCTTTTGGTGGTGGTGTTTTGCGTGGCGGCATATTTTTTGGTGGAGCGTGCGGATTCTGCCGTCGATACCTATGCGGCGCACATCTTCCAAGAGGATACGGTAAACGAAATCAACATTGAAATTGACGAGGCGGACTGGCAGGATATGCTGGAAAACCCGTTGGAGGAGGAATACCATAAGGCGAATGTGACGATTAACGGGGAGATTATCGGGAATGTGGCAATTCGCACGAAGGGCAACAACAGCTTGACCTCTGTGGCCAATTCCGATTCCGACCGTTACAGCTTTAAGCTGGATTTTGATTATTATGACAATAGCGGCAATTATTACGGCTTGAAAAAGCTTTGCCTGAATAACAACTATTCCGACAACAGCAGCATGCGCGAATATATTTCCTATAAAATCATGGGCGAGCTTGGCTTGGATGTGCCGGAATGTGCGTATAGCCATATTACCGTCAACGGCGAGGAATGGGGCTTATATCTGGCAGTAGAGCCGGTAGATGAGGTCTTTCTTGCAGCGCATTTTGCGGATGCCACGGGTGACCTGTATAAGCCGGAGGGCAAGGGCGGCACAGGTGCGGATTTGGTCTATAACGGGGATGACATCTTCGCTTACACAGGGCTGAACCTGAAAACCAATCTGAACAGCTCCGACGGAAAGGAAATCCTTGCGCTGATGCAGGCGCTGGAGGATGGCGAAGGCTTAGAGGAGGTGCTGGATGTGGAAAAGGCATTGAAATATATTGCGGTAAATGTGGCGTTGGCGAACTTTGACAGCTATTTGGGCAACACCACGCATAACTTTTATCTTTATGAGGAAAACGGTCGCTTCACAATCATTCCTTGGGATATGAACCTTGCCTTTGGCGGCTTTGGCGGCGGCGAGGTGGATATTTATGAGCCAACCAAGCAGAGTATGGGCGGCTTCGGCGGCGGAGATAAGAGGAATGATAAGCAGGATAATGGTGCCGTAACCAATGCCGCAGAAAACACCGAGGCGCAGGCGGATGCAAATAATCAGCCACAGCCACCCGATAACGCCGATATGCAGGGCATGCCCTCCATGGACAGCGGCGAGAAACCCTTGGTGACAACCCTTCTGGGAAATGAAACCTATCGTTCCATGTACGAGGGATATTTGCAGGAGCTTGCGGAGAAATATTTCACGCAGGAATACATGACCGAGCTGATAACGAAAATCCATGACCTGATTGCGCCCTATGTGCAGAATGACCCGACTGCCTTCTGCACCTATGAGGAATTCGAGCAGGCCTGCTCCACCGACCCGACCGACCAATATTCTCTGGTTTACTATGCGGTGAATATGGCGGAAAGCATTGAAAATCAGCTGAGCGGCGGCGAACCGACCTTCAACACAAGCAGCATGCAGGGCGGCGGCTTTGGCGGCGAAATGCCTGATTTTAATGGCGAAATGCCTGATTTTAACGGTGGACAGAAGGGTGGACAGACTGGACAGATTGGACAGCAGAATGGACAGCAGGGTGGACAGATGGACGAAAATGAGCGGAGTGGACAGGCAGATGGACAGCAGAGTGGACAGCAGGGCAGTCCACCCGATTTCGGCGGCGGCGAAAAGAATCCTCCCGGTATGCCCGAACAGGATAATAAAAGCGTGCGCCTTTCGGATTGCCTGCCGACGATTGCCGTCTGCGGCGGCGTGTTTGTGGTCGGTGTGGTGGTTCTGATTTTGTTCAAGCGGAAAAAAGACCTGAAGCCGCCAAAAGAAAATAAAACAGAATAAGCTTTTTGCAGAGATTTTGTATAAAAATTGGGAACGGTTGTTCCCTTTTTTTATTTGTTATGATATACTCTTAGCAGACGAAAAAAACGGAAAGGAGGGAAAAGCATGGAGGATTTGAAAATTACCGGCGAGGTGGAGGATATCATTTACCGGAATAAGGACAACGGCTATACGGTTTTTTCGCTGACAACAGAGGATGATGAGGTGACCTGCGTGGGCGTTGTGCCGCAGATTCACAGCGGAGAAGCACTGGAAATTCACGGAAGCTGGGCCATGCACCCCCTTTACGGCAGGCAGGTGCAGGTGCAATATTACGAAAAATCCATGCCGACCACCACGGCAGGGATGGAGAAATATCTTTCCTCCGGAATGATTAAGGGCATTGGGGCGAAAACGGCAAAGCGGATTGTGGAGCGCTTCGGTGAGGCAACGTTTTATGTGATTGAGGAAAAGCCTGATCTTCTGACGGAAATCAAGGGCATCAGCTACGATAAGGCGCAGAAGATTTCCGAGGTCTTCTGCGAACAGCATGAGCTGCGCAGAGCGATGATGTTTTTGCAGGGGTACGATATTTCGCCTGCATACGCCATGAAGATTTATAAGAAATACAAGGCACGCACCTTTGAAATCGTGAAGAATAACCCCTATCGTCTGGCAGACGAGGTGCTGGGAATCGGGTTTAAGATGGCAGATAAGATGGCGGCGGGGGCAGGCATTGCGGCGGATGACCCCAACCGCGTGAAGGCGGCGGTGAAATATGTGCTGAATACAGCGGCGGCAAACGGCGACTGCTATCTGCCGAAGGAAAGGCTGATTGCACAGGCGGTGGATTTATTGCAGCTGCATCCGCTTGCGATTGAAAATGCCATTCGGGATTTGCAGGTAAACAGCCAGCTTTTGCAGGAAAAGCTGAACGGCGAGGATTGCGTGTATCTGAATTATTATTTTTATGCCGAAATGTCTGTTGCGAAGCGGCTGCTGGAGCTTTCCGCAGACTATGATGCGCCGAATATGGAATATGTTGCAACGGAGATTGCAAGGGTGGAAAAGGAAACGGGCGTGGTGCTGGCGGAGGAGCAGCGTGCGGCGGTGGCAGAGGCATTAAGCTGCGGCGTGCTTATCATCACAGGCGGCCCGGGAACGGGGAAAACCACAACCATCAACACCATTTTGCGGATTCTGAAAAAAGAGGATATGGATGTGGTGCTTGCGGCACCGACAGGGCGCGCGGCGAAGCGCATGACAGAGGCAACGGGCATGGAGGCGCAGACGATTCACCGCCTTCTGGGCATCAGCTTTATCGGCGAGGACAGCCGCAGGCAGACCTTTGACAAAAACGAGGAGGACCCGATTGAGGCAGATGTAATCATCATTGACGAAAGCTCGATGGTGGATATCGTGCTGATGCAGGCACTCCTGCGTGCGGTGGAAAGCGGCTCACGCATTATTTTTGTGGGGGATGTTGACCAGCTGCCCTCCGTTGGGGCAGGCAATGTGCTGAAGGACATGATTCGCAGCGAACGGCTGAAGGTGGTGCGTCTACAGCATGTGTTCCGACAGGCGCAGGAAAGCGCAATCATCATGAACGCGCACCGCATTAACCAAGGGGAGGAGCCTGTGCTGAATGAGGAGGGGACAGACTTTTTCTTCATGCGAAGGGCATACGCGGACGAGGTTGCCGGAACGATTCGGGAGCTTGTGACGAAGCGTCTGCCGCGCTTTACGGGGTGCGACGGCTTGCAGGATATGCAGATTCTAACCCCGATGCGTAAGGGGACGCTTGGCGTGCAGAATCTAAATCAAGTTTTACAGCAGACGCTGAACCCTGCCGCGCCCGATAAGCGAGAGGTGCAGTTTCGCCAGATTACCTTCCGCGAGGGAGATAAGGTGATGCAGATCAAGAATAATTACAACATCGTCTGGCGGATGTTCAACAGCCTTGGCAAGCGTGAGGACGAGGGTCTGGGTGTGTATAACGGGGATGCAGGCATTATTCTTTCGATTGACAGCCATGCGGAGCAGCTAAGGGTGGCGTTTGATGATGGCAAGGTGGTCGATTATGATTTCAGCCAGCTGGAGGAATTGGAGTTGGCGTATGCCATTACGATTCATAAATCACAGGGGAGCGAATATCCTGTGGTGATTCTGCCTGTTTACAGCGGCCCGCCGATGCTGATGACGCGCAACCTGCTTTATACGGCGGTGACACGCGCAAAACAGCTTGTGGTTCTGGTGGGACTGCGGGAGACGGTTTCCGCTATGATTTGTAACGACAGAGAGATTGGCAGATATACGGGATTGGCACAGCGGATTCGGAATTTGTACGATTTTATGCATGGGGGTGATATCGTATGAAGGAGTGGCTTCTGGAATTGATTTTTCCGCCGCGGTGCGCGGTCTGCACAGAGGTGCTTGATATGGAGGAGAGAAGGGGGATTCTCTGCCACGACTGCGCGGAGCAGCTGCCATATGTGCCGAAGGGGATTTGTCCGCATTGCGGCGGCGTGACGGAAACGGCAGGATTCTGTGATTTCTGCCTGAAGGAGTTTGCATTTGAAAGTGCCTGCGCCGCTTTTCCGTACGAAACGGTACGAAGGGCAATTCATTTGTTCAAATATGACGGCGGAAAGAAAATTGGCGAGGGCTTAGGGCAGCTGTTAGCGGATTACATGGGAAAATACCATAAAGCAATATTGGCAAAGACGGATTTTGTGCTTTCCGTTCCCCTGCACCCGAAGAAGGAAAAGAAACGCGGCTTCAACCAGACTCACATCCTCTGCGAACAGCTTTCGGCGCGGACAGGGCTTCCGTTTCGGAGGGATATTCCGGTGCGAAAGCGGGAAACGGCGGCGCAGAGTACGCTGGATTCCTCCAAGCAGCGGCGGCAGAACCTGAAAAATGCCTTTGCGGTGCCGGCGGATCTGACAGGGAAGCAGGTGCTTTTGGTGGATGATATTTTCACAACGGGAACAACCTGCAACGAATGTGCGAAGGAATTATACCGCGCAGGGGCGCAGAAGGTATTTGTTTGCTGCCTTTCGGCGGCAGGGAGAAGGGCGGAGCCTTAAGCTGAAAGCAGGGAAATAATATAAGGGGAATTTATCAAAGGGATACGATGGAATGATGACTGTCGTATCTTTTTTTGTGGAAAAACACAGAGGGATACGCCACATTGTATGCAGAAAAACTGTATACACAAGGGTTAAATTGCATAATTATGCGTTATATGCAGGAATTCATACATATTTTTTTGTGCGAAGTGTAAAAAATGCGGAAAAAATGAGTGCGGTTTTATTGAAAATGACGCATTTAAACGGAAAAAGCTCAGCTTTTGAGAACGGAAAGAAAAATATCAGGTGTTTCTATGCAGAAAATGGCGGCGTTGTCAAACAACTGTGGGGATGGAGCGCCGAAAAATGACGTTTTTTTACAGGAGAAACGTTTTTTTGGAAGAAAAAAATACAAATGCGCCTATTGACTTTCTTGCCAAAAACGAGTAAATTTTTACAAAAGTTCAATTTTGTACGGAAAAAAGTACAAAAAGAGCTTTCGCAATGATACAGATGAAGAAGCTGTTCCGAGTATCTTTTAAGGGATGGCGAAGGTACAAAAGAAACTCATTATTTTTCAGCATTTATTTTTACAATGAGTGGGCTTTACACAAAAGAAAAGAGGGGAATTTTATGGAAAAGAAAAAAGGCTTTTTTGAAGGCAGCTTCGGGAAATTTGTTTTGCCCGGCATTATCCTTCAGTCCGTAATGATCGGCGGCGGCTATGCAACCGGTCGTGAAATCGTAGAATACGGTGCGAAATACGGCGCACTGGGCTGGCTGTCCGGTCTGGGGACATTCTTAGGGTTTGCGGTCATCGCAACACTGACCTATGAGCTGATTCGACTGACAAAGGCATACGATTTCAAAACATTTATGAAGACCATCGGCGGTCCCCTGTGGATTGTATTCGATATCGTTTATCTGCTGTTTATGGTTGTTATCATTGCTGTTATGGCATCTGCAACCGGTAATATCGTAGAACAAACGCTGGGATTGAACTACTGGGTCGGCGTTGTTGCCATTACGGTGGTTGTTGCGATTTTGAACTTCTACGGCTCCAGATTGATTGAACGCTTTGAAACACTGGGTACGGTTGCCCTGTATGCAGGCTACATCATCTTCTCCGTACTGGTTATCGGTACATTCGGCAAGAACATTTCTACTGTATTTGCAAACCATGACACAAGCTTTATTGAAGGCTCTGTATCCGCAGGCAAGGCTCTTTGGAGCGGCGTTCTTTACTGCGCATACAATCTGGTTGTAATGCCTGCAACCTTCTTTACAATCGAAAGACAGACCAGAAGAGTAGAATCCGTTGTTTCCGGTATTATCGGCGGCGTGCTGGCTACGATTCCTTGGTTCCTGACATACTTTGCGGTTATGTGCTTCTATCCGAATCCTGATGTTCTCGGTGCAAGCGTACCCTGGCTGGCAATGATGCAGGGGACCGCAGGCCCTGTTGTTATCGCAATCTTTGGTATTGTAATGGGCTGGACACTGATCGAAACCTCCACAGGCATCATCCATGCGGCTCTGGAGCGTGTAAACAATGGCTTGAAGGAAGCGCATAAGCCTCCTATGACAGGCAAACAGCAGGCAATCCTGACCATTATCGTTCTGGTTGGCTCTATGGTTCTGTCCAAGGTTGGTATCATCGACCTGATCGCAACGGTTTACAACGCATTGTCCTACGCTTTCCTTGCAATCTATGTACTGCCTCTGATTACAGTCGGCGTATACAAAATCTGCAAGCTGCGCAAGGCAGAAAAGGAAGAACAGAAGAAGCATGCAGTTTCCGCGACAAAGAAGCATGCAGTCTGATGCGCTGAAGGAATTTTTTAACACAGGTAAGAATTTACATCCATATATACATCCAAACAAAATACATCCAAAAAAGAGGAGATACCTTAGGTGTGTCCCAATAAGAAAACATGAAGAAAATGAAATAGCTGAAAGACTG
>OGFK01000575.1_pt1 | contig 30276 bp, 26 predicted proteins | sample 1570931 | NCBI WGS metagenome assembly OGFK01 (sample SAMEA2581935, study PRJEB24529) | metagenome | biome: Human gut stool | place: China | collected 2011
AGAACTCCTACACCTCTCAGATGGTCCGTACCATCAAGTACTTCGCTGAGAACTGCTAATGACGTTCCGCCGTTAAAAATCGCCTGATTTGTCTGCCGGAGTTTGTCTTGCTCAACTACGAACAAGCCTGACTAGGTACGACAACCATATCTAGGAATTTTTCGCCCTTCTTTTTGTGGTCCGCCGCAAAAGGAAGGGTGTTTTTTTATGTGTTTGAAGGAGCTTCGGGACGAATTTTTGTATGACTGTGAATGCCGCCACCTGGCAAAGGGGTCTCTGCGGAATTATCGGGCATCTACCCGGTTCTTGCTGGAATTTCTGGAACGGAAGCAGATCACGGAACTGGAGGATGTGCGCCCACGGCACCTTCGGGACCTGATGAAGGTAAAGCAGGATGCAGGCAATACGCCCCGGTACATCAACGACCTGCTGAAGGTCTGGCGCACCTGGTTCAATTATCTGGTGGAGGAGGGTTATATGGAGGAGCGAGATAACCCAGCCAAAAAGGTAAAGCCACTGCGGCAGCCCCGGACCATCATTGATACCTTTACCGCAGCAGAAATGAAGCGGATGATCCAGTTCTACGACGGCAAGGACTTTCTGGAGGTGCGGAACAAGACCATCATCATGCTGCTGTTTGACACAGGGATGCGCTGTAACGAGATGATCCTGATGGAGCCCGAGGACATCAAACCGGATTACATTCTGGTGAAGCATGGCAAGGGCGGCAAGGAGCGTGTGGTACCGAAATCTCCGGCACTGTCCAAGCAGCTCATCAAATACTGTGCGCTCCGGGATGGCTACCGGAAAGAATGCCCCACCTGCCACAGAAACCTTTTCCTCAGCAAAACAGGCAAGCCCCTCACGGATGAAGCAGTTGCTCGGATGCTGAAGCACGCTGCAGAGGAAGTGGGAGTCTCCTCCTCGGTACGGGTCAGCCCCCACACCTGCCGCCATACCTTTGCTCAGATGCAGCTGAAGAATGGCCTGGACCTGTACAGTGTCTCTCGCCTGATGGGGCACGTCAACATCATGATCACCCAGCGGTATCTGTTGGGCATCAAGGATAAGGACATCGTGGACCGGGGCACCCAGACCAGCCCCTTGATGAACCTGTAAAAGAATAGAAGATTGTGTGAATAGGAGCAGTTCCGCCGGGTGGTGGGGCTGCTTTTTTGTTTAAACATTGTTAATTCGATTATGTAAGAGAAAACAACAGAAAGCAGAAAATGCAATTGACGTCAAATGACGTATACACAATGAAAAAACGAAAATATAAAGAAGTGCTGAACGGAGTCAATATCTGTTTATGAATAGAAACATTATGACTTGAGAAATAATGAACAAAATAGACGATGATGTGAAGAAAATGTTCATACCAAAGAAAAGCTGTGGAACGCATATATATTATATAATAATGTACTCATATTTTTATAATAAGGTGAGGTGAATGACTTTGACAAAGAATGAGCGCAAAACTTCGTGATTTTTTGCTGATTTAGAATTCAGAAATCCTAATACGAAAAGCAACATTTTGGATTCAACAGGATAGATTCAAATGACTGAGGAAAGTGCAGGAGTGGAAATCGAGAGCTTTGACAACAGTAGTATACGGAAATTGGGTTGGGCACAATAGCGGAGTTGATCCCAATAATACGATATAACCAGTAAGTTAATATGTTGTAGATTGGGCTGCTGATATGAAACGTGACGATAAAACTGAATACCTAGTGTTTTGATATGATATGCCACGGATTACGGGGGCAGAATAAACCAATAAAATTACATAACCAGTATTTTGGTAGGCTGATTGTGTGGGTGGCAGAAGGGAGCGAGCAGCTCTTGACAGTTTTAACGACCTATGATATGGTGTTTGTGTGGACGCAAACACGCCTGTAAGCCTCTACAACGGATTTTTACAGATGGCGTAGAGCTTTACGGCAAAAATCTGGAAAACGAGTCAGAAGTGCCTTGTAGCCAGTCTGGTGAAGTTTTTTCAAAAAGCCACTGGACAAATCCTTCGAGGTGTGATATGCTTATGCACCCACGGAGGAGAGCGCAGCCGGCAAGCCCCGGACGAGCTCGACATCCCGACAAGCGTGCCCTGTGTGTGGGGGCAGTGACCGAGGCGACTCGCAAGCTGACCCTGAACGGCGGAGCAGGCGGCTGCCCTGTGAAAGCGGGGTAGAGCACCTTGAAAACTGAACATCGTCAAAAATTTATTTGGACAAGGAGGAATGTGAACATGGAAAAAAATGACATTTTCAATACGAATCTGCTGCAGTTGCCCCTGAAGGCACAGGTGGCTGACGAGGGGGTGGTACAGGATACTGCACCCGTTGCAGAGCCCACGGCCCCTGCCATGGGAGAGGGGCGTGTGCTGGATATGCTGGCCCAGGACGGAGGAGTGCTCCGGCGGCTGAGCAACGTGACACCTAAAAAATGCGAGAAGCTGGCCTCCGGGTTCCTGCACCGTGGCGAGATCACGCTGCTTTGCGGTGATGGAGGCGTAGGCAAGGGGCAGTTCGTGGCGCAGATTGCAAAGTCGCTGACGACGGGCGAGCCCACAGAGTTTTTCCCCCAGGCACCTGAAGAGACGGGCAACATTGTGATCTTGGCAGGCGAGGACCCTATCGACACGGTGCTGTGCCCACGGATGGATGCCGCAGGGGCGGATCTGAACAAGGTTGCTGTGATCGCTCCCGATACATACTACGAGGAGATGCATAAGATGCCGCAGCTTGGGGACCCGGACCTGATGAATTGGATCGCCGCAGGAGACCCACAGTTGCTGGTCATCGACCCGTTTCAGGCGTTTTTACCAGATTCTGTCAATCTAAACAATCGTCAGCAGATCCGGGGTTTGCTTCAGCTGTTGCGGATGCAGGCGCAGCAGCACGGGTTTGCGATCCTGCTGGTGACCCATACCAACAAAAATCCAGGTGCATGTGGGCGCAAACGCCTCAATGGCTCAGGCGAGCTTTGGGATACTGCCCGCAATGTGCTGATCATGGGTCATGCAAAGAACGGCAACAAGATCTATGTCTCTCACGAGAAGAGCAGCTATGATGCCCCGGCAGACACGATCCTTTTTACCACGGAGACGGTGATGGTCAAGGGGGTTGAGACGGCAAGGGCAAAATTTGACTCGACCTCGGATTGGAAGGATGAGGATTTTTGCCGGGAAAAGCCGGATCGGGCGGCTCCGAAGTATGCAGGTGTTCAGAGTAGGATCCTGGCCATGCTGAATGCCGCCCCGGACAAGCGCATGGTCAGCAAGGAACTGCAGAGGCTGGTTCAGGAAGAAACTGGATGCAGTGACAGCACCTATAACCATGCTCGCAGTGATCTGAGCCGTGTGGGGATCGTCAAAAACATTCGGCAAAAGACGCTAGAGGGTGGCTGCTGCTGGGTTACGGGCCTTGAACAGGGTGCTGCGGTGGCATAACGGTTGCAAGATTGCAAAGTTGGATAAAAACAGCGATGCAAAGAACATAAACGGGCATTGCAACCTTGCAAGGCTGTGGTGCTTTGCAAGGAAAAGGCCGTTGTATGGGGGCAGAAAGGAGGAAAAAGTATGTGGTGTTGGAAACAGCTTAAAATCCCATAGACCCGATAGGTGATTGGCTGGACTGATTCCTGGGTCACTGGGGGCAGGCGGCTAGACCGTCTCAAAATACAATAAAGGAGGGATTACGGGATGGATAGCTCATAGGGACTGGGCCGTGTATCGCCTGAAAAAACAATGGAAAAAAATAGTGGAGGTATATTATGCTAAAGATTTTTGACAACTACTATCTGGACGCAAGCAGTGTGTGCTATGTGCTGAAAAAAGCTCATGTGAAAGGTGACGGCAAGCTGGAGTACGATGTCTGTACCTACCACACCAGACTGGAGGAGGCGTTGGCAGAAGCTGTGCGGCGTGGGCTCCGAGAGGGGGTCGCAAGCAGGAAGCTGACGAAGTGGGAGCAGCTGTGCGGCGAATTCCGGCGGCTGAAGAGTGAGGTCCAGGGGCTGCTGGAGGCTATCAGCCCTGCAGACAAGGCTCTGGACCTGGCTCTGAAGAACGGAAACAATTGTGCATAAATAGGGGGGACTATATGCTGGAACTTTACTTTAATGATGGAAATTTTCTGCCCGAGAGCCGTGAAGAGGAGCAGTCCGCAGAGACGGTGCTCAACATCATGCTGGCTGGAAAAACGACCGACACGGAGATGTGCATCTGGCCCTGTTTTTACCATGCGCCCATGTGCAAGGGGGTGCTGATCAATCTGGACGACGGCACAACGCTGCGGATCGAGCCTTTCTTGAATAAGGAGGGAGAGCCGGAGCTGCTGATCGGATGTGTGACAGAGGAGACTGTCGGGGAGGTGTACCAGTGGGTCTCGAATTATGACTAAGGTGAGCATCGCACTGGAAATAAGCCTGCATTCGAAAACGATATTTAATGAAAAGGAGCTATAAAATGATTAAAAATAACGTAAAAGAGAACCTGTTTGACGATGAGGAGAACATCTATGTGGGCCTGAGTGATCTGGTGAACCTCAGAGAGTCGGCGGAACTCAGGGAAGCCGCAAACGCATTTGAGAGCTATCTGGTAAACTATGCACAGGTAGCACATATGCCGCAGAGCGTCCGGTCGGATATCTGCCGTCTGTCTGTAGAAGCAGCACACAGGGGAATGGAATTTTGCTTTATGAAGGGGTTTGAGCTGGGTTGCCGTGTAATGAGAAGCGCACTGGAAGGGGAGCTGGAAGCCGACGACTGCGCTGAAATCAATGAGGATTGTGGGCTGGAAGGATGCGCCGCTATGGAAGAGGACTGCTTGGCGGACGATCTGGACGACGAGTGGATTTTTTGATGGATCAATCATGAGGAATAAAACCATGGTGCATATCTACTTAGAAGATGCCAATTTCCCCACTGTGACCTTCAAGCCGGAGTTTGTGAACCCCCGGGCGGCACGATGGCGTGGAATATAAAGGATAAGGAGGACATTTATGATGGACAACAAGACCTGTAGCGTGGATATTTTGAGTGTGTCGTTGGGCGAAGAAGGATATTTGATCATCCAACGGCAGACACGGGAGCTGTGTGAGCCGCTGGTGAAGGCCGCAGATGCGCTGGAAAAGGCACTGGATGACCTGCCGGTGGATGTGGCAGACAAGAACAGGATCGCAGGACTGTCGGCAGAGCTGATGGCCCAGGCAGAGCAATACGCAGTAGTACTGGGGATCCAGGCGTATAGGGACTTTAACAGAACGTCGACCCCCTGAGTCGATTACGGAGCTTAAAGGGCACAAGGGCAATGAGGTGCCGGGAATATGATCCAAGGCAAACAAAAAACCGCCTTACCTGTTGCGACCAGGTAAAGCGGCTATAGGAACGGGAATGATGTGTGATGTTCATTCTCATTCCTATAATATCACAGAACAAGGCGTTTGAACAGAGTTTTTTTATGGGCAGGCGCATACCAACCGGCGCATGGTCTGGCAAGATGGCTGGGCTGTGCGCCTTATTATTATAGGAGGACCAGACGCAATGAAGACGGCTATAGAGAAACCAGTGACGCCTGGCGGTGTCTTTGATCATCTGATGGTGCCCCAGGAGGACGAGCCGGAATTTCACCCCTCCAAGGACCCAAAGACGATGACCGTGCAGGAGTCCTTAGAGGAGGTAGACAGATTTCTGTGCTGGAATAGAATGACTCCAGAGGAAAAGCGGGCGGAGCAGGAGGCACAGAGGGCGGCCAGCCATGCCACAGAGCAAGCCGCCGAGGGTGATCTCTACACCATAGAACCGGAGAGGAGGCCAGACACCCCACAGGACACGGTATGGGAGGACTTGCCGGACGCTCCACAGGACGTTGTGCGAGCTGATGTGTTGGACACCTCAATGGGTGGTATGGTGGAGGCTGCGCCGGATGGCCCACCGGACGATGATCCGGACACTGCAGAGGGGAACGTGCCAGATGCGGTAGGGACCCTGACAGCATGGGAGAACGCTGGGGATGGAACCGTACAGGGTGTGCCAGAGGTGGAGGTGGTGCCCCAAGAAGCAATTGTGCCATTAGGACAGACAGGAGAGGACGCCCCGGCGGCGGAGGAACGGTGGGCGTATGCCTCGGAGCTGATCGGTGATGCGTTCCAGCATTGGGGAAATGGAAGAGTCCTTCTGGATATGGGGACCGGACGGGGCAAGAGTGAATTCGTTATCCGGAAGATGGCTGGATGGGCGGTTGATCAATTTTTGGAGGGAAATTGTGACAACCTGATCCTTATGCTTTGCCCATTGACGCTTTTGCATGAAGATCTGGAAAACCGACGCAGGGAAGAATACTTGACAGTGTTCGGCGATGCTTCGGAAGAGGAATGGGATCTGTATGAAGAGGTCTTAACCGTTATAACCTACCAGAAACTTGAGCAGCTCTGTAAAGGAGATGCATCCGATCATAGAAGCCTTCAGAAGCTATTGGACAGACATCGAATTATCATTGCGGATGAATGCCACTACTGGTCCGAGTTCTCAGCCTTCAACATCAATACACACTATTCATTTGATACCCTCCTACAGGCAGAGAAAAATCATACCGTGATTTATATGAGTGCGACCGGGCGGGATACTTGGAAACTTCTGGAAGAAAAAGGCGGTCCAACGCAGCTTGAACGGATCTATAGGTTGCCACAACACTATGAGTACGTCAAAGCCGCCTATTTCTATGCCCGACACAATCTGGTGACAATTTTGAAACGCCTTCCAGTGGGTGAAAAAGCGATCGTGTTCGTGGAGCTTGGTGATGATCTGGCTGAAATGGAAACAATATTTGGCGACACAGCCGCCTATTATTGTTCACCTTTCAACGAAAGATATCGGAAAAAGTACAGCGATTTGTCGGTCTGCATAAAGGATGGTCAGCAGCTAAAGGATATTCTGTTCACGACAAAGGCTATGGGTGTGGGAATCGGGTTGAAAGATCGGGGCGTGAAGCATATTTTTATCGACCAATGGAATCCTCTGGAAATAGCTCAGTCGCTCGGACGCAAGCGCTCCCTGGATGCAGATGACACCTGTACTGCTTATTTCAGGGATTATAGTCTTGACTGGTACTGGGGCACAAACAGTGGGTTGAAAAAGTTTCGCAGCATGCTATTGAACAAGTATTTGCCAGCGCAGGCGTACATGGCGGGGAAAGAAGAATTTGATAAATACCTGCATAGTGACAATCCGGAGGCGATTCAAAAGAAAATCGATAAGAGCAAAATTTTGGAACACAATGTAGTCACAGGATACCATATCAATCCGCTGGGGCTTCAACAGGTAGAGCACGATATCGAAATGCTTGATGACATTATGAGCTCAACGAATTATCCTGAGTCATTTATGAAGTATGCGATGTTTAACCTACACCAACCCATCAAAGCGTATCGGTTCAAGGATTTGGAGGATTGGCTCTATGCACACCTGAATCAACCGATGGATTCAGAGGAAATGACAGAAAAAATTATGAGTTTTGGCTATATTGAAAGATATCAAGGGAGAGAGCCGGGTCAGATGGGTTTGAATAAATTCCTTCCATGTTATGGTGTTAAGATTGTAAGTGATAGAGAGAATAAGAGAAATGAGAATCGCAATAAAACTTTCTGGACGTTGATGAAACAGTGACTATAGTTGGTGGCGCAAAATTTGGTATAAAATATATATGTAAATAGCAAAAAATGCGCCAAGCTGCCTTTTAGTCATATATAAAGGAAGTCGCAATACATGACAACCCTGACCCTGTACCAACCAGTACATACCCAAGAGAGCCCTGCTAGAGTGGGACATTGGTGGCGCACTTATCTGCTTTTGATGCAGCTTTTCTCCTGGGAATTCCTACTGGGCAGAGGGCCTGGTCTGACGTTGGAATGTACCTGGTCCTTCGCCTTACGATCGTGTGGAACGCTACCGCTGACTTTCTTTACTTTGTGAAACAGGACCTCCGGCCTGCCATGGAACCTGGGGTCTGACAATAGGATAACAGATTATGTGTCCAATTGATAGTACTTATAAGAGGGACTGTGGAAAATCTTGTGGGGCTCTGGGGTGGTGGTGCCTTGATTGCCTGTTTCCTTGCCCGATGGAATAGGGACCGCCTGTGATCGTTACCAAGCTCCCGGCGGAGGAGAGAGGGCAACAATTCCTATACGGGGTGGAGAAAGTTTTTTCCCCTCTACGGACCCCGGGGGGTGGTTAAAAATCTGAAATAAGCGTCCAATATAGTAGGAAGGGGGAGTTGTAAAATCTCCCCAACACAGGTCAAAAATAGACAGGTGCCCTTTACAGAGGAGAGGGTAGAACCAGAAAATTAAGGCGTAGAGCCGGCTTTTTTGCAGATGGAAAGACGATATTGGAGAATCTTGGATACAATATAGAAAAAACCTGATTTTACGGACCCTTTTTTGGAGGCGTCTGAACCACAAACCTACCGCAAAATCTTGTAACATAATGGGATTTATGGTAGAATAGTGGTTGTGATGAGAAAAAGATCCAAGGAGTCATGGCATCTTTTCCCACGGGGATGAAAGGTGCCCCTGGAGTTGCGGCTGGGGATAACCCGACGGTCTCTGCGATTGTACATAACCAGCAAGAAACCGCCTGATTGAAAGCGATGGTACAATAACTTCCGGATTTTGGCTCGGGGGGGCTGGCTTGCAGCCTGAGCAGCGCAAGAAAGTGCCCCACGGGACCTCTAATGACACAGGAAGATGAAACCTGCTAAAACAGCGTGGCCGCATTGCATTTGAAATGACCCTGGACGAATCTGTCGCCCGGGGTTTTTATTTGCCTGGAAGTGGATAACGACGAAAATGTCGGGGCAAGCGGCTTCATGGTCCTCAAAATGGCTGTAAAAAGAGCCGGAAGCGTTGAATCGAGAACAAAGGAGTAGTTAGGGAATTATGACAAAAATTCGGCACGATGTAATATTGAGACTCGTAAAGGTATTGGATGTGGTGATGATCACACTTCCGTTTGCGGCTTGCTGGGTCTGGTACTATGCGGCAAAAACACCGCTGGATGGAACTTGGCAGGGCCATGCAGTTATTTTGGGCCTATATGCGGTGCTGTTTATTCTGCTGGGCAAGACCTATGACGCATTCTGGATGTCCATGCAGCGAGTTTCCGAGCTGATGTACGGTCAGGTCCTGGCGGCGATGGCGACGGACGGGATCTTTTACATTGTGATCTGCCTGATGGCCACGAAGCTGTGCAATCTTCTGCCGGGAATCGCTGCCATTGCAGGGCAGTTTGTGATGGCTGGCATCTGGTCTGCGGTTGCACATCGCTGGTATTACAAAGCATTCCCTCCGCAGCCTACCACCGTGGTCTATGATGTGCGCCGTGGTATGGAAAAGCTGATCCAGGACTACGGTCTGGACAGCAAGTACGAGGTGAAAAAAGTTCTGAGCGTAGAGGAGTGCCTGGAAGATCTGAGTGTTTTGGATGGTATGAAGACCGTATTCCTCAGCGGCGTCCACAGCCATGAACGTAACATCATCCTGAAGTATTGCGTGATGAACGACATCAATACGTTCATCATTCCTCGTGTGGGCGATGTTCTGATGAGTGGTGCCTGGCCGATGCACATGCTTCACCTTCCGGTGCTGCGAGTCGGTCGATACATGGCAAAGCCGGAGGTCCTCTTTGTCAAGCGTGCAATGGATATTGTGCTGTCCCTGGTGGCCCTGATTGTTCTCAGCCCGATTTTTGTGATCACGGCGATTGCGGTGAAGTCGGATGGCGGCCCTGCATTCTATAAGCAGGTGCGTCTGACCAAGGATGGCAAGCCCTTCGAGATCCTGAAGTTCCGTTCGATGCGTGTGGATGCTGAAAAGGACGGCGTGGCACGTCTTTCCACCGGTGACAAGGATGACCGCATCACGAAGGTTGGCCATATTATCCGTGCTTGCCGTCTGGATGAGCTGCCGCAACTGGTGAACATCCTGAAGGGTGATCTGTCCATTGTAGGTCCTCGCCCGGAGCGTCCGGAGATCGCAGCACAGTACTGTGAAGAAATGCCGGAGTTTGCGCTGCGTCTGCAGGCAAAGGCTGGCCTCACCGGTTATGCACAGGTGTACGGAAAATATAACACTACACCGTATGATAAGCTGCAAATGGATCTGATGTATATTGCCCACCCCAGCCTGGTCGAGGACCTGAAGATCATGCTGGCTACGGTGAAGATCCTGTTTATGCCGGAGTCTACCGAGGGTGTCGCAGAGGGTGCGACCACCGCAATGGGAGCAGAAAATAGCGAAAAGGAAACGGTTTAATGACCTGTTTGGGAAAAGGAATGCTGTTGCCTGCCTGGCGTGAGGCGTAAAACCAACCTAAAAACCATTTTGACTGGAACGAAATAGAGACATAGCAGCGTGTGATTCATACTGCTGAGGACGATTGGGAGAGCTTTATAAGAAAAACGGCTCAGACTCTTGGAGAATGAGCCTGGGCTGTAATCTTTGATATGCGGAGAGGGACTATGAGTGTTGTGGAATACAGAGGATACTCCGTTCTTATGTCGGTTTATCACAAAGAGAAGCCGGAGTATCTGAAGCAGGCGATAGAGAGCATACAAACGCAGACGCTCTCCACAAATGATTTCGTGCTGGTATGTGATGGACCGCTGAACGAACAGCTAGATGGCGTGATTGCTACAAAGCAGCAAGAGATGGGTGACACATTAAATGTTGTCCGACTTGCGAAAAACGGGGGACTTGGCAATGCGCTGAATGAGGGAATCAAGCATTGCAAAAATGAGTTGGTTGCCCGGATGGACAGCGATGACATCGCTTATCCAGATCGATGTGAAAAACAGATTGCTGTGTTTAACACACATCCGGAGGTGAGCATTTGCTCCGGCATCGTGGAGGAGTTTACCACTGATCCGAACACGGTTGATACGAGGCGAGTGCCGCCGGAGACGAATGCGAAAATTATAGAGTTTGCAAAGAAGCGGAATCCGTTCAATCACCCCTGTGTGATGTATATGAAGTCCGCAGTCGAAGCAGTTGGCTCCTATCAAGATTTCTACTTACTGGAGGACTATTACCTTTGGCTAAGGATGCTGATGGCAGGATATCATGGGTACAACATTCAAGAGCCACTGCTCCATATGAGAGCTGGCTCGGAGATGTATTTAAGAAGAGCCGGTTGGAAATACGCCAAGACACAGGCCAAGTTGTTCAAATTTATGAAGCAGCAAGGCTTTATTGGAAATGGTCAGTACATCAAGAGCTGTGTGATCCGTAGTGGGTCGGCACTGGCTCCGAACTGGCTGAGAAGGTTTATGTTTGAGAAAGTGTTGAGGAAGTAAAGATGCGGGTTGCTTTTTTGATGCAATGTCATAAGAATCCAGAGCAAATAAATTTGCTGTTGGACGCGCTAAATCATCCGATGGTGGATGTGTTTGTTCATGTGGATAAAAAATCGCAGGGGATTAGAAAAAAGATAAAACAGCGAGAGGGTGTTTACATCCTTCCGGCGCAGCAGTGCGTTGATGTGCAATGGGCGCAGTACAGTCAGATTGAAGCTACATTGCAATTACTTACTGCTGCTGTAAATGGGGGGGGGTACAGCCAGTATTGGCTGATAAGCGGTCAGGATTATCCTCTACGCTCTATGAACAGCATCATAGGGTTTCTTGAAGCAAATCAGGAAGAGAATTTTATTGACTGCAGTCGGGTTGAGGCGTTCAACAAGAGAAATGATGTCCATTTTTCAAATTTTGTTATAGGGCGCAAGCTGTGGCAAAAAGTGTTGAAAAACCTGTGGATCTATGGTACAGGTGGCTGGAATAAGACGCTTCCAATATTTAAAAGAAAAGCACCGGATAACTTTAAATACTGGTTTGGCTCACAGTGGTGGTGCTTGAATGGCGAGACAGTGCGGTGGATAGTCGACTATTTGGATGAACATCCGGAGTATGGTACGTTCTTTGAACATTCCTTGTGTCCAGATGAATGTTTCTTCCAAACGCTGGTTATGAATTCTCCATTTGCAAGTAGTGTGAAAGCATATCTGCATTATATAAAATGGGAAAAAGGAAAGAGCAGCCCTAAAACCTTAACGGAAAGCGATTATCAGGAAATAATGGATTCTTCAAAATTGATGGCAAGGAAGTTTGACATCAATGTCGATAACGAGATTATAAATAAGCTTAAAATTCAGTGAAAGAAAAAGGTGAGAAGATGTTAGTGATGCGCATAAAAGGGGGATTAGGAAACCAGCTTTTTCAATACGCATCAGCGTATGCGCTTGCAAAAAGATTAAATCAGAAGATGGTATTTGATCCAAGCTTTACAGCAAATATGACGGCCAGAGGATATAAGCTGCCACTTTTATGCGTTGAAAGCGATGAAGTGATTTATGAAGAACAGCTACCCAAGAAAGTTTCTCTCTTGAAAAATTTGTACATAAACAAGTTGTGCCGAGTGCTTAATATCGCGCGATATAACTGTGGTGAATACATATATTGGCTTGAGACAAAAGATGAATGGCAGCCGGATTTTTTTACAATCGATGAGCGCAACCTTTATGTCGATGGCTACTTTCAGTCGGAAAACTACTTTAAGCAGTACAGAGCAGAACTTCTCAAACAGATTCAGCCTAAGTATGCTCTGGAAGATGAGTATCTTAGAGCATTAGAAGAAATTAAAAAATGTAATTCCGTTGCAGTCCATGTAAGAAGAAGCGACTTCAAAAAAGATAACTGTGCATATCATTATTTGCTGGACGAGACCTATTATGAAAAAGCTATTCAGAGAATACGAGATCTCGTAGAAAATCCAGTTTTCTTCTGGTTCTCGGATGATATTGATTGGGTCAAGAAAAACTTTGAAGTAAAAGAAAATTTCCGCTTTGTGAGTTTGCACACAAAACACGCTGACATTGACGAAATGATGCTGATGAAAAATTGTAATCATATCATTGCAGCAAACAGCACATTCAGTTGGTGGGCGGCATGGCTTAATGAACATGATGATGCTGTTAGAATCGTTCCTGAGAAGCCTTATGGAATGGACGGTATGATTCCGTCAAATTGGGATAAGATGTAAAGGGGTCAAAAGCATGAAGGTAATTCAAATCATGGACAATTTTATAGTTGGAGGTGGCGTAAATAGTTTTGTTTATGATTTGTGCTTCGCACTCAAAGCGCAGGGGTGTGATGTTTCTCTGATTGGAATTTTGAGAGAAGGATACGATAATAACCCAGTTGTCGAGGATCTTTGCAAGGCGGGCATTAGTGTTATTTGTATTGGCGCAACAAGTAAAAAAGAAGCAATTTTACGCTATATAAAAAAACTCAAGGAAAAAATAGTAGAGATAAGTGGCGGAGAACCAACTGTTTGCAATCTTCATCTGAAACTCAGTGTTTTAATGGGCGTTTTGGCAACCCGAGGGCTGAATAACATTAAATGCATTGAAACATATCATTCTTTATACAGTAAATATTGGCTACAGACTAAGGTTCTGTCACCATTTATTGCAATGTATATTCCATGCTCAGAATCTGCTAAAGATGAATTTGTAAAGAGATTTCATCCAAAGAAGAATAAAGTAACAGCCATTTCGAATGGGGTGAATTGTAAACAATTAAGAGCAATGGCAGTTAGAAAGGATAAGGATGTTTTTACTGCGATAAGTGTTGGCAGATTCACAAATCAAAAAAACCTTTATGTTACAGCTGAAGCGTTTTCCAAAATAAACTCCAAAGATTTTGTTTATAAGATCTTTGGAGATGGCACTCTGAAACAACAGATTGTAGAGTCGGCTGGTGGAAGCAAAAATGTAAAGCTATGTGGTCTAGTACCACGGCAGACTATAATTGAAGAATTGGCAAATTGTGACATTGTTGTGATGCCATCACTATGGGAAGGCTTATCAATTTTTATGTTGGAAGCAATGTCGCTTGGCTGTCCAATGATGATTTCGGATGTCCCCTCGTTGAGAAATGTATTTGGGGAGAAACCACTGAATGCTGGAGAAGGGTGGAGATTGTGCACGTGGGGGTACCTTGTTGAAACAACTAATGTCAAAGCTTATAGTGAGGCCATGAATCATTTCCTAAAACATCGAGACCTGATCGAAAAAATGCGAGTAGAAGTAGAAAAGTATGCATCATCATATTCAATAGAGGAAACAGCAAAGTCGTATATGAAAGTATATATGTACTGTCTACAGCGGGAGAACTGAAATGTCACATTATTTTGCAGAGAGAGCGATTTCCGTTGCAATATATGCATTAATTGCATTTGTTTTTTGCAATCATTTGACAAAAAAGGATACGAATATTGGTAGAACCTTGTTTCTACTTACACTTACGCTAAGTTCCTTGGCATATTTTGTACAGCCTGCGCCAACGATGGATTTATATCGATTATGGATTACAGCAGATGAATACAATAGATATTCAATTATGGAAATGATTACCAGTATTTTTTCGGGCTGGTCTTCACCGTTAGGACTTGTATATGTTTGCTTAATATCGAGATTTAATCATCACCTGTTGCCGGCTATTACAGTATACCTATTCTATTCAAATATCTTTTATATTATCAAAGATTATTGGAGAAAACATGAAATTAGTAAATCTTCCGTGGCAGTAGTCTTACTTTTCTTTCTAAGCCGAGGAGTGTATGGAGAACTAATATCTGGAATTAGGAGTATGCTGGCTTTTTCCTTTGTGGCAAGATGTATATACGATGAAATATATAATAAAAAATCGATTATTTGGAATGTTCCGATATATGTTATTGCTGCATTGTTCCACTCATCATCAATGGGAGCGATAGCTATATGGTTTGTAATGAAAATAATATTTGATCAAAAAGGGTGGAAAAAGATAATTAGCCTTTTTATGTGCATTGCATTTGCTGCTGTATTCTATAGCAAATGGGGAAACATTGTAACACGTAATCTTAACGTGGGTCTAGAGAGGATACTTGGAGGAGATTCCTACTCATATGCTTGGGAATTTGCTTTTAATACATTTTATATGTTAATATCATTGAATTTACTTTGGACAACGATACGCAGATTCGTTCTAAGCGAAGAAGGCACTAGAATGAGAAGGCTAACCACAATCTTTTATTGTGTAGCAATAATATGTATTTCTTCGTATTCAATCTATCATAGATTTATTTCTTTTGTCTCAATGTTTAGTCTGCCTGTTATGGTGGAATCAATTAATACTTGCGAAGTAGAAAAAAGATATATTTCTGTACGAAATCTTCTTGTCCTTTCTATAATAATGATGGGGCTATCGTGCTTAAAAGGAAATCTTAATGGAATAAAGTTCTTTATCTTGTGAAATAGGTTGGATTTGAGAGATGAACGAAAAAAAGTATTATCCTGGAATTGATGTCTTGAGATTCCTTTCTATGATGTTCATAGTAACTATCCATACGCTTCAGCATGGGAACGTTCTATCAACAGTTGAACCTCGAACTGCAAACTACATAGGAGCATATATTTTATTTTCGATCGTAAATGTAGGAGTCGATGTATTTGCAATTATTAGCGGGTTTGTTGGTTACTACCCAGAATTCAAGAACATAAATTGGAAACATTTTTTTCCCCAATGGTTGACGGTAGTATTTTATTCAATAGTATTTATGTTTTGCTCGACTTTTACGGAAAAATCATTTTCTTTAAGATCGCTACTATGCGCCTTAACACCAATAACAAGTCAAACATACTGGTATTTCTCTTCTTATTTTTTCGTGTTTGTTTTGTCACCATATATTAATTATCTTATTACAACAAACACCAAGAAAAAAAACTTATATGTAGTGATTTTTGGGTTGGGTGTAGTATATTTATCTCATAGGGTGGAAGGCCTTTTTTCGATCGTCCTATTATTATACTTCTATATGGTTGGTGCAGTTATAAGAAAATATAGTGTATATGAACAGATGTCCGGAAAAATCATAGTGTTGTTAATGGTGATAGCAACAATAATTATAAATGTTTGGAATTTCCTTTTTTCAGTGCGCTCTACTGATATCGCTTATATTTGGTTAAGATATGACTCGCCACTTTTAATTTTTGTGGCTATCGGGTGGGTTTTGCTATTTGCAAGAATGAGACATTTTGATATCGCGCAAATTAGGTACTTAAAACTGATTGCTCCAAGTGTGTTTTCTGTATACTTAATTAATGACAATATGTTTGTTAGACTAAATATTGTTTGTAAAATGATACCGCAAAGTGCTTATAATCGTTTATGGATATTATTATTTGATATTATGCTTGCAACGATTCTCTTTTTACTAATTGGACTTTTTGCCGATTTTATTAGGAGGGCGATTTTTAAAAAGTTAGGAGAGTATGTAGTATAATTTCTATGATAGATTTTCAAAGCTGCTTTCTTACAATTAGCACCTATAGATATGGATTTAATTATTAATGGAGTACAAAAAGTTGCGTTAGAGGAGAAATTCAACTTGAAAAAAAAATACTCAAATCTTGTCAAGGATACTTTGATTTTTACACTTGGTAATCTGGGATCAAAACTAATCCTTTTCTTTATGGTTCCGCTATATACGAATTATTTAACTACTGAAGAATATGGTACAGCTGATTTAGTTTTTACCGTTGCTCAGTTCGTTACCCCACTTATATCTGTTGTAATTCACGATGCGATTCTTCGTTATGGCTTATCAAAAGACTGTAAAAAAGAAAATGTTCTTCGGATTGGTTATTACATAATTGCTGTTGACGTTTTTGTGGTTTTTTTATCGAGTCCAATTGTGGAGCTTTATACCCCATTGAAGCCTTGGAAGTGGTATTTATGTGTATATACTGTTATTAGTATCATTGACTCGATACAGTTTAATTATTTAAAAGTTATCGAAAAAAACAAGTTATTTGCGGTCTTTAGTATCTTGAAAACAGCATGTATGGCATCCCTAAATGTATTGCTCTTGGCCGTTGCAAACATAGGCGTAAAGGGATATTTATTGGCAAATATTGTTGCACTGTCTATTACAAATTTATTGGTGTTCATCTATGGAAAATATGCGAGTGAACTTGAAAAATCAAAGCATGATTCGAAATTGTTGAAGGAAATGCTTTGCTATTCCGCTCCGCTTATTCTAAATAATATATCGTGGTGGGTTATTCAGTCTTCAGATAAAGTAATGGTAGAGTACATGCTGGGAGCGGCAATGTTAGGACTGTATACTGTCGCGGCAAAAATACCTGCTTTGATTAATGTTGTAATATCTATTTTTTCACAAGCATGGGGAATATCTTCTGTCACTGAATATGAAAGTACAAACGATATTTCGTTTTATAGTACAGTGCAAAGGATTTATCTATTTGTTGTATGTGCAGCGTGCATTATCTATGTATCGTTTGTAAAAATCTTTATGCGATTTTATGTTGGAGCTGATTTTTACGAGGCGTGGAAATATGTCCCGTTACTTTTAGTTAGTGCGGTATTTAGTTCTGTTTCTTCTTTTTACGGTTCAATGTATGGAGCACTAAAAAAATCAGTTAATAATATGTTGTCGACCGTGTTTTCTGCACTTATTAATATTATTATCAATTATTTATTAATACCACTGGTTGGAATATGGGGAGCAGTTATTGGAACAGTTGTAGCGTATTTTTTTGTGGCAATATATCGTATGATTGATGTAAGACGTTATATCCACATAAAAATCGACTGGAAAAACTTTACGATAAACCACATAATAATCGTGCTTCAAGCCGTATTTGTTTCCATGGACTTGTACGGATATGCGTTTTCACTCGTTGCGATAGTTTTTTTTGCGATTAGTAATCAAGATAACCTGAAGCTTGTGAGAAATATTATGTTGAAAAGATAGGAAGTGAAATGTTTTGAAACAGAATATGGAAAGAAAGAAAGTAACTCAGGAAGAATATAAACATATTTTAGTTGATATTTTAGAAAAGATCGATTATATCTGTGAAGAATATGGTTTGAATTATCAACTTGCATATGGAACATTATTGGGTGCTATTCGTCACGGTGGATTTATACCTTGGGATGATGATGTTGATATTGTTATGCCTAGAGAAGATTATATTAGATTACAAAAGTTGATTTATGAAAAGGACTATGGAATTAATTTTCTGACGATTGATACAGAACCTCAAACAATATACCCATATGGCAAAATATGTGCCACGAATACGGAATTAGATGAAAGAAATTTCAGAAAAGTTCCAGGATATGGCGCATTTGTTGATGTGTTTCCTCTAGATTATGTTCCAGAAGATGAAGCGACGAGAAAGAGAATTTTCAAAAAGTATAATGCAATAATTAGGCTGATACAGCATTCGTCAAGAACTGGTTATATAAGAACATCTTCTGTGATTACGAATATTGCCAGATGCATTGCGTATCATGTAGGACACTGCTTTAGCACTAGGAATCTTATTTTAAGGATGGATAGAAGTTTACAAAGATTATGTCCTAAGGAAAAGGCAACTATGGTGAGTGTCCCATGGGATTCGGAAGGTAATGCATTTAAGATTGCTGACATTTATTGTACAAAAAAAGTCAAGTTTGAAGGCGCCATGCTTAACATACCTGAAAATTATGATGATGTCTTGACAAAGATGTATGGAGATTATATGCGACTTCCACCAGAAGATAAAAGGGTCAATCCACATTCATTGGAATGCTATTATTTGTGATAATAGTACCCTACTATAGGATAGTTAGAATGATGCTAAAGGAGCATAGTTGGTAACGTAATCAGCTTAGAGGATAAAAAAATAAGGAGGATATCAATGCTTAATTTTACAGTTGGCCCGGTAATGTCGGATGATGCGGTGCGCTCCGTTGGAGCTGAACAGGTTCCGTACTTTAGAACTCCTGAGTTTTCGGCAGTTATGCTTGAAAACGAGAATCTGATGAAAAAATTTGCAAAGGCACAAGATGATGCCAGAGTAGTGTTTATTACTGGTTCGGGAACGGCATCTATGGAAGCCACTGTTATGAATGTCTTTGATAAGACAGACAAGGTTCTGGTTGTAAATGGCGGTAGCTTTGGACATCGCTTTGTGGAGCTGTGTCAGATTCATGAGATTCCCTATGAGGAGATTCGCTTGGAGCCGGGTAAGGCGTTAAAAAAAGAGCAGTTGGATTTATATGATGGAAAGGGCTTTACAGGCTTCTTAGTTAATGTTCATGAAACATCAACGGGTGTTCACTACGACATGGAAATAATCAGCGAGTTCTGTAAGAGAAATGGAATCTTTCTGGTTGTTGACGCTATCAGCTCATTTCTGGCGGATGAGTTTGAAATGAAACGATTGGGCGTTCAGGTGATGATTACGGGATCCCAGAAAGCATTGGCTTGCCCTCCGGGCGTATCAGTAATTGTTTTGTCGAGCGAGGCTGTCAAACGGGTAGAGAACCGTGAAGTGAAGTGTATGTATCTGAACCTGAAATCTGCGCTAAAGAATGGTGAACGGGGGCAGACCCCTTTCACGCCAGCGGTTGGAACACTTCGACAGATTAATGTTCGGTTGAAGGAAATCGAAGCCGCAGGTGGCGTTGAGAGCGAAACCAAGAAGATTTCTGAACTTGCCCGGGATTTTAGACAAAAAATCAAGGGACTTCCGTTTGAGATTGTTTCGGAATCAATGTCCAATGCGGTAACGCCGTTACATCCCTTGAATGTTTCGGCTTACGATGTTTTTACAACACTTAAGGATGAGTATGGTATCTGGATTTGTCCCAATGGTGGTGAAATGAAGGAAACCATTTTCCGTGTGGGCCATATTGGTGCGTTAACAAAAGAGGACAATACTACGCTTGTGAATGCATTTAAGGATTTGCAAAAGCGTGGACTTCTTTGATTGTGTGGAGGGAAGCAAGATATGGTAAAAGTGATTACATATGGTACCTATGACTTGCTTCACTATGGTCATATTAAGCTATTGGAACGCGCAAAAGCACTGGGTGACTATTTAATTGTAGGTGTCACCGCAGATGATTTTGATAAAACTCGCGGAAAAATCAATGTGCAGCAGTCATTGATGGAGCGCATTGAGGGAGTACGTGCTACAGGGCTTGCGGATAAGATCATTGTGGAGGAATACGAGGGTCAAAAGATAGATGACATTCGCAGGTACGGTGTGGACATTTTCACGGTTGGCTCTGATTGGGTTGGAAAGTTTGACTATCTGAATGACTATTGTAAGGTAGTGTATCTTCCGAGAACCGAGGGAATTTCAAGCTCTGAAATTAGAGCAGAAAAGAGAAAAATTAGACTGGGGCTTGTTGGAGAAAACCCTTTATTGCTCAAGCATTTAAACGAGTCCGTTTTTGTAAACGGTGTTGAGGTAACTGCAGTATATTCGGAAAATGCAGAAATTCTGAAAGAAGTAGATGGGAGAATCGAAAACTGCAAAACTTTTGAATCACTTTTGGGAAAGTGCGATGCAGTCTATCTGGTTAGTGTTCCACAACAACATGACGAACAGATACGTGAGTTAATAGATGCAGGTAAGCACGTTTTAGTAGAGTCGCCGATAGCAACTAATCCGGAAACAGTAAGAGAACTTTTCGAATCGGCAAGACAACATCAGGTCGTTCTCATGGAGTCGATCAAAACTGCGTACGCAACTGCGTATGATCGGCTCCTTCTACTAATAAAAAGTGGAAAGATTGGGCAAGTGGTATCGATAGATTCGGTCTGTACCAGTCTAAGGGAAAAAGCACCAACCCTAGAAGAACAGAATCATGTTTGGTCAGGATTTGAGGCTTGGATGCCAACGGCACTGCTCCCAATTTATCAGTTGCTGGGCACGAATGAATGTGCGGAACAATTTGTTTCAAGTTTTTATGATCAGCAACAACATTATGACAGGTTTACCCAGATGAATTTGATTTATCCCAATGCAGTGGCAACAGCTAGAGTTGGTATGGGCGTAAAGGCAGAGGGGCAACTCATTATCTCGGGAACAAAAGGCTATGTATATGTTCCAGCTCCTTGGTGGAAAACAGATTATTTTGAAGTTAGATTTGAGAATCAAACGGACAATAAGCGATATTTTTACCAACTGGAAGGGGAAGGCATTCGTTACGAAATTGCAGCATTTATACGAGCAATCAATAGTGTGGGAAATGTTGGTAGCATAGAAAAAGATGTTTCAATAAAAATTGCTGATGCATTTGACAAATATAGAAAAGGTGAAAACGTCGTCAAAATTGAATGATGCAACAGAGCTGCTCGCCATTTAGCAATGATTAGTATTGTTTGTGTGGTAATGAAGAACTTAAATGATAAATTCATACAGTTGGCAATTTTGACTGAAGAACTTCATAAGTGTATATTTTAGTTGTGATGGTTTTGCTCGACACTTTTTGGTTTGAGAATGAGGATGAAAACTATGGCGATAGAACATAATGCCGCAAAAGTAGTGTGCGGGGGGGGGCGTAATAAAGCACTGGATTGTTATAAAGGTGTGCTGATTGTACTTGTTGTCCTTGGACATATCTTTGAATACTCCGTTTCAGACTGGGATTATAACATTTTGCAGAATTTGATTTGGGCAGTGCAGATGCCGGGCTTTATGTTGGTGTCTGGATATTTTTCGCATAAAGAGGTGAAAAATTGTAGGGAGCTACAGGAGATATACCAGAAAAGTGCAGAGAGGTACCTGCTTCCTTTCCTTGCATGGTTTATTCTGGTTAGTGTACTGCTAATAGGGGACTATGGGCGCAATGTATTGAAAGGTTTGAGCCGTCTTGCGTGGAGAGCGGATAGAGGCTTGTGGTTTATCTGGGTGGTTTTCGCTCTGTCTCTAATCATGGGATTATGTAATTTGATTCGCGGTAAAGTCAATGGTTTTGTAAAACAGTTAGTGACTGTGGCTGTGACAGTCGGTGTGAACTATGGCGTTCTTTTGATCTTGGCAAAACTGACATCGATTAATTTTCTCGGAATCAAATTTATTCTTTATTATGGCTTATTCTATGGACTGGGCTGGTTTATAAGGTGGACACAATCCTTCTGGGAAAAGCAGGAAACAGTCTTTTATGACACAGTGGCATTTATCTGCATTTGCATCTTTGCAACGATTGCTTTCAATGTGAATTTGTATCTAATAGACGATAATCTAGTGGGGATTATGTTGCGTTTCGTTGCTGGAGCTACCGGAAACTATGTTCTTTACTATGTGGTAAAAAAATTGGTTTCTCAGTTACAGAAGATAAAGATGGACTGGATTGGAATGTATACACTTGAGATCTATGTGACGCATATGTATACGAACCATTTGTTCTCCAAGGTTGCGAATGATGCGTTTTTTACGGTTCCTGGATTTACGACTTTCACAGTATCCTTAATCTGTACAGTGGTGCTTACGGAAATTGTAATCATTGTGCTGAAGAGCATACCGGCTACGAATTATCTGTTCTATGGAAAGCGAAAATAAAGGAAAATAGCGAAAAAACCAAACAATGGGGAGGTGTCCGGCAATGAATGATTTATTTTTACATGATTCACTGGACACCTCCCCAATAGTTTCTTCCAACCGTGTGCTCTATACACCGACTACTTTTGCTAGATCTGCACTTCTATATCTTCAGGAGATTGGCAGTCTGCAAGCAGAGCAGCCTCATATATCTTCCCGTACTCATTTGTCCTCGTATTTGTTTTTCTGTGTCAATTCCGGCTCTGGTGAGCTGGAGTATCAGAGAAAGAAATATAAGCTAGGCAGGGGAGACTGTGTGTTTATTGACTGTCAGCAACCGTACTCCCATAGTACCGATAAAGATTTGTGGTCTTTGTCATGGATTCACTTTTCTGGTGTTACAATGCAGGACATCTACAGGAAATATCAAGAACGCGGAGGGCGCCCAGTATTCCATCCGGAGAATATTACTGCGTTTACAGAGCTGCATAAGTCTCTTTTCACTCTTGCCTCGTCGGATGACTACATCCGGGATATGCGAATCAATGGTAGCCTGAATGAACTTTTGGTTCTCCTTATGAAAGAGTCATGGCATCCAACAGAGTGTTTGGATACTACATTAAAAAAGCAGAATCTTGATCCAATCCGAAATTATCTGGATAAGCATTACACTGAAAAAGTTTCGCTGGATGCATTGGCAGACCAGTTCTTTATCAGCAAGTTCTATCTGACCCGTGTGTTTAAGGAACAGTACGGCGTGAGTATCAATACATATGTCCTGAATCTTCGCATTACAAAAGCCAAGCAGATGTTACGCTTTACGGATAAGAAATTGGAAGATATTGGATATCAGTGCGGTTTGGGTGCACCACATTATTTCAGCCGTATCTTTAAGCAGGTCGAGGGGATTACACCATCAGAGTTCCGTGAAAAGTGGTAAACGCTGTATTGACTCTTATGCGGTCGTGTGAATGTAACGGCTTTCTTCAAAAGAGGGCAATATTGTGTAAGCGATTTGCCACGAAAGGCAAGATAGTGAATTCAGTTTTGAGACTATATTCGCTAAAATAATATACGGTATTACAAGAAAACCATGCAGAAGACTGCAAAGACAACAGGAAAGTTGAGGTCAATATATGTCTAAAGTTGCGCTGATTACCGGTATTACCGGTCAGGATGGTTCTTATCTGGCAGAGTTCCTTCTGGAAAAGGGCTATGAGGTTCACGGCATCGTCCGCCGCGCTTCCATCTCCAACACCGCTCGTATCGACCATCTGATCGAGAAGAATGCGATCACCCTGCACGACGGCGACCTGTCCGATTCCTCCGGTCTGATCCGTCTGGTGGGCGAGATCAAGCCCGATGAGATCTACAATCTGGCTGCACAGAGCCATGTTCAGGTCTCCTTTGATGCTCCTGAATATTCCGGCGATGTGGACGCTCTGGGCGTTCTGCGCGTGCTGGAGGCTGTCCGTGTTTGCGGCCTGACCAAGACCTGCAAGGTGTATCAGGCTTCTACCTCCGAGTTGTACGGCAAGGTCGAAGAAGTTCCCCAGCGCGAGACCACCCCGTTCCACCCCTACTCTCCGTATGCTGTCGCAAAGCAGTACGGCTTCTGGATGGTCAAGGAGTACCGCGATGCTTACGGCATGTTCGCTGTCAACGGCATTTTGTTCAACCATGAGTCTGAGCGCCGTGGCGAGAACTTCGTCACCCGTAAGATCACGCTGGCTGCCGGTCGTATCGCCGAGGGTCTGCAGGACCATCTAGAGCTGGGCAACATGGATTCTCTGCGTGACTGGGGTTATGCTAAGGACTACGTCGAGTGCATGTGGCTGATTATGCAGCAGGATAAGCCGGAAGACTTCGTCATTGCTACCGGTGTGCAGCACACTGTCCGCGATTTCACTGAGAAGGCTTTCGCAGCCAATGGTATCACCATCCGCTGGGAGGGCACCGGCATCGATGAAAAGGGCTATGATGCAGCTACCGGCAAGATGCTGGTCTGCGTGAATCCCCAGTGGTTCCGCCCGACCGATGTAGACAACCTCTGGGGTGACCCCACCAAGGCAAAGACCGTTCTGGGCTGGAATCCGCAGTCCACTACTTACGAGCAGCTGGTGGAAATCATGGCCAAGCACGACCGTGAGCGTGCAAAGCGCGAAAAGGCACTCAAGGCAGTTCTGTAATTTGGAAAGAAGGCAATTCTGTTATGATGGAAAAGAATGCTAAGATTTATGTCGCAGGTCATCGCGGCATGGTTGGCTCTGCAATCGTTCGTGAATTGCAGCGTCAGGGCTACACCAATATCATCACCCGCACCCACAAGGAGCTGGATCTGACCCGTCAGGATGCTGTGGAAGAGTTCTTCGCACAGGAGAAGCCGGAGTATGTGTTCCTTGCTGCTGCCAAGGTCGGCGGCATCGTGGCCAATCAGGAAGCGCTGGCTGACTTCATGTATGACAACATGACGCTGGAAATGAACGCCATCCACTCTGCATGGAAGAACGGCTGCAAGAAGCTGGAGTTCCTCGGCTCCTCCTGTATCTACCCCCGCATGGCTCCTCAGCCCATGAAGGAAAACTGCCTGCTGACCAGTGAACTGGAAAAAACCAACGAGGCTTATGCACTGGCTAAAATCTCCGGGCTGAAATACTGCGAGTTTTTGAACCGTCAGTACGGCACCGATTACATCAGCGTCATGCCCACCAACCTCTATGGTCCCAACGACAACTATCACCCGACCCACAGCCATGTGGTTCCGGCACTGATCCGTCGTTTCCATGAGGCCAAGGAGCAGAATCTGCCTAGTGTTACCTGCTGGGGCGATGGCTCTCCGCTGCGTGAGTTCCTGTATGTGGACGATCTGGCAAACCTGTGCGTTTTCCTGATGAACAACTACTCCGGCAACGAAACCGTCAATGCTGGTACCGGCAAGGAACTGACTATCAAGGAGCTGACCGAACTGGTTGCCAAAGTTGTGGGCTACACCGGTGAGATTAAGTGGGATACCACCAAGCCTAACGGCACGCCCCGCAAGCTGCTGGACGTGTCCAAGGCGACCAATCTGGGCTGGACCTACAAGACCGAGCTGGAAGACGGTCTGCGCCTGTCCTATGAGGATTTCCTGAATAATCCGATGCGTGCTGAACGCTAAAGAATCACAGAGCCGCATCCTGAACCGGGGTGCGGCTCTTTCCGATAAGGGAGAAGTTTATGAATATCATTTTGTTGTCCGGTGGCTCCGGTAAGCGTCTGTGGCCTTTGTCCAATGACATCCGATCCAAGCAGTTTATCAAAATCTTCAAGAAAGAGGATGGCACCTACGAGTCGATGGTGCAGCGCGTCTATCGCCAGATCAAGAAGGTAGACACGGATGCAACTGTGACGATTGCTACCAGCAAAACGCAGGTTTCTGCCATTCACAACCAGTTGGGCGAGGATGTGGGTATCAGCGTGGAGCCCTGTCGTCGGGATACCTTTCCGGCGATTGCACTGGCAACGGCCTATCTGGTGGACGTGATGCACGTTGACCCTTCTGAATCCGTGGTTGTATGCCCGGTCGACCCATATGTAGAGGATAGCTACTTTGAGGCGCTGAAAGAACTGTCAGAGCAGGCGGATAAATGCGAAGCCAATCTTGTGCTGATGGGCATCGAGCCGACCTATCCCAGTGAAAAGTACGGTTATATTATTCCTGAGAGTGCCGACCATGTAGCTACGGTTAAAACGTTCAAGGAAAAGCCGACAGTGGATGTGGCCGAGCAGTATATTGAGCAGGGCGCACTTTGGAACGGCGGCGTCTTTGCGTATAAGCTGGGCTATGTGATGAACAAGGCTCATGAGCTGATGGATTTTACTGACTATCAGGACTTGTTCGATAAGTACGATACGCTGAAGAAAATCTCCTTCGATTATGCAGTGGTTGAGCATGAGCCGAAGATTCAGGTTGTCCGGTTCGCCGGTATGTGGAAAGATTTGGGTACCTGGAATACCCTGACTGAGGCAATGGATGAAAGCATCATCGGTAAGGGTGAACTGAACGACAAGTGCTCTGATGTGCACATCATCAATGAGATGGATGTTCCTGTGCTGGCAATGGGGCTGCATGATGTCGTTATCTCCGCATCGCCGGAGGGCATTCTGGTTTCGGATAAGGAGCAAAGCTCCTACATTAAGCCCTTCGTGGACAAGTTCGAGCAGCAGATCATGTTCGCAGAAAAGTCTTGGGGCAGCTTTAAGGTTGTGGACGTGGAAACCACCTCTCTGACCATTAAGGTGACGCTGAACCCCGGTCACAGCATGAACTACCACAGCCACAAGAACCGTGATGAGGTGTGGGTCGTTATTTCCGGTGAGGGAAAGACTATCGTGGACGGCATGGAGCAGAAGGTCAAGGCAGGCGACGTGATCACCATGTCCGCTGGCTGCCGTCATACGGTTATGGCAGATACCGAGCTGAAGCTCATTGAGGTACAGCTGGGCGAGGACATCAACGTCCACGACAAGCAGAAATTTGAACTGGAATACTGATACAATGCAGGAGGCATCTATGCCATATAAGAATGAGCCTCTTTTGCTCCGACCGTCCGGTAAAGATTATCTTTGGGGCGGCAGTCGTTTAAATGATGAATTTGAGAAAAATATTGATTTGACCCCACTGGCAGAGACATGGGAGTGCTCTACGCACCCTGATGGCCCTAGCTATGTGGTGGGTGGCGCATTTGATGGACAGGAATTGGCAGAGGTGCTAAGAGCACATCCGGAGTATCTGGGCGAGCGCCATAAGGGCGAAAACACGCTGCCGATTCTTATCAAGTTTATCGACGCCAAGAAAGACCTGTCGGTGCAGGTGCATCCTACCGACGCCTTCGCACAGGAGCATGAAAACGGGCAGCTTGGCAAGACGGAAATGTGGTATGTGCTGGACGCCGGACGGGATGCAAAGCTGGTCTATGGGCTAAAAAAGGACTGCACAAAGGAAGAAATGCGCAAGGCGATTGCGGACGGCACGGTGATGAAATACCTGCAAAAGGTGCCCATCCATAAGGATGACCTATTTTTCATTCCTGCGGGGACGGTTCATGCCATCGGGGCAGGGGCGCTGGTGGCAGAAATTCAGGAAAGCTCCAACCTGACCTATCGCCTGTACGATTATGACCGCATCGGCAAAGACGGTAAAAAGCGGGAGCTGCATATCGACAAGGCATTGGATGTTGCAAATCTTTACAGCAGCGCAGAGCCGAAACAGCCGCTGCGTGTTCTGAAATATCGGCAGGGCGTGGCATCTGAGTTGCTGACCCGATGCAAGTATTTTGAGGTGTATCGGATGATCGTCAACACCGAACGACGCCAAACTGTGCATTACCGGGCGGATGAATTGGCTTTCCGTGTGCTGCTCTGCGTAAACGGCTGCGGTACGATTTCCCATGAGAACGGAACCATTCCGTTCTATAAGGGAGACTGCATCTTTGTCCCGGCAGATTCCGTAACTCTAACCATTCATGGACAGGCACAATTTCTGGATGTAAGAGGCTGATATATGGAAAAGTGGAAGACAATAAAATCTGAACCGCTTGTAGACAACCGATGGGTCAAGGTGAGAAAAGATTCAGTGGACTTGCCGAATGGTCAGCACATTGATGATTTCTATGCCATTTCACTCAACGATGCGGCGGCCATTGTGGCACTGGATGATGCCGGAAATATAGTTCTGAAAAAAGAATATCGGTATTGCCTTGACTGTGACCTTATTGAAGTTCCTGCAGGAGGCTTTGAGAGAGGTGAAGATGGCTTGACAGTTGCTAAACGAGAACTTCTGGAAGAAACTGGATATGTTTCGGACGACTGGCAATATATCGGAGCAACGGTAGAAAGCTCGGCAAAGCTAACGAACTATATGCATCTATTTTTTGCCAATCATTGCCAAAAGGTTAGCGAACAGAATCTTGACCCTACGGAAGAACTGGATGTTCTCGTTGTTCCGTTAAAACAGGCGGTTGAGATGGTGATGAATAATGAAATATGCTGCAATAGCTCTGCACATGGAATCCTTTGGGCTGCAAGAAAGCTCGGAGTGTAATGAAAGGTGACCGGAAATGGATATCAAGAAAGAATACGAACGCTGGTTGGCAAATGCCACCGCAGATGCCGACGTAGTGGCAGAACTGAAAACGCTGGATGACGCCAAAATCGAGGATGCATTCTATCGTGATCTTGCCTTTGGCACGGGCGGTCTGCGTGGTGTGATCGGTGCGGGTACCAACCGCATGAACGTCTACACGGTGGCAAAGGCCTCTCAGGGTCTGGCAGACTATTTGAAAAAGAATTTTGCAGAGCCGTCTGTGGCCATCGGTTATGACAGCCGTATCAAGAGCGATGTGTTTGCAAAAGTTGCCGCCGGGGTGTTTGCCGCCAATGGCGTCAAGGTCAACATCTGGCCTGTCCTGATGCCGGTTCCTACCGTGTCCTTTGCAACTCGCTATCTGCACACCTCTGCCGGTGTTATGGTGACGGCGTCCCACAACCCCAGCAAATACAACGGCTATAAGGTCTACGGCGCGGACGGCTGTCAGATCACCACCGAGGCTGCTGCGGAAATTCTGGCTGAGATCGAGAAGCTGGACATCTTTGCCGACGTCAGGACCGGCGACTTTGAAGCAGGCGTGGCAAACGGTAGCATCCAGTACATCCCGGATGAGGTCTACACTGCCTTCGTGGAACAGGTCAAGAGCCAGTCTGTCCTGTTTGGCGAGACCGTCAACAAGGATGTGGCCATTGTGTATAGCCCGCTGAACGGCACCGGCCTGAAGCCTGTGACCCGCACCCTGAAGGAGATGGGCTACACCAACATCACGGTGGTCAAGGAGCAGGAGCAGCCGGACGGAAACTTCCCGACCTGCCCGTACCCTAACCCGGAGATCAAAGAAGCCATGGCGCTGGGTATGGAGTATGCCAAGAAGTGCAACGCCGACCTACTGCTGGCGACCGACCCCGACTGTGACCGTGTTGGCATTGCCGTCAAGAACAAAGCAGGGGAGTATGAACTGCTGTCGGGTAACCAGACTGGTATGCTGCTGCTGGATTATATTTGCAGTCAGCGTGTAAAGCACGGCAAGATGCCTGCGGACCCGGTTATGGTAAAGACAATCGTTACTATGGATATGGGCGAACAGATCGCTACCCATTACGGACTGCGTACCATCAATGTACTGACCGGCTTCAAGTTCATCGGTGAGCAGATCGGCAAGCTGGAAAAGCAGGGCAAGGCAGACAGTTATGTGTTCGGCTTTGAGGAAAGCTACGGCTACCTGACCGGTTCCTATGTCCGCGACAAGGACGGTGTAGACGGTGCGTACATGATCTGCGAGATGTTCAGCTACTATGCAACCAAGGGCATCAGCCTGTTAGACAAGCTGGACGAGTTGTACAAGACCTACGGCTACTGCCTGAACACGCTACACAGCTATGAGTTCGATGGCAGCGCCGGTTTTGCCAAGATGCAGAACATTATGCAGGCATTCCGGGGTGACATCAAGGAGTTTGGTGGCAAGAAGGTCGTCAAGCTGTTAGACTACGCGCCGGGTCTGGATGGTCTGCCTAAGTCCGATGTACTCAAGTTCTTGCTGGAAGATAACTGTTCCATTGTGGTGCGCCCCTCCGGCACCGAACCGAAGCTGAAAACCTATATCTCTGTCAGCGCAGAGAACAAGGACGCAGCAGAAAAAGTTGAAGCAGAAATTTGCAAGAGTGCTGAAGAGTACTTGAAATAATAGATGATGGGAGAAAATACAATGAATATTATTTTGCTTTCCGGTGGCTCTGGCAAACGTCTCTGGC
>OGFK01000576.1_pt1 | contig 30228 bp, 31 predicted proteins | sample 1570931 | NCBI WGS metagenome assembly OGFK01 (sample SAMEA2581935, study PRJEB24529) | metagenome | biome: Human gut stool | place: China | collected 2011
TCCACTTTCAAAATTAGGAATTGAAAGATATGTTCCTTCTAATCCATATAAAAATCCTTCTAAAAGAGTTTGATAAGGATTTTCATATCTCTTATCTGTATCATATGTACTCATTGCATTTAACACAAGATTTTCAAGACAACTTATTATTTCCTCTAAATTTTTAGTTAAAAGTGCTGCTTTTAACCTACTGATAGTTCCTAATCCATTGAAGATAATATCTACAAATAGATTTTTAAAGAATGTCATAATTTCATTATTAGGTATTCTCACAAAGTATGTGTTCATATCTATCTTTTCTTTTACTGTTAAATATCCTGAGAATAATAGTAATTCCCATAAATCATCAGGGGATAAATTATTTCCTAAAGCTATACTTTGGCTTATATATACAATTGTTTCTTTTCCATTAAATAGATTATTTAATGTATCAAATACTGTCTTATCAGAGTTTTTAAGTAATTCTTTTATTAAAGCATTTCCCGAAGTGTTTATCCAATAAGCTTCTAATTTTTTAGTTTTTAAAAATTTTAATATACTTAAAGGATTATATACTTCAGAGTCTCCAAATCTATATCCATTATACCAAGACTTTACCTCATCAAGCTTATAACTAATTCCATAATCTTGGAGAGCTTTCTCTACTTCATCTTCAAATAGTCCAAAATATTGAGAATACTCATCATTTAAGATAGTATAGTTTTCTATATTATTTAAATCAGAGAATATCCCTGCTTGAACCACTCTAACTATACCAGTTAAAACTCCCATATGTAAATATTCATTAGTTTTAAGTACATCTCCATAAAAACCTTTGAAAAAATTAACTGCTTTATTATAATATCCATTTTCATATGCATTAAGTAATGGGATATCATATTCATCTATTAATATTATTACTTTTTTATTGTAATATTTATATAATACCTCACTTAAAAATAATAGAGAACTCTCTAATTGAATAATATCTATATTTCCATTAGTTATATTTTTAAACTTCTCAATTTCAAATTCATTAAGTTTTTCACTTAAGAAACTGTAACCTCTATACAAAGTAGAAATTCTATCTTTTATTCTTTCAATTAAATTTTCAAATGTAAGAGTATTTATTCCTTTAAAGCTAACAAATATTACAGGATATTTTCCTTGTTCGTTCATCATAGGAGAGTTTTCTATGTATAACCCATTAAATAGCTTTCTATTCTCTTCTCTATTTTCTATATCAAAGAAGTATCTAAGAGTAGACATATTAAGAGTTTTTCCAAATCTTCTTGGTCTACAAAATAATTTAATATCAGCACCATCAAGGAGAATATCTTCTATAAATTTAGTCTTATCTATATAATAATAATCCAATGTTCTAATTTTTTTAAAATCATCTACTCCAAGTCCTAATATTTTTTGTTTTAACATAAAAACCTCCTCTCTATTTTTAAATATATTATACCATAAAATTCTTCCTAATAAAATTATAACTTTTCGTTATCAAAAAGTCAATAAAATTAAAAAATAATTTTGATAACTTTTTATAGAGAAAATATGATAAAAAAAGCTAATAAAATCCATCTATTTAAAATTATCTCAAAAAGTATACTTTTTGAGATTTGTTTTTTTCTCTTTTTAAAAGTTCTCTCAATAATTCTTCTGAAGAAAATTCAGAAAGAACATTTAATTCTTTATAATCGTCTAAATTGGCTAATTAAAGATATTCCTTCTAAGTAGTTTATCAAACTGACGCCTTTCACTTCGTTGCAGTTGTCTTGGACTTTGAAAAATTGTAATTTCGTTCCTCATACAATTTTTCAAAGCCCTTAAAATATGGAATATTTAATTTTATAATATATTCTAAATCTCTGTTTCTTAAAACTTTTATATTATCTGATAAAGTAAGATTTTCAAGAGATTATTAATCAATTTACAATAGAAACAAAGAAAAATTAAAGAAACACCCATCAGAGTGCCCCTACATAACACTATAAAAAGAGGCTTTATGCCTCTTTATATTCTAAAGCTTTTTCTTCTAATTCCTTAAAATTTATACATCTTTTTGATACAGAATCTTCAGGATAATTATTTTTTCTATCATACAATAATTCAGCTTTTTCACTAATTCTTTTGTTTTGGATTTCTTTCATTTCCTTTTTTAATAAAGCAATATAATCATTTTTTTCTTTATCTGTTTCAAATGTTCTATGAACAGATACATCAGAATATTTTTCAATATTTATTATTAATTCTTTTGGAACAGGGAACATATAATTTAAATTAACAACACCTATTAACTTAGTTTTATCAAATAGTTTTATAAAATCAACATTTTCTTTTATATATTCATGTCTTCTTTGAGGATGAGAAACTTGAGTAACATAAATTAACTCATCTTTTTCAAATAAAGGGTTTAAAAAAGGTTTAAATTTTTCTGGTCCATAATCTATATTAGGTATTTTTTCTTCAAACCTTTTTAAATAACTTATATATCCCTTTTTTATAGTACACCATTTCATATATAGCACTCCCTGTTTATCATTATGAAAAAAAGAAGAATTTTCTTCTTCTTTCTTCGTAACCTCTATTAAAACGATTTTGGTAGGCTTCGCAACCTCTATTAAAACGATTTTGGTAGGCTTCGCAACCTCTTATTGCTTAGATTATATCATATATATATTTTTTTGTCTATATTTTTTTATAGAGAAGGTAGCACATCTAAATGGTAAAATAAAAAGTGACATTATGTCACTTTATTTAACTTTAATAAATCTATATCCTTCAATTGTCATAAAATAACGTCCATTTTCTTTTTTAAAAACAGGTTCAATAGCTCCTTTAGTCCAAACATAATAGATACTACCTGGGTGGTCATTTTCATAGCCATTTATTTTTTCATCAGTAAAAGTCGTATAGTATACCTCTTTATATTTTCCTTTTTCTCCAGTAATACTTCTTAGTTTGACATTTGCTGTCAAATCATCTGACTCCCCCTTCATAAACCACTCTGCATCCTCTTGTACTGCTTTACGTTCAATTTTAAAAATATATCTATCTCCTTTTTTTCTCACTGAAGCTTTTCCTGTACAAAATTCTAAATCATTATTAATCACTTTTCCTTGTTCCGTTACTTTTGCTTTTGGATCTAATAACTCATAATCTCCCAAATACTCTTTAGGAACTACATTTTTATCTCCACAACTTACCATGAATACTGTTACTATAATAAAAAATACCATTTTCAACATTTTTTTCATAAAAATACCTCCTATTTATACAGCCGTTTAGAGTGTCTGTATCCACTAATTTTTTTAGCTTGACAATTTTATAAAATTAGTATAAAATTACAACTAACACTTTGATAGAATACACAGAATATTATTATTCTATGTATTTACTTATCATGCTCCAATAAACATTGGGGCTTTTTTCTTTTATTCTTAAAAGAAAAGCAGTGTCTATTCCCTCATTTGAACACAATAACTCTAAAGCTTTTTCTTCAATTTTTAACTTTTCATACTCATCTAAAGAATCAACTTTCCTAGTATCTCTATTTGGTTCTACTATATCAATAGTACTTTCTTTTTTCTCTATTACTTCTCCTGTACTAACTTCTTCTTTACTCAAAACAACTTTTTTCAAATACTCTAAAGTAGTAAATTCTTTATTTATTTTTTGATAAGCATATTTTAATCCTGATATTAAATCTTCTTCTAGTATTTCATCTAATAATATTTTAATAGTATTTTCATTTAAAACTTTTGATTTTGAAATATAAATATTCTTTTTAGCTTTATTAATTGCGTCTTGTAATTCTAAAGAAATAGGTATTTCTTTTTTAGATACATAAAAAGTATATCCAACTAATTTGCTTCGTCCTCTTTGTTGGGCTTGATACATTTTTTCAACAGAAATATTTAAATCAGTAAATTTATTAATTTCTTCTAATGCTGGACTTAAAATATATTTATCTATATCATTCACAGCATAATTTTTCCCATAATATTTTCTCATATCATCTAATGATACAGTGAATTTATTTTTAAACAAATCTGCTCTACCTCGTAAATATATTAATATCGAGTATTTGCTCTTTAAATTCTCAATATTTTTTAAATTGTATTTACAATATTTATTATCTATATTCTCAATTAATTGTAAAAAATCAGGGGTATAATTCAACACTATTTCTTTAAGTTTTAAATCAAATGTCAATTTTGAAAATATATGATAAATATTAATTTTATCATTTTCTGGAATAATAATTTCTTTTTTTCCAAGTTCTCTAACTATACGCCCAAACTCTTGGTAACTCTTTTTATCCATATTAATAAATTTTTTAATTTTTTGAGCAGAAAAAGTAGTATCCTTAGTATTTTGATACTCGACAATTAATTTTAACAGTAATTTTAATTCTCTTAATTCAAAGTTTTCAAACTTTGCATACCCTAACAAATTTTTATGTTTAATAATATTATCTTTCATAGTTACTCCTTTTCTTTTCTATCGGTAAAACGAATCCTCAATTCCTTTTGTTTTATATTTTCTTTATCAAGTATTATTTGTGCTACAATTCCAGGTTCTAATTCTAATAACTCCATATAAACTTTTGGAATTATTATTGCTTTTCCTGTTTTTCCATGATTTATAATTTTACATTCTCTTATCATTTTTTATCATCTCCATTTCATTTTTATAAGAAAATTATAACATAAAACAACAAGTAAAACAACACTTTTTTATTTTTTTATATTTGCCCCTTTTACTCCCATTTAATCAAAATACTCCTCCCCCTTTTACTCCCATTTAATATCAAAAATCCCCCCTTTTACTCCCATTTAATATCAAAAATCCCCCCTTTTACTCCCATTTAATGCCTTGAGAATGCCCTATTTTTCTAGGTTTATAAGGTGCCTTAAAAAGATATATAATAATATAAGATAAAAAGATTCTTTTTAATAAGATGGGAATTTAAAATGATTCTTTTTTTATTCACAATTTTCTAAAATATTTTTTAAAAACTCAAATTCTTCATAACTTAAATTTTCTAATAAATTCTTTTTGAAATTTTTTTGAGCTATAGAAACAATATTAATTTTCTTCTCATTTGCCTTTTGTAAAAGTTCTAATATATCTTTGTGAGTAAATTCTTTAATAATTTTAGGACTACTTTTTTTCTGTTTCTTAATTTCACGATTATGAATCCTGTTGATAAGTTCTTTACTTCCTAGATTTTCCCAATATTCAATTTTTTCATCATTTTTTGTTTCTGAAAAATCTAATAAGTAGCCTAATAGCACTGTCTCAGGAAAATCTAGGAGATTTGCTATTTCAAATAAAGCTCCTAATTTAATTAATCTATGGACTCTTTCTTTTCTTAACTTTTCAGAATTTCTAGCTTTTTCTATTGAAATTTCCCTATCAATTTTTTCTAATTTTTTTTCTAACTTTTTTTTTAGTAATATATTTTTCATAATATTATCAATCACCATCCTTCCTAACCTTCTAAAATGCCTCTAAAAACGATTTTAAAAATAGATACGATATTTTTCTCGAAAAAATTTTGTAAAGCTTTTTAACGCCGTTTCAGAGCTTTATAACCCTATATCTAAATCTTCATGGTCTTTTACGTGTTCGCTGTAGAATTTACTTAATTTTGTAAGCTCTTCATCTTCAAAAAGAGAACGAGAATGTCCATGAGAAACATTATTTTTCTCTTGAGTATAAAAGTTCTTAAAGTTACATTTTTGTAAATTATGTAAATGCTGAGTAGCTTTTTTATAATTTTCAAAAGTATATGGTTTAACTTCCTTTTGATGTTCTTTTAACCTAGCTTTTTTGTGAATATATTTAAATTTATTTTCTTTAGCTTCATTTTCTTTAGTTTTTAAATTTTTTAAGGTCTGTTTTTTTGTATATTCTAACTCTTTGATAGTTTCTCTTAAGAGTTCTGGACTAATTGCATTAATCATATTATGATATCTTTTTTGTAACTCTAGTTTTTCTCCTTCTAATTTTGAAATTTGAGATTTCAAATTGAAATACTTAAGAGTTAATTTATTTGTATTATTTTTTTCATCAGACAATTTTTTTATTTCTTTTTCAAGCTTATCATATTCTTTAAGCATTTTATTATATTGTCCTTTAGTTATTTTGTTGTATGCTAATTTTTGTATATTTGAACTACTAAATATATTCTCAATATTTTCTCGAGCTGTTTTATATTTAGTTTCAGAATACATAGCATTATTTATTTTTTCAGAGTATAGTTGTTCTTTGTTTATGAAGATATCATCAACATTTTTTTCTTGTAATAATCCAAGTTTATAAAATTCAATTTCTTGCTCCAGAATAAATTTTTTATTAAACAATTTTTCTTGTCTTGTTTCTAGCTTAGTTTTTAAACTAGTTTCAATATTTTCTAGAACTTTAGAAGTCTTATCAAAATTAAATTCTTTAGATTGTAATTTATTCAATCTTTCTTTGAAAATCTTATATTCTTCTTTTTTAGCTTCTAATAAATCAGGTCTATTATCATAAAAACCACCTTTAATTTCTCTAACAATTGCATTAATTTTATCAGTTGTTCTATCAATATCTGACTTAGTTTTTTTATATTTTCCTTTTGATAAAATATCTTTAGCTGTTTCTGATATATTTTTAGGGTCTAATTTTTTTTCTAATTGAGTCAAATCTCTATTGATATTTTTTAACTCGTACTCTAAATCTGTAAGTACTTCTATTGTTTGTGCAAATTTAGTATAAGCACTTACCTTATCTAAAACGTATGCCTCCATATTTGGCTCTTTATAAATATACTCTCTTTGTTTCATCAATGTTTCTTTGTCTTTTTCTAGTTGTTCTAATTTTTCATTTAAAATAATTTTTTCTTTGACAATTAAATCTTCAAGTATATCAAGTGATATTGTTTTATCAATAGTTTCAATTTGTTCTCTTAGAGTAGCAATTTTATAAGTATATTCCTCTCTTAACATATCATCAACATCACTATTTTCAAATGTATTAAGTTTTTGAAGATAATAATTAAGTTCCAAATTTAAATTTTCATAATTTGGATTAATATTATTAATTGCCGAAATTTTTATAGTGGAAAAAGAATTAGCATTTCTTAGTAACTCTAATTCTTTTTCTAATATTAAGATTTTTTTCTCAACATCAATTAAGCTTGAATATTTAGGTGGTTCAAATTCATGAACAGGTATAATTTTTTCTTGAATTTTTTTAATTTTATCTTTATTTTTTGCAAGTTGTTTTTGTAAAGCGATAGTATCTTTATAATCTTTTTCTAATGATACTTTAACGGCTTTATTCTTTAAATATTTTTTATATTGTTTTTCTTCCCATCTTGTTAATTTTTCTCCAGCTAATGCTTTTTTTAATATTCTCATTTGGATATTAATAGCTTTTCTTTTAAATAATCTTGCTTTTACTTTATCTCCACTTTTAAGAGCTTCTTGATATTGCTCCTTAAGAGACAAAGAAGAAACTTTTTCTATTCCATGTTCTTGTAAATGCTGATTTAAAGTTTTTTCCCATGACTTCCTAATTTCTTTTAAAGATTTTATATCATTACTATCCCATTTTGGATTTTTAGGACAGCCACCCTTTTCAGGTGCTCGTGAAAAAGCTTGTTTAAAAAAATTTCTTCCACTTCTCTCTATCCCATCAAGTTCTCTAGTACAAAACATAAGGTGTACATGAATATTCTGTTCAACTTTATTTTCTATTTCTTTCTCATGGATTACTGCCGAATAATAATATTTATCTCCAAGTTCTTTTTGAATAAAATCATGAAGTAATTTTTTATTGTCTTCAAGAGAAAATTCATGAGGTAAAGCTAGTTTTAATTCTTTGTATGCTACACCATTTGCTCTTTCAAAATCATCTGACATTTGAAAGAAATCTCTACCATTAGCCCATTTAGGCATATTCTCAGTAACATATGCTATTTCTTTTTGTTTATATGCATATTTATTTAATCCGTGAATATAATCGTAATGTGGGATAGCTTTTCCTACTTTACCATGACTAACTCTACAAAAATATATTGCCATTCCTATGTACACCTCCTTGTTTTTTAATCAAGCCCAAGAGTGGGCGTTCAGACGTAGTCTGATGATTTGGGTTGAATGAGCGTAGCGAGTAAGTGAAACGGAGAAAATGGGGTTAAGGGGTAAAACCCCTTACACGTTGGGTGTTATCACGAAGTGAGACACCCTTAAACGTGCCCTCTAAAAATTTTTCATTTTCTAGAGGGATAATTTTTTTGTTCTTAAACATTATATTATTTTTTTTTATAATTTTCAATACCTATATAGCAAAAAAAGATTGTTTTTTTTTTTTTTTGTTCTATAATTAGATATTACAAATAAACTATTTAGGAGGAAATTAAAAAATGAAAAAATTACAATTAATCATTGGAGCACTATTAGTATCAATTAATAGTTTTTCTACTACAAGTGGAAAAAATTTAGTTTGGGAAGAAACTGGAAATATTTTAACCAAATCAATCACAGGACCGATGGCTTTGGCATTTGGAACAATTTGCATTGTTGGAGCCGCATTAGCTTGGGCAATGTCTCAACACGGGGAAGGAATGGGAAAAGGACTTAGAATAGCAATTGCATTAGCAATAGCATTTGGAGCTCCTTCTATAGTAGTTGGATTATATGGTTTTTCAAGTTCAACAATAATATTTTAAGGTGTTTTAATTATGGAAGAAAGATATGAAAAAGCAAAAAAAGAACATTATGATATGTATATGAAGCAAGCTAAAAGTATACATAGTTGGAAGAGAGCGTTTATGCTTTCAATGTTATTTAATATTTGTTCATTTAGCATTGCAGGATATCTAGCAACAAGAAGCGAACTTATTCCATACGTTATTGAAGTAGATGAGACAGGAAATGCAAAGGGGATTAATCCAGCTACACAAAAAAAATATATCCCTCAAGAAGCTGAAAAAGAATATTTCATAAAAGAATTTATTAAACGTACTCGTCTTATATCACTTGATGTTGATGTACTTAATAGTAACTTTACAACTAATAGATATTATTTAGGTGGAATGGCACGTAAAAAATATTTAAAAATGCTTGAAAAAGAAGATACAACAGAGTTGGTAAAAGCTGAAATGACAAGAAGTATACAGATACAAAGTTTCAATAAACTTACAGGAGCGGAAAATTCATACCAAGCTCGTTGGGAAGAGATACTATACAGTAAATCAGGAGATGAACTACAAAAAAGAAATTACACTGGAATTTTTACTATTGAAATTGAACAACCAAAGACACTAGATGAATTAGAAATAAATCCATTGGGAATAAAAATTTCTGATTTTAGTTTATCAATAGAGAAATAATTTTTCTTTTTTTGAGATTTTGCCACACAATTTCAGCAGACAGCGAGATTTGTCAATCCCCTTGCCTACGGTAAAAAAATTTTGGAACAAAATTTTTTTAGGAATTGCACAAATTCCTCTGGACCTGTCTGCTATTGTGTGTTTTGCCAAAATCAAAAAGAAAAATTAATATATGGGAAAATAAAAATTTGAAAATGTGAGCTTTAGTTCAAAATTTACACAAATTATAGGAGTGAAAAATGAAAAAATTACTATCATTATTTTTTATAACATCTCTTGTTTCTCTAGCTGAAACAGAAGAGATTTTAATTGATAAAATTTATCCAAATGAAAATGCAGTAATTTTATCAGGAGAAAGAGAAGCTAAAAAGAACGTAACTACAACTTTTTTTTATGAAGAAAATAAAACTTATAATATTTATTGTCGTGTAAATAATATTACTACTTTATTACTTAATCCAGATGAGCAAGTTATCTCTATTGACGCTGGGGATACAAGCCGTTGGACAGTAAAAGAAGTAATTACTGGTTCTAACGATGGACAAAGAAGTGCAGTGGTTATAAAACCATTATCATTTAATGCAGATAAAATGTTAAAGACAACAATAAATATTTTTACTAATAAAAGATATTATAACCTTTCAGTTTTAAGTGCTAAAGAGTGGTATAATCCCATTGTCAAATGGATATATCCACAAGAAATTAAATTAGCTCAAAGAAAGAAAATAGAAACAGAAGAAGAAATGGCAAAAGTAGACCCTTCTAAACTAAATTATAATTATTCAGTAAGCACAAAAAAATATGAATTTGTACCAAGTTCTATATTTGATGATGGTACTAAGACCTACCTTGTAATGAAAGATAATTTACAGGAGCTACCAGCGTTCTATATGAAAGAGGGAAATAAGTTATTATTAGTTAATTATAGAGTTAAAGGAAACTATCTGATTGTAGATAGAACTTTTACTGAAGGAGCTTTGATATTAGGAAATAAAAAAGTTGTAATAAAAAGGAGAGCATAGATGGATAATATACCAAAACCTCAAATATCAACAGACTATAAAAGACAGGCAATAAGATTAAGTATTGTAGGAATTTCATTAATTGTTTGTCTTGCAGTAGGAAATGCAATTTATAAGAGTTTAAATCCTAAAGTTACAATCAAAGAACAGCAAGATGAGATTTCTGAAAAAAATGAGGAGATAGAGATAACTGATAATGATATGAATATACAGTACTATGACAAGGTTAAAATTAATAATACTACATCAGAAATAAATAATACAACTGAAAATTCTAACTCCAATCAGAATTATAACCAAAATTATAATCACTATGATAACTATGATTATAAAGCTGAAATGATGAGAGCATACTATTCAAAATTAATACAAGAAGAAGAACAGGCTAGAACTTCCAACATAGGGTTTTCTAAAGGAACTACCAATACTCAATCTACAAATAGGAATGAATACAATGGGGCTAGTAATAATAATTTAGGATATGGAAATACTAATTTTCCTAATCAATATGCCCAACAAAATATGCAACAAGAAAAAAATGATTTTTTACAAAACGCTAGACAAAGTAAGTTCTATAATTCCTATCAAGAGGAACAGCCTATATCCAAATTTGAAATTATGGCTGGAACTTTTATACCAGCCACTTTAATAACGGGTATAAATAGTGATTTACCAAGTAATTCAGTAGCAGTAGTTCGTGAGAATGTATATGATACAGTAACAGGAAACCATTTACTAATACCTAAAGGAACTAAAATAATAGGAACATATGATAGTGGAGTATCTTTTGGGCAAGATAGACTACTTATAGTATGGCAAAGACTAATTTTTCCAAATGGAAAATATATAGGACTAGATAATATGGGTGGAATTGATTTATCAGGATATGCTGGTTTTAAAGGAAAAGTTAACAATCATTTCTTAAAATTACTACAAGCAGTTGTTCTATCTTCAGCTATGGGAGCTGGTAGTGCTATCGTAACAGATAATGATAAAGATGATTGGAGAAGTGAAGCAGGAAAAGGAGCAGGACAGGTAATCCTTGATTTTGGAAACAAAATGGGAGAAAAAATCTTAAATAGACAACCTACAATTGAAATAAAACAAGGTTATAGATTTAATATTATGGTTCAATCAGATTTAATATTAACACCATACGAGGATTAAGAATGAAATTGAAAAAAAATAAGATTTTACAAGCTTTATTAATATTATTTATAGGATTTACATTAGTTTGTACAGTTGGAACTCAATACTTTGCTTTTAAAGTTCATTATAAGCCCATTTTAAAGCCTTTATTTAATAGGGTATATTTTCCTTATTCAATTATCAGTTGGGGTTTTAAGTATCGAGATACAGCCCCAACCTTAGTTAATATGGTTGCGTCTTTAATGAACACTGTAGCAATTCTTTATAGCTTTGTTATTTATCTTTTAATTTTGAAGTTGTCACAAAAGAAAAATACACACGGAAGTGCTAGATTTTCAACTGATAAAGAGCTAAAAAAAGCAAATGTTTTAGCTCCGCATTTTCCTAAGACATCTGAATTATATCAAGATGGAGTAATTTTAGGGAGAACATCTAATTTAAAAACAATTATAGATGCAAATCCTACCCATATTTTAGTAATTGCTCCTAGTAGAAGTGGAAAAGGAATAGGAAGTATTTTACCTACTCTTGTTAATTGGAGAGGTTCTGTTATTTGTTTTGATATAAAGGGAGAAAACTTTCAACATACCTCTAAATTTAGACAAGAAAAATTAAAAAATAAGGTTTTAAGACTTGCTCCTTGTGACCCATTAGGAAGTAGTAAATATAATCCTTTAAACGAAATAAGGATACGAACTGGAGCGGAAATAAAAGATACTGAAGTAATTTCAAATATTTTAGTATCAGATGGAGCAGGAGAGAAAAAAGACCACTTTCAAATTGCGGCGACTACTGTATTTACAACAATTATTTTACATTTATTGTATAGTAAAAAAGAAGCTTCATTGGCAGATGTGTATGACTTTTTAACAAGTGCTGATGGAGACTTAGTTGAAAAATTTACAAGATTATTAAATATAAAATATATGTCGGATAAAAATATTATTAAAAGTATTTACAAAGATAGTCCATATGAAGATGGAGTGCACCCTATAATAGTACAAGGAGCTAATGAAATATTAAACAAATCAGATAGAGAAAGAGCTTCTGTTATATCAACAGCAATAAATAGACTATTATTATTTAAAGACCCTATTGTAAGAAATAATACTAAAGAGAGCGATTTTAAATTAGCAGATATTTTGGATTATGATGAGCCAGTAAGTCTTTATTTTTGTGCTCAAAATGAGGATATGGATAGATTAGGAGTATATATCAGAGTAGTTCTAACTCAATTTATGAATATTTCAATGAGAAAAGAAAATCATAAACATAAATGTTTAATGCTTCTTGATGAGTTCCCACTTTATGGAAAATTAGATACTATCCAAGATGCCTTGGGAGTTATTGCAAGTTATGGAATAAAAATTATGTTAATAGCTCAAAATAAAGAACAGATAGAGCAAAAATATGGGAAAGTGAATACAATAAAACAAGGTTGTGCAAGTACTATGTTTTATGCACCAAACTCAACAGATTATGAGACTCAAAAACTGATATCAGATATTTTAGGAAATAAAACAATTACTTATAAAACGTCATCAAACAAAAAATTTGGAGGAGTTTTTGAGGGCAATGTTAATGTGAACACAAAAGCTAGAAAATTGTTAGAACCAGATGAGGTTTTAAGTACATTAGGTAATGATAAAACAATTGTTTTACTTCATGGTTGTAATCCTACAATGGGAAGAAAAATTAGATACTATGAAGATAGATATTTTGATGACAAAATAATTTCTAAGTCAGAAAAAGAAAATCCTAATAATTGGGCAAAAATAGATACATTAAGAAGGAGATAAAATGGAAGAGATAAAAAATATAGAAAAAATAACTAATGTTGAAGAAAAAAAGAAAAAATTGACTCTAAAAGAAAGAAAAGAAAGAATAAAAGAGCAATTGGAAAAATTAAATAAACAGATTATTTTAAAAGGAAAAAAAGTCCTTGCAAGTATTTTTTATGATTTAATAAAAGATGAGGAACTCTATAATATTTTAGAGCAAAGAATACAAGATAAAGAATTTAAAGAAAAGCTTAATGCTCAAGTTAAAGAAATAATATTAATTTTAAACAGTGAGATAAATGAGCCAAAGTAAGATTGATTATATAAATTGGAATTTTAGGGAATTAAAAGAATATTTAGAAGATGATAATGTCAATGAAATTGCAGTAAATGATAATGGGGAAGTATGGATAGCAACTTTTACAAAAGGTTGGGTTGATACTGGTAAAAGACTAGATAAAAAAACTATACTCTCTTTAATGCAAGTAGTAGCAGATTATAGAGAAATTATAGTAGATGAAGTAAATCCGATATTAGAAACAGAATTTTATGATGGAAGTAGATTTTCAGGTACTATTGAACCTATTAGTTCTCCATCATTTAATCTGAGAAAACATTCCAAACTAGTATTTACACTAGATGATTACATAAAACAAGGAAATATAACTAATGAGCAAAAGAAAATAATCCAAGAATATATTTTAAATAAAAAAAATATTCTTGTTGTTGGTGCTACTGGTTCAGGTAAGACAACTTTTGCAAATGCTTGTATTCAGGAAATAGCAGAAGTTGATGATAGAGTTGTAATTGTTGAGGATACTAAGGAAATACAATGTATGGCAAAAAATAATTTAAGATTAATTTCAAATAAAAATAATACAATTGTTCAAATCCTACAACATTGTATGAGAAGAACTCCAGAAAGGTTGATAGTAGGAGAAGTAAGAGGAAAAGAAGCTCTATATTTACTTACAGCATGGAATAGTGGGCATGGAGGTGGAATTTGTACCATACATTCAGAAAGTGCTTTAAAAGGGCTTAGGCAACTAGAACAATATATAATGCAAGGTTCAGTTAATCCGCAACAAGAAATGATAGCAGATAATATCAATTTAATTGTTGTATTAAAGAAAGTAAATGGTAAAAGAAAGATTGTTGAAATGAAAAAAATGATTGGATTAAATAACAATAATTATGTATTAGAAGATTTAATTAAAAAATAAAAAGTGACATAATGTCATTTTTTAAAGGAGCAGTTCAAATGTCAAAATTAGATGGATATGAGGTTCCTGTTTGTAGAGCATTAACAATTTATCCTACAATTTCAGGACTTCCAAGAGGTGTATTTATAATTTATGTCACAAGTTTATTTCTTTTTTTAACAATTTATAAAGCTTGGTGGATATTATTTATATATGTTCCACTTTATATAACATTAAAAAAAATAAGTAGCAAAGACCCTTTATTTATGAAAATTTTATTTAAATATATTAGAGACAGAAAATATTTTTATGGAGGCTAAAAATGAGAGAATACGAAAATCTATATTCTCATCTATCATCAAGAGTACCATGGTTTTTAATGCAAGAAAATGCAATTATCCTTAATAAAAATGGTAGTTTGCAAAAAACTATAGAAGTAAGAGGATATGACCTAGAAACGCAAATAGAAGAAGCAATGATTGCTTATAACAATAAATTAAACAATGTCTTAAAAAGATTAGAAGATAGAATGTCTTTTAGTATAGACACTATTAGAAGTAAATCACAAAGATATAAAAAGGGAGATTTCCCTGATGAATTAGGAAATAGAATAGAAAGCATTAGAGAAGAATATTTTAATGCAGGAAAACATTTTGAAAGTAAAACTTATATAACTTTTACTTATACTGTTCCATTAGACACTAATAAAAAAATAGAAAAATTATATATAGAAAGTAATGAGATTGAATATGAAATAGAGTTTTTAGAAGATTTCAAAAAAGAATATAATTCTATTTTAGATTTATTCAAAGGAGTCTTCTTAAAAGTTAAAGAACTTAATGAAGAAGAGACTTTAACCTACTTGCATTCTTTAGTAAGCATAAATAAACAAAATATTATTCTTCCTGAAGTACCTATATATTTAAGCAATTATCTTTGTGATTGCCACTTAAAAGGTGGATTACAATTAAAATTAGAATCTGATATTGGTATTGAAGAGTATGTAACTCCTATATCAATCAATGGATTTCCCCACAAAACATGTCCATGTTTTTTTGATGAACTAAATTCTTTAGATATTGAATATAGATGGAATATTAGATATAGAGCTTTAGGAAAACAAAAAGCAATTAAAAGATTGCAAACATTGTGGGGAACTTTTTTTAAAAATAGATATTCTTTATGGCAATTAGCTAAACAAGAATTGACTGGGAAAGAGCCAGTAACTGTAAATGAAGCAGCATTAGAAAGTGCTGGAGAGATAAAAATACAAGAAAATTTAACAGAAGGTGATTACGTAGGACAAGGGTACTATACTAATCTAATAATTGTAAGAGATACTGATAAAAAAGAATTGGATAAAAAGGTTAGAGCTATTAATGAAGTCATTAGAAAGTTAGGATTCACAACAATAACTGAAACATATAACAGCTTATATTCTTATTTAGGAAGTCTTGCAGGGGATTTATATAATAATGAGAGAGATTTTTGTATTCAAAATTCCTTGACTGCAAGTCATTTATTTCCATTAAGTGCAATTTGGGCTGGAGACGAATATAATAAACATTTCAATGCTCCATCTCTTCTTTATTGTCAATCAAATAAGACTACTCCATTTAGATTAAATTTACATGTAGGAGAAGTAGGGCATACTGCTATTCTAGGAAAAACTGGTGGTGGTAAATCTGTATTATTAGGAACTTTAGCTTATCATTTTAGAAAATATAAAGATTCAAAAGTATATTTTTTTGATAAAGATAGGTCATCATTAATTTTAACACTTGCTAGTGGAGGTAAATTTTATGACATTGGAGAAGATGAAAGTAAGCTTTCATTTCAACCACTTAGAAATATAGATAATGAAATTGAGAGGGAATGGGCGAATAATTTCATATTAGATATACTTGAAGCTGAAAAGGTTGAAATTACTCCTAATATAAAAAAATCTGTATGGCAAGCATTAGAATTATTGAGTGAAGCTCCAGTAAATGCTAGAACATTTAGTAACTTTTGTTCAACAGTAGATAAAAAGGAAATAAAAGAAGCCTTGGAAAGTTTTACATCAATTGGAGCATTAGGTAGATATTTTGATGGAACAAATGATACCATTGATATTTCAAACTGGACAGTTTTTGAAATGGCTAAAATTATTGATAACAAACAAGTACTTCCTCATCTATTATCTTATTTATTCCATAAGATAGAAAACTCATTAGATGGTTCTCCTACAATGATAGTAATGGACGAGTGTTGGATACTTTTAGATAAACTTCAATTTGCTGAAAAAATGAAGGATTGGTTAAAAACTTTTAGGAAGAAAAATGCCTTCATTGTATTTGCTACCCAAGAGTTGTCAGATGTAAAAAAATCAAACATTTACGATACAATAAGAGAAGCTTGTGTTACTAAAATTTACCTAGCTAATAGAAATGCATTATCACAAGTAAACAAAGAACTATATATAGAATTTGGATTAAATCAAAAAGAAATAGAAATAATATCAAATATGACTGAAAGAAGAGATTACTTTTTAAAACAAACAAACGGCTCAAGATGTTTTGATTTAGGCTTATCAGAACTAGAATTATTATTTATTGCTTCAACTGATATTGAGAGTCAAAATATGGCTCTTAATATTTATAACCAAGTTCAAGATTCGCATGAATTTTGTGAGGAATGGTTAAAATATAAAAATTATATTAAATAAATACCTTATTAATTTAGAAGTTTTGAAATTGGTAATAGAAATATAGTATAAATTCTAAGTTTGGAACAGATAAAAAAATTTTGAGGGCTTTGAAAAATTGTATGAGGAACGAAATTACAATTTATCAAAGTCCAAGACAACTGAAACAGCGTGAAAGGCGTCAGTTTGATAAACTAGTTAGAAGGAATATGTTTAATCAACTAATTTAGATAATGAATAATATTTTAAAAAATCATTATTAATTGGTGGAGAAAATATGAAATTTTATTTATATGATGAATTGTATGAAAGAGGAAATTAAATGATGAAAAAAGTTAAAATAAGGGGAGAATTTAAACTAGAGCAAGATATTTATATGCTTATTTGGGAGACTGTAACTAAGCTTCCTATTGATAAATATATAGAATCATTTGCTTATTTCACATTAGAAAATAATGAAATAGTTATAAAAATAGATACAGATGAGAAAAACTCGGAGATTATAAAATGGAATGACTATATGAAATATAGAATGGCGAAATTAGATAAAAAAAATATAAAGAGTTGGTATGAAGAAAATATAGAAGATTTTAGTGATAATAGATTTGGTTATACTGATGAAGAGATAGAAGAGTTTAAAAATAAACCTTTTATAAAATTTTCTAACTTTACACCATACTCTGAAAAATTTGAAATACTTTTTAAAAAATATAACAAAAAGATAGGAGAGCAAGATAAAGTAAAAATAAATATTTTAGGAGTGGAAGAAATTGTGGAATTAAAAGTATAAGGAATATACACAGTTAAAAAGGAGTTTAGAAATGGAAGTCAAGATGTATTTTTTATATGGGAATAATACTTTTAAAAATCATGCAAAATCTAAAGATTTAATTGATTTAGTAATATATTCAACTGATAAAAATGATGAAGAATTAGATAAATTTTATCTCAATGATTCAAATTGGAAGTTAATATTATCAAATAATCAAGCTTGGATTTGGAAAACAGATAATCAAGAGTTAATGGAAATTTCGATTAAAACTCTTACTTTAAAACCCAAAAAAAGGTGTATTAAATATAAATCCTTTAGTTCAATAGAAAAAAAGTATTTAAAAGAACCATATACACTTGATGAAATTGTAGAGTGCTTAGAATTTGAAAATTCTAAAATAAAAGAAAAAGTAAAAGATATATTAGAAATGTCAGGAAGTACTAATTTTTATATAGCTTTATGGATACAAAATTGTTAATTTTTCATTTTTAAAGATGATAAAGCTATATTTATACTTTTTTCTTTTTGGGGATTAAGAGTAAATTGGGCAGTTCTTCTAGTTTTTTTCAATAAAGAGATTATCTCATATGATAGTCCATATGAAATTTTTAATTTTTTTTCCATTTCGGGAGACATATTTTTATCTTTAGGAAGAGATACAAATCTCCAAAAATATGGTTTATCAAATTCTAAACTAGGGTACTCTTGATGAAAGATATTGAAGCTAGTATTCATTTCATCAAAAGTTGAATACGAAAAATTGACAGTTGATTCTATTATTTTAGTTTTTACATCAGAAAAAAATTTATCAGGGGAAGGGCATATTTTCCAAAATTTAAGGTAAATATCTTCATTTATTCTTGTTTTTAAAATATTGTTGATAAAATTTAATGGCTGACAAATAAAAGAATTATCTACATAAGCATTAAAAACAAATAAATCTTGTCCATCTTCAATAAATGTAGGTCTATACAAAAAATAGATATGATAACTATTATAGTGAAAGTCAAATCTTAAAATTTCTCTATTAATTTTAAAGTACTCTTTTTTTAAAATAAATAAAACATTTTCAAAATTTATCATGTTGGAAATACACCTCAAATTTTTCTTTTAATTATATCACAAAAGAAAAAATGAAACAAATTCTAATAAGGGGGTAATAATGAAAAAATTAATAATTGCAGAAAAACCAAGTTTAGCAAAAAATATTGCGAATGCTTTAGGAGTTAAAGAAAGAAAAGATGGATATATAGAAAATAGTGAGTACATTGTATCTTGGGCTTTTGGACATATTCTAGAACTAAATTCCATATATGATTATTTGAATAATTATGAGTTAAAATGGAAGGATATTCCTCTTCCATTTATTCCAGGGAAATTTTTGTATAAATTAAAAAATGATGAAGGAATAAAAAAACAATTCAAGATACTAAAAGAGTTAATTAATAGAAATGATGTTACAGAAGTAGTCAACTGTGGAGATGCCGACCGAGAAGGTCAGTTAATTATAGATAACATAATAAAAGAAATAGAAACAGATAAAGAAATAAGGAGATTATGGTTACCAGAGCAAACAGATGAAACCATAAGGAAAGAAATTCAAAATTTAAAAAATAATGAAAATTATAAAAGCTTGTATAATGAGGGTCTTGCTAGAACTGAACTTGATTGGCTACTTGGTATAAATTTAACAGTTTATCTAACTGTTAAAAGTGGCCAGAAATTAGCATGTGGGAGAGTCCTAATTCCTATTATTAAATTTATTTATGATAGAGATATAGAAATAAAAAACTTTATCTCTAAAAAATATTATCAAGCTGAAGGAGAGTTAGTTAAAGATAATATAAAAGTTACTTTAACTGATGAAAGAAAAGAAGATACGAAAGAAAAAACTGATGAGATAGCTAAAATTTTAACCGGAAAAGTTAAAGTAGTCAATATAGAGAAAAAAGAAATAACTAAGCAACCAAGCAAACTTTTTTCTTTATCAACATTACAAAGCTTTCTGTCTAAAAGTCATAAAATAGATTTTGCCACGTCATTAAAATCAATCCAAAATCTTTATGAACAAGGATATATTACATATCCTAGAACAAATACAGAGTATTTAGCAGAGAATGAAAAAGATAAGGTTAAGGAACTAATTAAAGTGCTTGATATGCATGATGAGCTTGATTTTCTTGATTCTAAAAGAATATTTGATTCATCAAAAATAGAAAGTCATAGTGCTATTACTCCAACAAAGAAAACTCCACAAGAATTAACAGGAAATGAAAAAATAATTTATGAGGTTGTTAAAAATAGATTTTTTGCCAATTTTATAAAAGAGAAAACGCTAACAGAAAAAACAACCATAGTTATTCAAAGTCAAAATGATAGAAATATTACTTTTAAACTGACTGGAGAAGCTGTTATTCAAGAAGGATTTTATAAATATGAGCCTAAAGATTTTAAAAATGAATTACCCCATTTTACCGAAAATGAAGAATTTGAGGTAATATTTGAAGCTAAAGAAAAGAAAACTTCTCCACCTAAAAAAGTTACTGAAGAAGAACTTTCTAATTATCTTAAAAATCCATTTAAAAAGGAATTAAAAGATAGTGATGATGAAGATTATAAAGCAATTCTTGAGGGAATAGAAATAGGGACTGAAGCAACTAGAACAGGAATAATTGAAAATGCAAAGAAATATGGGTATATATCACAAAAAAAATCAACTTATTCTATAGAAATACTTGGAGAAAAATTAATAGAAATATTAGATAAACTTAATATTAATCTATATTCAGAAAGGACAGTTGAATTTAGTAAATTGTTAAAAAAAATCTATAGGGAAGAAAAATCTATAGATGATATATTAGATTTAGCTGAAAAAGAGTTAAACAATATTATTAATCAAGATGTAGAAATAGAAAAACTTTCTAAAAATGAAAATTTAGAAAGTTTAGGAACTTGTCCAATGTGTCATACTGGACAAATCTATGAAAAAAAATCTAAAGAGGGGAAAAATTTTTATTGTTGCTCTAACCAGGAGTGCAAATTTTTTCTCTGGGAAGATACAAAGCATTTTAACAACCCAATAAAAATTACTAAGTCAAAACTAAAAAATATGCTTAACGGAAAAAAACAAGCCTTTAAAATGAAAAATAAGGCAGGTAAAGAGTATGAAGGGTACCTAAATATCAAAATTAATGGAAACTTCGTTAATTTTGAATTAGACGGCTTTAAAAACGATTCCAAGAAAAAATAAGAAAATAAGGAGGAAAAAATTGAAAAAAGTTATCTCATTAATATTATCTATATTATATTTTAATTTTTCTTTTTCACTGACAGTATTTGACCCAACAAACTATAGGGCTAATTTAATTACTCAAATAGAAAGTGTTAAACAAACAATTGAACAAGTTCAACATACAAAAAATCAAATAGAGCAGTTAAGAAATCAACTGAAACAACTAGAGAATGAAGCTAAAAACTTAAAACAAATAGGAAAAGATTTAAGTTCAGGAAATTTAAATTCTATTAAGAATGGTTTAGACAAAATTTTAGATTTTGATACTCAGTTAAGTTCAAAATTATTTAAAACTGAAGATTTTTTAAAGGAATTTAATATTCTCTATAAAACAAATGAGCAAATATCAAATCCTTACAAGACAAGCTTAGAAAATGGAATTAATGAAAATAGAAGAGCATTAGCGAGTATTAGAAGTGAAACGTCAAAAGTAATATTTGATACTATGAAAACTGCTGGATATAATCCCACTGTAAATGATAGAAGAAATCTTGAAATGCTTATAAGTAAAGCCAATACAACAGAGGGGGCATTACAGGCAATTCAGGCTGGAAATAATATATTAGGACAAATGGCTTTAACTCTAGTAGAGATAAGAAATATTTTAGGAAAGACTGCTGTGATGGCAAGTGCAGTGAATGAGGAAACTAGAACTATTACTAATATGGAAGAGACACAAAAAACAGAAACATTAAATGAATATAAGGATGAAAATAAAAAACTTAAAGATGAAGCTAAAAAGTTAAAAAATAAGTTAAGAAACGAAAAAATAAATGTTAATTGGGGTGGAATTAGATGACAGGTTTAAGTGGAGTGATTTTATCAGAAATTATTCAATTTTTAACTAGTGTTTTACCTGCATTTAAAATAATTGCATTAGTTATAGCCTTTTGCTTAATTCAAATTGATTTAGTGTTAACATTTGTTAATGGAGAAGCAGATATATTCAAGATATTACCTATTAAATTACTAATATCAGGTTTCTTTTTAAGCCTGATTTTTGAATATAATTGGGTATTAGAGAATATGATTAATGGTGCTATTCAACTAGGAAATTATGGTGTAATGAATAGTACCTCTACCGATTTATTGATTTCTCCTTTCAGATTTTTAGGAGATTTAATAGCAGTATTAACTCCTTTATTGGGAATAACAAGTGCAGGGGCAATTGCATTAGATTTTGCAGGAATAGAAAGCGTTCCTACTATGCTTATGTTTTTTATTGCTGGATTAGTAGGATTAGCAATATTGATGTCATTAGAAATTATTTTAGTAGTAATTGAATATTATTTCATAGGAATTTGTGCAATTCTACTATTGCCTTTTGGGTGCTTTGATAAAACAAGGAGTTTTGCAGTACGTGGAATATCTGCTCTTTTTGCCCAATCTTTTAAAATATTAATCTTCACATTACTAATAAACTTTATAGAAAAACAATGGAATGCTATGATTTTAAATGGAATTAAATTAGATTTTATTAGTTTAAGTCAAAATTTAGTTATATTGGCTTTATTTTATTTTTTAATAAACAGAGTTAGTGCAATTACAAATGCTTTACTTGGTGGAACAGCGGTTTCTTCTGGTGGTTCAAGTGCAATGTTGGCTAGTTTTACTTGGGGAGCATTTGGAAATGCGGGTTCTATTTTAAAAAGTGAATTTTCTAAAGCTGGAGGATTTAGTGGTATGATGAGTAAATTTACAGGTGGTAATTCTAACGATATTAAAGCATTAGAAAGTTATAAAAATGCTACTGGAAGCGGTGGTGGAAAATAATTGAAAATAAACAAAAAACGATTAGCTATTGGAATTATTTTTTTATCAATTCTATTTTCAGGAAAAAATTTCATATTATTTAATGTAACACCTAGTTTGCCAAGAGGAGTATATTTATTATTACCAGCTAAAAATATAAAAAAGGGAGATACAGTAGTTTTTGATGTTCCTGAAGAATTAAGAAAATATGGGTATATCCCTAAGTATACGAAGTTATTACTAAAAAATGTGGGAGCTTTGGCAAATGATAAAGTTAGTATAAAAGATGATATATTATATATCAACAATTCAAGTTATGGAAAAATTTATATTAAAGATGGGCAAGGAACGGTATTACCTAAATTAACTGAGAATGAATTACAACCTAAAAATAATGAATTTTTACCACTTGCTCCTCATCAAAATAGTTTTGATGGAAGATATTATGGAACAATAAAGTTAGATAAGGTAAAGAATAAAGCTAAATTAATTTTGCAAATATAGTATTTAATTCTACCTTGTTCAAGGGCAGAATAAAAGCCCTTAGTAAATAAGGGCTGATACTCTGAACTTAAATCTATTAAATACTATATAAGTGCCCCTGAGGGTCTTTCAACCTAATCATAATCACTTTTATTCAAAAAGTCAAATATATATAGAAAAAGGAAATATTAATAAAGGAGATAATAAATATGAAAAAATATATTTTGTTTAGTTTAATTAGTACTTTAAGCTATGGAACAGAGTTTTTAGGATTACCAAGTCCTGAATTACAAAAAGGAGTTAGCGGAATTTCAATTAGTACTAATTATAACTTTCTTGATTCTGAAAAAACTAAGGCAGATTATATAAAAGATGTCTATAGAGTAAGTGCTAATAATAATGAAATTTTATTTAATAATTTACCAGGAGAAATATTAAATGGTTATTTTTTCCATATTAATATTGGAGAGTTAAAAGGAAAAACTTTAAATGCCCCAAATGTATCTATATTAAATGGATACTCTTTAGATGATAATAATACAATTGGAATAGGATTATTTTATAATCAAATCACTGGAAAATATGAGGGTATAAAAACTAAAGGAGATGATTATCAATTAAATTTATTTTATAAGTTAGAAAATGAATTTGAAACATTAGTAACAACTATATATACTGGTTCATTAGATGAAAAAGACAAAAATATAAATGAAAAAATAGATAATAAATATTGGGGATTGCATTCAAGATATGAGGTTTTAGAGGAAAGCTATAATTTGCTTTTTAAAGGGTATCGAATAGATTTAGAGGGGAAACAATTAAGAGAAAACCAAAAATCCCATAAAACCACAAATGATAGCGTTAGAGGAAGTGTTAAAGGAATAGTGAAAAAAGATATTGAAATAATGGATAATAGTATGATTACTTTTGAAGTTTTAGGTGGTTATGAACGTGAATTTATGGAAAAGAGAGTATACGAGAAAGTAATGACGGATGATTTTAGAGATGCCTTGGTATTAGAAGCAAAAGTTGGATATAAAATAACTGAACAAATTAATACAAATCTTTCAGTTGAATATACAAAATCACTAAACACATCAAATGATGAAATAGCTATAAATATGGGAATTAAATATACATTTTAGAAGGAGATGAAACTATGATAATTATTATTAATATTATTTTTATTTTTATAATTCTTGGAGTATTTGCAACTGCATATGTACTTTATAATAAGAGCAAAATGTCTGCTTCAGTAAGGACTACAGAAAAGAAAAATACTGAAGATATTGAGTTTATAGAGAAAGAAAATTTAAATGAACAAAAGTTGACAAAAGAAGAGATAATAAAAAAATATGGAATAACACCTGAAACTACAATTACTGAAAAAGAATTAGACGGAGAATTTGAAGAGGTGCATGATTAATGAAAGCATTAGATATTGTAAAAGAAGATAGAAAAAAATTGGTAGAAAAAATTGTAGACGAATTAAATTCTAAAGGTATTAAATGGTTTCAACAATGGGCAGATTTAGCAAGTCCGCAAAATGGAACAAATGGAGTATTATATAGGGGTGGGAATAGAGTTAAATTAGGTACAATAGCTCTTGAAAAAGGTTTCAAAGACCCCAGATGGGCTACATTAAAACAATTAACAGAGGAAGGATATTCATTAAAACCTAATGCTACATCAGTTATATGTGAATATTGGAAGTTTACAGAAAAAGAAAATAAAGATAATCCTGAAAAGAAAGAAATTGTACCTATGGTTAATTTTTTTAAAGTATATAATTTTTCTGAAGTTTTAGACAGAAATGGAAAAGAACTAGAGTTTAAAATACCTGAAAGAAAAAGAGATAAAGAGCTACAAGAGATATTGTCGAAGTTAGAAAAATCTTCAAAGTGCATAATTGAGTATTTACCTCAGAATCAAGCTTTTTATAATCCAAATAAGGATATAATAGTAATGCCTAGTCCTGATTTGTTTAAAAATGATTTAGGACAAATAGGAACATTACTCCATGAGATGGCTCATAGTACAGGACATAAAGATAGATTAGATAGAAATATATACAATAAATTTGGAACTCCTGAATATGCAAAAGAAGAGTTAAGAGCTGAAATTTCTTCAATGTTTTTACAAAGTGAACTTAGCATAAAAATTAAAGAAAGAGATTTTAATAATAATCAAGCCTATATTCAATCGTGGATAGAAGTTTTAAAAAATGACCCTAATGAAATCTATAGAGCTTCTGCAGACGCTGAAAAAATATCAGATTACATAATGAAAGATTACTTAGAAATAGAGAAATTATATGAATATGAAAAAGAAAAAAAAGAAGATAAAATAATAGAGATTAAAAATCCAGTAGAGCAGAAATCAAAAGAAATAGAATTAGAAAAAGACCTATAATTAATAAGATATGAATACTAAAGACAAAATACATCTAAAATAACTTTAGTATCTCTTAATTCACACGCTGATAAATAAAAGAAATTAATTTGAAATTGAATAAAAACTTTTTTTATGGTATGCTTAATTTATGAAGAATATGGGTAAATATGCTGATGAAACAAAAATTAAAGCTATTGAATTATTGAATAAAGGTTTAAAAAGAAGAGAAATTATGAAAATACTAGGTATCTATTCAGAAGGGGCGATAAGGGCTTGGGAAAAAAAATATAAAGTGGGAGGAATAAACGAAGTTATAAAAGACCAAAGAGGATTAAAAGCTACTGGACGCCCTAAATTAAAAAATAAGAAGGGAGAAATTTTGTAAAAATTTGACAAACATTTTTTTTTATATTATAATTCTATTGCCAGTAATAAGTTAATATACTTAAATTTACAAAAAAACAGATATTAAATATCTGTTTTTTTAATTTCTATAACTTCCGCTTCTTCTATATTTTTTTTATCTTCCTCTACACTTTCATTTATCAATAATTGAATTTTATCTAAGTATTCAATTATTTGTTGTTGCTTATCATTTGATAAATTATCAACTTTTTTAGAAAGTTTATTTAACGCTTTCCATCTAGTAGTGAAATCGATTACGTTATTTAAAATTTCTCCATCTTTTTTACTAATTTTAGCTAATTTTTTTTCTTCACTCTCTGTATCTATAATATCTTTGAATTTATCTATGGTTAAATCTGAATCTGACAAGTATTCAAGTAATATTTCTTCATTTTCTTTAGTTGATAAAGAATTTAATTTTTCTAAATAAGCAATCGGTAAAATTGAAACTATTTCTTTTGCTTTTTCAAAACCTAGCTTTGAAAATTTTTCAAAATATTTGTATCTCATTCTTTGTCTAAGTGCTGTCCTTGGATTAATTCCTAAACTTATTATAAACTTTTGATAGATTCCTGTTTTAGAATTTCCAAGCTTTTGAAAGACTTCTTCAAGCTTTTTTCCTACAGCTAACTCAGATTTTATCCCAATATTTAATATTTCTAACCCCATTTTATTTAAATACTCATTTATTTCCACCTCTTCATCAAATTGTGGAAACTCTATTATATTAAATGTAACTATTTCCTTTTTAGGTTCTATTTTTCTTTTAGCAAATGTTTGTTCTAATTTATCCATAAATTCTCCTTTAAAAAATGACATGATGTCACTTTATATTTATATGTCAAAATCAAGTTCATCTTCATCTTTTTTCATTATTCTATCCACAACATCATCAATTGACGATTTAACATCATCTAAAGACGTATCTTTACTTTCATAAATAGATTTACCTTTATCAAGCAATTTTTCAATTTTACTCGAATTTTTTATTGGTTTAGGTAATAATATTCCTGTTCCCTCTAAAGCTTTTTGTAGTTTTTCTAAATATATTTTTTGTGTACTTTTCTTTTCATATTTATTAACTACAATAGCTTCTATTTTTTCTGCTCCTGCTTCTTCTACTACCCTTATCACTCCATCAACTGTTACCCAGTCACAAAAACAAGGTATAATTACCATATCTGATAACTTTACAAATTCAGAATCTATCTTCATTGTAGGTATACTATCAATAAGGATATAATCATATTCCTCTTTCATTTTTTTTATAAAAGAAGGTAAATTCATAAAAAATTGTGTTCCAAAAATACTATTTTCAAGAGGGATATAATATAAATTATTTCTTAATTTGACCAATTCTCCCTCTCCCCTAGAAACCCAATGTTTTAATCCTTCTTTTATTTCTAAAGGTTTATCCATATGTCTATTATATGCTGTTAAATAAGCATATATATTATTTTGAGAATCTGATGTAAGCATTAATACTTTTTTTCCTAATTCTGATAATCTATATCCTAATTGAGTGGTAATAAAAGTTTTTCCTATACCACCCTTATTTACTTTTATTGTAATAACTTTGCAATTATCCATTTTATTCTCCTCTATATAATCCTCTTTCTTTAGTATTTCTAAATAATTTCCTTTATCATCAGTTTTTAGTGAAATAATTAAATCTCTATTATTTTCAGTAACTCCTATATCATTTATTACTGGTAATGGAATTGATAATTTATAAGTTGCTCCAGCTCTATATAGAGAAATATTTTTAATAATCTCTATATCATTTTCTTGAATAAAAACTTCTTTAGATACAAAACCATTTCTTACCTCTATTTTTTTATTTTTATAAATTAGATTTAAGTTATTATCTTTTTCATTAAATTTTATGCCATCTCTAAAATATCTAGAAATACTGATACCAGCAGTTGCTAGTATCAAATTTCCATTTCTTTTTGTTTTTCCTAGAGTTACTTTAATTTTCTTCATTATTTTCTCCTTGTTTTATCATACTGAACTCCAAAACTCTAAAAGCTCTTGCTTTGAATAAAAAACTTTTTCTATTTTTATAAGTTTATTATTTTTTCTCACTCTACCAGATACTAGAATTAAACCATTTAAATACTTCAATTTCATTTAAGTTCCTCCTAATTATTAATTATTTAGGATATATAACTTAAAATTGCCAGTAATAAGTCAATATCCTTTACATAATTTATTATACTATTATTTTTTTAAAATGTCAAACTTTATTGTGACATTGTAATATTATATAAAATAAAAAGTGACATAATGTCACTTTTAAAAAAGCTCAATTAAAATTGACCTCATAAAATCCTTTTTAAGCCCCTTCTAAAACTTTAGACAACTTATACCTTACCTCAAAAATATAGGTCTTAATGCCTTTTTTATTTTTTCTACTACTTTTTTATCAAGTACAAGATAATTTTCTAGTCTGTATGCTATCCTAGAATATATTCCTTCTCTTTCTTTAGAACTTAGTTGTTTTATATAAGTTTCTAATACCTTATATATTTTCTTATGCTTATTTTTTAATAGATACAAATTTTTATCATCATCAGTAACTGTTGTAAATTTATAAATAAGAGTTCTCTCCATAAAAACTAAAAGTTTCATATAATTCTCATCATTAAAGTATATAAAATCCTCTATATTATCATATTTTTTCCCCCCTATATAACAAAAATTTTTGAAGCTTTTACCTACTGTATGAACTTCAAAAAATGGAGAGTATTCATTTAATTCCTCATCTTCTTCAAATTTATCTGGTGTTTCATTAATAATTTTATACTTAAATTCTAATAATTTATCTCCTTTTTTCAGCTCTGATATTTCTGGAACATAGAAATCAGGCTCTAATATTTTATCTATACTATCATCATATAAAGTATCAAAAGGTTCTTCTATTTTCTCAATTTTAGATTTAGAATTATTTTCTTTAGAAATCAAACTAAATTTTATTCTATAAAGAGTAGCTCTACTTAATCCACTTAATTTAATACAATCTGCTAATTTTATACTTTTACTTAACCAAGCCTTGATATATCTCTCTTGTTCAGTAGTAAGATTTTCTTGTTTATTAGGTCTACCTACCTCTCTTCCAGTTTTTTTAGAATATCTTTTACCATTATCATTAACTGGCATAGAATCAATACCCTGTCTTTGTCTAATCTTGGTTCTTTTTAATTCTTCTTCAGCAAGAGTGGTATAAACTTCTATTAAAATATTATTAATCATCTCAATTATGAGTTGATTTTTTTCATCTAACTCTATTTGAGTAGTTGGTAAGTCATCTACTATGAGTCTAACTCCTTTTTGCTTAAGTTCTCTCAGTTCTTCAAGAGCCTGTTCCTTATTTCTTCCTAATCTATCTAAACTCATTACGATTAGGGTATCTCCTTTTTGTAACTCTTCCTTTAGATTTTGATAAGCTGATCTGTCAAAGTTTTTACCTGTTGCTTTATCAATAAATACATCAGAGTTTCTTAATCCATATTTATCCTTTAAGGCTAATTGTCTATCTTCATTTTGTTCTTTAGTAGAAACACGTATATATAGATATTTTCTCATATAAGTTCCTTTCTATAATAGAAAAGAGAGATTACTCTCTCTTTACCTATTTTTCTATTTTATGATGTACTCTTTTCCCATCAAAAACCAGTGCTATATTAGTTATATCATTTATTCCCTCTCTTTTCAAAAGAGTATCATATCTATTTGTCTTAATTTGATTTAAAGCTTCTTCTAGTTCTTTTTCTACTGTTCTATCTTTCAATCTCTTCAACTCTAAAATATATCCTGGTTTATTTTTTAATATTGGCTTTAATATTATATCTGGTCTTCCATCTCCACTTTCAAAATTAGGAATTGAAAGATATGTTCCTTCTAATCCATATAAAAAT
>OGFK01000627.1_pt1 | contig 28573 bp, 31 predicted proteins | sample 1570931 | NCBI WGS metagenome assembly OGFK01 (sample SAMEA2581935, study PRJEB24529) | metagenome | biome: Human gut stool | place: China | collected 2011
ATAGATTGTAATTTAATTCCAATAGAAACTCTCTCACGTTTTGAAAAAATTACTCCAAAATCTAAAGAAGTTGGATTTATTTTTCCTGTATATTTTGGGGATATCCCTCCACTTGTAAAAAATATTATTAAAAAATTTGATTTTTCCAAAATAGAATATATATTTGCTCTCCCAAATTGCTATAGTATTGCAGGGGCTACTTTTATAAATTTTAGAAAAATTTTAAAATCTCAAAATAAAAATATAAATTATGAAAATATTTTATTTATGCCAGATAATGCTATACTATTTCCAATAGAAAAAGATAATGAGAAATTAAAACAAGTAGAAATAGATATTATTCCTGTTATTGAAGATATTAAAAAGAGAATTAATAGAAAATTATCTAATAATTATTTCCAAATTTTTCAATATAATTTTTAAGTCCACCTACATGATCGTAATGATTATGACTAAGTACTATAGTATGAATATTTTTAGTATCTAATTTTAGTTTTTCAATATTTTTAATAAATATTCCACTTTGACCAGTATCAAATATGAGAGAAGTATCTTCATCTTGGATAAAAACAGAAAATCCAAACTCATTAACTAAGTTTGGATCACAACTTAAATCATTTTCTATAAGTATTATTATTTTCATAAAACCAACTACTTTTTACTAGAAACCCAATATACTAGTGATGAAGTAAAACCTGGATTTCTATATCTATGTGGAGTGTTTTGTTTTATAAATATAGAGTCTCCTTCATAGAGATGATAAAGGGTTTTTTCTAATTCAATTTCTAATTCACCTTTGACAACTATTCCAATTTCGTCATATCCATGACCCCATGACATATCGCTAAAAGAACTTTCTTCTTCAATAGTTATTGCAATTCCATTTAAACTTGCTTTTCTATTTAAAAGACTTTCAACTTTTGTATTAGTTTCAACATTTTTTAATATTTCTTCTCTTTCTGCAGCTCTTGTAACAGGGTTACTAGCAATTTCTTCATCCAAAATTTCCATAAGATTAATTCCTAAAGCTGAACATATTTGCTGAAGGTTATTTATTGAAGGGCTATTTAAGTCACGTTCAATATTACTTAAAAATCCGATTGAAAGACCAGTAATTTCAGATAGTTGTTTTAATGTATAATCCTTGTTTTTTCTAATAGTTTTAATTTTTTCCCCTAGTTTCATTAATTGCTGTTCCTCCATAAAAAGTTTAATTGATATGATTATACCATAAAGATTAATTAATGTAAATTCAATAAAATATAAAAAATATAAATAACAAAAAAATTAAGTTTAGTTAAAAAAAATTAAAAATTTCAAAAAAGTATAAATATAGTATAATGAAAAAAATAATAAAATAGTTAATAACATAATAAAATTAAAAAATAATATAATAAAATTAAAAGAGTAGAGAACAGAAAAATTCAATATTTCTGTAGATGATATTTCATTTTAGTGAAAAAAATTCTTGAAATATTTTATTTGTTATGTTATACTTTTTGATGTATTTAAAATAACAATAATATACGTAAAAAGAACGTAATATATTGTTAATTAAAATTAAATTTTAATTAAGTATAATTAAACAAAAAAGGAGAAAAAATGGACGTAATTAAAGGAGTAGTTTTATTATTTGTAGTTTTAGGAGGATTTTCACTATTTAGTATGAAAGCTCCAAAGGGTATGAAAGCAATGGGAGCATTAGCAGGAGCAGCAACAGCAAGTTTCTTAGTAGAAGCTTTCCAATTATACGTTGGAGGAGATTTATTTGGAATACCTTTCTTAGGAGAAGTAGGAAAAGCTGCTGGTTCAATGGGAGGAGTTGCTTCAGCAATATTAGTACCTATAGCTTTAGGAGTAAATCCAACATATGCAGTATTAGTAGGAGTATCAGTAGCAGGATTTGGAATATTACCTGGTTTCTTAGCTGGATATATTTTATCTTTTGTTATTCCAAAAGTAGAGCAAAAAGTTCCTCAAGGATTAGATTTAATTTTTGTAATTTGTTTTATTTCGCCATTAGCAAGATTAATAGCATCAGCATCTAATCCAATAGTAAATTCTACTCTATTAAATATAGGTGGAATTCTTGAATCAGCTTCTCATTCAAGCCCAATATTAATGGGAATAATATTAGGAGGAGTAATAACAGTTGTTGCAACAGCACCATTATCATCAATGGCACTTACAGCAATGATGGGATTAACAGGAGTTCCTATGGCAATTGGAGCGCTTTCAGTAATGGGTTCTTCATTTATGAATGGAGTATTTTTCCATAGAATGGGATTTGGAGATAGAAAAACAACAATAGCAGTTGCAATAGAACCATTAACACAAGCTGACTTAATATCTGCTAATCCTGTACCAGTATATATAACAAACTTTATAGGTGGAGCATTAGCAGGAGTTGTAGTAGCACTTTATGGTCTTGTAAATAATGCAACAGGAACAGCTACACCAATAGCAGGATTAATGGTAATGTATGGATTTAATGATGCAATAACAGTTACAAAAGTAGCCTTAATGTGTGCTGCATCTGGAATATTTGCTGGATTCTTAGGATCAATAATATTTAAAAATTATAAAATAAAAACAGTAGAAGAGATAAGAGGTAAGAACTAATGGATAGCTTAAAAGAATTATTTAAAATAGGATGTGGACCTTCTAGTTCTCATACTATGGGACCAGAAAGAGCAGCTAAGAAATTCAAGGCTGAAACAGAAGGAGCTAATTTATATATAGTTGAGCTTTATGGAAGTTTAGCAGCTACTGGTAAGGGACATTTAACAGATTGGATAATTGAAGAAACTTTAAAACCTACAAAAACAGAGATAGTATGGATGCCAGAGTATATTCATGAATATCATACTAATGGAATGAAATTTATAGCTTTAGATAAAGATGGAAAAGTTATGAAGGAATGGTTGGTATTCTCTGTTGGTGGAGGAACAATAAAAGAGCTTACAGATAAGAGAAGTGGAGCTGGACAATGCTATAATTTAACTAAGATGGATGATATTATGGCATGGTGTAAAGAGAATAATAAAGAGCTTTGGGAATATGTAGAGTATTGTGAAGGACCAAGTATTTGGGCTCATTTAAAAGATATACTAGATACAATGAATGCAGCTGTAGATAGAGGTATTAGAAAAGATGGAGTACTTCCTGGAAAATTAAGATACCCAAGAAAAGCAAAAGAAATCTATGATAAGATAGATAAAAAGAGAAACTATCTAGTAATAACTAAAAAGATATTTGCTTATGCACTAGCTGTATCAGAAGAAAATAGTAGTGCAGGGACAATAGTAACAGCTCCTACATGTGGAGCAGCTGGAGTTATTCCAGGATTATTAAGAGCTCTAATAGAAGAGTATGAATTAGATGAAACTACAGCATTAAGAGCTTTAGCAGTAGCTGGACTTATAGGAAATTTAATAAAAGAAAATGCAACAATATCTGGTGCTGAGGGTGGATGTCAAGCTGAAATAGGAGCGGCATGCTCTATGGCAGCAGGAATGGCAGTATATATCTTAGGAGGAACAACAGAACAAATAGAATATGCAGCTGAGATGGGAATGGAACATCATCTTGGAATGACTTGTGATCCTGTTGGTGGATATGTACAAATTCCTTGTATAGAAAGAAATGCAATAGTAGCAGTAAGAGCTTTAAATACAGCTGATTATGCACTATCAACTAACGGAGAGCATACAATAAGCTTTGACCAAGTTGTAATAACTATGAAGGAAACAGGAGTAGATATGTGTTCTGCTTATAAAGAAACTTCAACAGGTGGACTTGCGAAATATTATGATAAGTTTTTAAATGATGAAACTATAGATTAATTAAAATAAATTTATGAACTATATGATTTAGTAACTTACTAAGTTGTATAGTTCATTTTTATTTAAAATATATTTTTGCAAAGTGAAGAAATAAAGGGTAAAATATAGGTAAAAGAAAAATATGGAGGAAAAAATGAAAGAGTATAGAGGAAAAATCCCCTTTTTATTGAAAGAAATAGGAGGAAAAATACTATATCTTTGTTCTTCAAATAGAAATATAGAAGATTATTATAATGTATTAAGTGATATATATAGTGGAAATATATTAAAATTAGAGAATACTCAATCAAAGGATGAATTAGAAAAAGATAATTATGACTTATTAGAAATTCTAAAATCAGAAGAAGATTTTATTATTTTACTTTCTTTAGAAGCTATTTTAAGAGAATACTTTTTAGAGGGAAAAAGATATGAGATAGAAATAGGAAAAAGTTTGGATATAAAAGAATTAGAAAATTCTTTAGAAGAGAGTGGATATAATAAAGAGTATATGGTAGAAGAAAGAAATCAGTACAGTATGAGAGGAAATATATTAGATATTTTTCCTAAAAATAGTAAGTATCCAGTTAGAATTGAGTTTAGTTTTAATAATGAAGTAGAGAGAATAGCATATTTTGATATAGAAACCCAAAAAAGTGTTGAGAAAAAAAATCAAGTTTATATGTATATAAACAATAATATAGAAGAGAAAAATAGTTTTTTAGATTTTTTAAATAATAGAAATGATTTAAAAATTTTTATAGAAAATATAGATTTATTAAATTATAAATTAGAAGAGATTCTTTCTAATAGTGAGATTAAAGAAAAGAGTATAAAAGGAATATATAATAATTTTTTAAAAATAGCTAAATCAGTTGAAATAAATAAATTTACTCACGAGGAACTTCAAAATTTTGAGAGTATAGAGTATGTAAAAAAAATTGGTAAAGATCCATTACAAAAAATAAAAATAGTATCTGATGAAGAAAAAAGATACCGAGAGATATTCAAAGGTTATAATTTCGAATATGAAAAGTATCCATTATTTGAAGGATATAAAGAGGAGAAGCTTCTTGTACTAACAGATAGAGAATTAAAAGGTATTAGAGTAAGAAGAGAAAAAAAGGATAAAGGATTTCAAAGATATAAAAATATAGCAGAAATTCAAGAAGGAAACTATATTATACATGAGAATTATGGAGTAGGTCTATATCTAGGAATTGAAATAATAGATGGACATGATTATTTAAAAATTAAATATGCTGGAGAGGATAAACTTTTTGTTCCAATAGAGGGAATAGGAAAAATAGGAAAGTATGTATCAATAGATGGAGAGATACCAGAAATATATAATTTAGGAAGAAAAGGTTTTAGGAAAAAAAGAGAAAAAATAGCTGAAGAGATGTTACAATTTGCAAAAGAAATAGTAGAAATCCAAGCTAGAAGAGATTTAGAAGCTGGATATTCTTTTGCTCCAGATAATTTATGGCAGGAGGAATTTGAAGAGAGTTTTCCATATAAAGAGACTCCTTCACAATTACAGGCTATTGAAGATGTAAAAAGAGATATGGAATCTTCAAGAATAATGGATAGAGTAGTATGTGGAGATGTGGGGTATGGGAAAACAGAGGTAGCTATAAGAGCAGCTTTTAAAGCAGCTATTGAAGGTAAACAAGTGGTGCTTATGGTTCCTACTACAGTTCTAGCTCAACAGCATTATGAGAGATTTACAGAGAGAATGAAAAATTATCCAATAAATATAGAATTATTAAGTCGTTTATTAACTTCTAAAGAACAAACTCAAACTTTAAAAAAGATAAAAGAAGGGGGAGTAGATATAGTAATAGGTACTCATAGAATTTTGTCAGAAGATGTTGAATTTAAGGATTTGAGACTTGTAATTATAGATGAGGAACAAAAATTTGGAGTAAAAGCAAAGGAAAAATTAAAAAAACTAAGAAGTAAAGTAGATGTACTAACTTTAACTGCAACTCCTATACCAAGAACTTTAAATTTAGCTCTTTTAGGAATAAGAGATTTATCAGTGATAGATACTCCGCCAGAGGGAAGAAAACCTATCAATACTTTTTTTGTTGAAGGGCTTGAAAAAAATATAAGAGAGATTATTATGAAGGAGATAGCAAGAGAGGGACAGGTATTTTATATTTTTAACTCAGTAAAGGGTATAGAAAAAAAGACTCAAGAGTTGAGAAAAATTTTACCAGAATATTTAAAAATAGATTTTGTACATGGTCAGATGACTCCAAGAGATATAAAAGAAAAAATTAAAGAGTTTGAAAATGGAGAGATAGATATATTAGTAGCTACTACAATTATAGAAAATGGAATAGATATAGAGAATGCTAATACTATGATTATAGATAGAGCTGATAAGCTAGGACTTTCACAAATATATCAATTGAGAGGGAGAGTAGGAAGAGGAAATAGACAAAGTTATTGTTATCTTCTGACTAAAGAGTATCAAACAAAGAAAGCTAAAGAAAGAGAAGAATCAATAAAGAATCTTGAAGAGATCGATGGAGGAGGACTTCAACTTTCGATGGAGGATATGAGAATAAGAGGAGCTGGAGAGATACTAGGAGAAAAGCAACATGGAATATTGGAAACTTTTGGGTATACTCTATATATGAAGATGCTTCAAGAGGAGATAGATAAAATAAAAGGAAGGTTTGAAGAGGATATAGATGATATAGAGATAAAAGTAAATTATCCAGCGTTTATACCTAATGAATATATAGAAAAAGATGAAAAAATAAAAGTCTATAGAAGAATAACTGAAGTAAAGAGTATAATTGAATTAGAAAATATAAAAGATGAATTAATAGATAGATTTGGAAAAATGCCAGTAGAGGCACAAGGATTTTTTAGATATATAGGTTTAAAATTTAGAGCTAAAAAATTAGGAATAAAAAATGCTCTTGAGATAAAAGGAAAAGTTGAGTCTATTATAAAATTTAATAGTGATAAGGTAAACTTTGATGTTTTATTAAAACTAATACAAGAAGGACTAATAAAATATCAGAAAAAAGATGATACAATAGAGTATAACGGAACAATCGAGGAGTTTTTAAATGTATATGAACAATAATATAATGGAGGGATACTATGAAAGAGTTTGATAGACTTGTAGATATAATAAGGATATTAAGAAGTGAAAATGGTTGTCCTTGGGATAGAGAGCAGACATTAGAAAGTTTAAAACCTTGCTTGAGAGAGGAAGTAGCAGAACTATTAGAGGCTATGGAAGGAGATATAGAAGAGCATAAGGGAGAATTAGGAGATGTTCTAATGAACTTAGTTTTTCAAGCTGATATTCGTGAAAAAGAAGGGAAATTTAATATTGAAGATGTTGCTTATGAGATAAATGAAAAATTAATAAGAAGACATCCTCATGTATTTAAGGAAAAAAATAGTGAGATATCTACAAAAGAGGTTTTAACTAATTGGGATGAGATAAAAAAGACAGAGAAGTTGCATGAAAATAGAAAATCAGTAATAGATGGAGTTCCTAAATATCTTCCAGCACTATCTAAAGCTCAAAAAATACAGAAAAAAGCATCAAAAGTTGGTTTTGATTGGGATAATGTAGAACAAGTATTTGATAAAATCTATGAAGAGTTAGATGAATTAAAAGTTGAGATAGAGAGAAAAGATAAAGAGAAAATGAAAGATGAATTAGGAGATGTATTATTTTCCATTGTAAACATAGCTAGATTTTTAGATATAGATGCAACTGAAGCACTAGAAGGAACAATAAAAAAATTTGATAAGAGGTTTAGATATGTTGAACAAAACTGTGATATTGAAAAAACTTCATTGGAAAATTTAGAAAAACTTTGGCAAAATGCAAAAAAAGCCATTGACTTATAGAAAAAATGTAGTATATATAGTATAAAGAGGAGTAGATATGAGACTAGATAAATTTTTAAAAGTGAGCAGAATAATTAAAAGAAGACCTATTGCTAAAATCGTGGTAGATGGTGGAAAAGCTAAGCTTAATGGTAAAGTAGCAAAGGCAAGTACAGAGGTAAAAGTAGGTCAGATATTAGAGTTAGAGTATTTTAATAAGTATTTTAAATTTGAGATATTAGAAGTACCTACTGGAAATGTAGCAAAAGAGAGAACCTCAGAACTTATAAATGTGTTAGAAAGTAGAGGAATTACTGTGGATATAGATGGTGAGGAGGATATTTTTTAATGAAATTCTCTTTAAATTCAAATGCTAAAATAAATATTGGTTTAAATGTAACAGGAGTTTTACCTAATGGCTATCATCTATTGGATATGGTAATGATACCAATATCTCTTACTGATAAACTTGAAGGAGAGATATTTGAAGAGGATGGAGAGTTAGAGATTACTACTAATAAACCAAGTATTCCAACTGGAAAAGAAAATATTCTTTGGAAAATATATGATAAATTTTATAAGAGAAGTGGATTTACAAAAAAAAGAGTAAAAATATATTTAGAAAAAGTTATTCCACATGAAGCTGGTCTAGGTGGAGGAAGTTCTAATGGAGCTTTTTTCTTAAAAGAATTAAATAAATATCATAAAGACTTCTTTTCTTTAGATGAGTTAATAGAGTTAGGAAAAAGTGTTGGAGCAGATATTCCTTTCTTTATAATCAATAAGCCTAGTAGAGTGAAAGGTATTGGAGAGAAAATAGAGATATTAGAGAATAATTTGGATAAAGATATTATTTTGATTAAGCCAAATTTTGGAGTATCAACAGCTAAAGCATATAAAAATATGTATATGCTCAAAAATAAAAAAGATGCTAATATAGATAAAATAATTGAGGGATTAGAAGATAATAAGCTTTCTTTAATAGAAGAGAGTATAGAAAATAATTTGGAACAGGGACTTTTACTTGAAGATACTAATATAATAGAATTTAGAAAAAAATTAGGAAAAATTTCTAACATGAAATTTTTTATGTCTGGGAGTGGAAGTGCATACTATGCTTTTACAGAAAATGGAAAAGAAAAAGTAGAGACAATAAGGGAGCAATTACAACACTGTGAAGTACATCTTTGCAGAGGGTTATAATGATTACATAAAAAAGGGAAGGTGCATGATTATGAAAATTACAGATGTAAGATTAAGAGCAGTAAAAGGAGAAAATGAACTAAAATTAAAAGCTTATGCAGATGTAACTTTTGATGAGTGTTTTGTTATTCATGGGTTAAAAATTATTGATGGACAAAAAGGAATGTTTGTAGCTATGCCATCTAGAAAAATGCCAGATGGAGAGTATAAAGATATAGTTCATCCTATTACTCCTGAGTTGAGAAAAGAGATTACTGATACTGTAATTGCCAAGTATAATGAAGCAAAACCTGAAGAGGTAGTAGAAGAGTAATTTGGAAGATGCTAAAAAATGGAGAAATTATTTTCTCCATTTTTTTGTTAAAATGCTAAGAGAAAAAACAGAAAAATATCAAAAATGTATATATTGAATTTGAAAAAATTTTTTTACTAGATTTTATATCCCAATCATGCTAGAATATCACAGTGAAAAATTGTGATAAAAATCATAATATTTTAGGGAGGAAAAATGTTAGTAAAAGAAAAAGAGTTAAAACAAGAGAGAGTTTCAAGAGATGCTAAAGAGTTGTTTGAGATTGATGGTAGACCAGCTTTTATAGAAGCTTTACCGCTAGCTTTTCAGCATATTGTAGCTATGTTTGTAGGAAATGTAGCTCCTATTTTGATAATTTCTAGAGTTGCAAAATTAGACCCAAGTGTTACAACAATTTTAATTCAATGTGCTATGTTAGCAGCAGGAGTAGCAACATTTTTACAAATTTATCCAATAAAACTTTTTGCTGGATTAAGAATTGGTTCTAAATTACCAGTAGTAATGGGAACAAGCTTTGGATTTTTACCAACAGTGTTGGCTATATTAGGAGGAAACTCAGTAAATTTACCAGTTTTATTTGGAGCACAAATAGTAGGGGGGGTAGCTTCAATATTAATAGGAGCTTATCTAAAAAAAATAAGAAAATATTTTCCACCATTAGTAGCAGGAACTGTTGTATTTTCAATAGGATTATCACTATTTCCAATTGGTATTAACTATATGGCTGGAGGAGTAGGAACACCTACATATGGTTCTTATCAAAACTGGACTATCAGTTTAATTGTATTAGCAACAGTATTATTCTTTAATCAATTTACTAAAGGTATTACTAAATTATCATCGATTTTAATAGGAATAGTAGTAGGATATGTAATTTCAGTTTGTTTAGGAATAGTTAACTTTGCACCAGTAAAAGAAGCAGCTTGGTTTGCTTTTCCAAAATTTTTCATATTTGGAACTCCTAAATTTGAAGTAGGTTCTATGGTAGCAATGATAATAATGTATCTAGTTACAGCTATTCAGGCTGTGGGAGATTTATCAGCTATTACTTTAGGAGGAATAAATAGAGAAGTAACAGATAAAGAGCTATCAGGTGGAGTAATAGGAAATGGAGTGGCAGCAATAATGTCAGCAGTATTAAACTCTTTTCCAACTGCAACTTATTCTCAAAATGTAGGTCTTGTAGTTTTAACTAAGGTTGTAAGTAGATACGTAATAGGGATAGCAGCAACTGTTTTATTAGTAGCAGGATTTGTGCCAAAGTTTGGTGCTATTATAAATACAATTCCTTCAGCAGTAATTGGAGGAGGAACAATTACAGTATTCTCAATGATAACAATGACAGGTATTCAAATAATAAGTAAAAGTGGAATCACAGGTAGAACAATGGTAATAGTTGGATTATCAGTAGCAATAGGAGCTGGTATAGGACAAGTTCCACAAGCTATTGCTCAATTTCCTCAATTTATAAAATTAATATTTGGTTCAAGTGTTGTAATGTCTACATTACTAGCCTTATTACTAAATATTATTTTACCTAAAGAAGAGAATAAATAAAAATAAAGGGAACATTAAGTTCCCTTTTATAATTTGTTAAAATGAACTTTAGTTGAATCAAATCTAAATCTATTATTAATACTATTTATTTCTTTTGCTGAATAACCTATTCCTATAATTGAAAAAGGAATTAAATTTTCAGGATAAATCATTCTATCTTTATTTCCTAAAACGAAGCATTTTTTAAAAAACTAGAATAAGGGCTTATATTAGCTAAAGAGTGAGGAATTTCTTTATCATCAATTACAATAAATTCCCATTCTTGTTGATTACCAGCTGTTGAAGCCTGCATAGCAGCTCTTAATATTTTTTCTATTTTTTCATTTTCAACTTTTTTATTTAAATAATTTCGGATACTTTTTCTTTTGAATATAATTTCTAGAATATTATCTCCTAATAACTTCCACTTCCATAGTGTAACTCATAGGAATGAGTATATATTTCTATAATATTTCCAAAAAGGTCTTCACAATAAACCATTTTATAAGGTTTTTTACCAGGATAATATTCTCTGATAGGCATTCTTTGCTTTCCACCAGCTTCTACAATCTTTTTAGTTAATTCCTCAATATTAGGGTCTTTTACTGAAAAATGGAAAACACCAGTAGGATATGGATTAAACTCATGTTTAGATTTATTATTTTGAGGAAACTCAAATATTTCAATTCCTATTCCATCACCAGTTGAAAGATGGGCTATTTTAAACTCTCCCCAACCTTCACCAAATACGTCTATACACATTATTTCTATTGCTGTATCTTTTTCTTCTTTAACTAAAGTAGGCTTCATAATAACATACCAGTTCATAATATTTTTATAAAAATCAACTGCTTTTTGAATATCAGGAACAGATATTCCAATATGTGAAAAATTTCTTGGATACATATTTACCTCCTAAAAAATAAGTAGTACAGTGCATGAATATAGCATATAATATTTCTATAAAAAAGTTAAGTATGCACTTTTTAGTAATATACTATCTAAAAAGTAAGTAAGGAGTTGTTATGATTGATTTAGAAAGAAAAAATAAATATAAGTGTTCAATAGAATATACATTATCTTTTATGGGTGGAAAATGGAAGCCAATAATTCTTTGGCATCTAGGAACAGAGGGGATACATAGATATGGAGAATTAAAAAGAAAATTAGATGGGATTACTCATAAGATGTTAGCTCAACAACTAAAAGAATTGGCAGATGATAATTTAATTATTAGAAAAGAATATCCTCAAGTACCACCTAAAGTAGAGTATTCAATAACAGAAAAAGGAATGGGATTAATGGAGATTTTAAATCTTATGCATAAATGGGGACAGGAAAATTAAAGATAAAAGAGAAATTTTTATCAATAATTTTTTCTTTTCTCATAAAAACATAACATGTTACCTAAATTATAATGTGTTTTTTTAATCTTTAAAGTATTGAAATAGGATTAAAAATAATGTATAATCACATTAAAGTTAAAAGATGGAGGTTGGGAATATGTTAAAACATTTTCAAAGATTAGGAGGAGCATTATTTGCACCAGTATTGCTATTTCCTTTTGCGGGGTTAGTAGTAGCTTTAACAATCATTTTAAAAAATCCAGATTTTGTAGGAGAACTTGCTAATACAAATGGGACTTTTTATAAAATGATTACAGTTATTGAAGAGGGAGGATGGACTGTATTTAGACAATTACCTTTAATATTTGCTATAGGGTTACCAATAGGACTTGCTAAAAAAGCACATCCTAGAGCTTGTTTAGCAGTTTTAGCAACATATTTAACTTACAACTATTTTATCAGTGCAATTTTAACATTTTGGGGACCAAGTTTTGGGGTTGATTTTACACAAAATGTAGGAGGAGTTAGTGGACTTACTACAATTGCAGGAATAAAAACATTAGACACAAGTATTGTAGGAGCAATAGTAATTTCAGGAATAACAATATATATTCATAATAAGTTTTTTGATACAAAATTACCAGATTTTCTAGGAACTTTCCAAGGAACAACATTAGTAAGTGCGATAGCTTTTGTAGTAATGATACCTTGTGCTTACATAACATGTCTTGTTTGGCCAAAAATTCAAATGGGAATTTCATCATTACAAGCTTTAATGGTTACATCTGGAACATTTGGAGTTTGGTTATATACTTTTTTAGAAAGAATATTAATTCCAACAGGTTTACACCATTTTATTTATGGACCTTTTATATTTGGACCAGCAGTAGTTGATACAGGTATTCAAGTAGCTTGGGCAGAAAATTTGTTAAATTTTGCAAACTCAACTCAACCATTAAAAGAGTTATTTCCACAAGGAGGATTTGCTTTACATGGTAATAGTAAAATTTTTGGATGTATTGGAATAGCACTAGCTATGTATAAAACAGCTCGTCCAGAAAAGAAAAAAATTGTATCAGGGTTATTAATTCCAGCAGCATTAACAGCAGCACTTGTAGGAATAACAGAACCATTAGAATTTACATTCTTATTTATAGCACCATTTTTATTTGTAGTTCATGCAGTACTAGCGGCAACTATGGCAGCTGTAATGTATGCTTTTGGGGTAGTTGGAAATATGGGTTCGGGAATTATAGAAATAGCAGCACTTAACTGGTTACCTCTCATGAAAAATCACTCAGGAGTAATGTTTACACAATTAGCAATTGGAGTAGTTTTTATAGGAATATATTATTTGGTATTTAAATTTTTAATTGAAAAATATAATGTAAAAACATCTGGAAGAGAAGATGAAGAAGAGGAAACTAAGCTATATACTAAGGCAGATTGGAAAGCTAAAAATGGAGAAGGGAAAGAGACAAATAGTTCAGATCTATATTCAGGAAAAGCTAAAGCATTTTTAGAAGCTTTTGGTGGTAAAGATAATATAGAACAAGTAAACAATTGTGCTACAAGACTTAGAATAAGTGTTAAAGATGAAAAAAAAGTTGGACCAGATATTCAATTTAAAGCAGCAGGAGCACATGGAGTTGTAAGAAATGGAAAAGCTTTTCAAGTTATAGTAGGACTTTCAGTACCACAAGTTAGAGAGAGTTTTGAAAATTTAATGGAACAAAATTAAGTATAATAAATATAAAATTAATATAACTATATTTAAATTAATATTAGGAGGAATAAATTATGAAACAATTTTCTATTTTAATTGCAGGTGGAGGAAGTACATTTACTCCAGGAATAATTTTAATGTTATTAGATAATCTTGATAAATTTCCGATTAGACAAATAAAAATGTTTGATAATGATGCTGAAAGACAAGCAAAAATAGGAGAAGCATGTGCTATACTTTTAAAAGAAAAAGCACCTCAAATAAAATTTAGTTATTCAACAAATCCAGAGGAAGCATTTACAGATATAGATTTTGTTATGGCACATATTAGAGTTGGAAAATATCCAATGAGAGAGTTAGATGAAAAAATACCTTTAAGACATGGTGTTGTTGGTCAAGAAACTTGCGGACCAGGAGGAATAGCATATGGAATGAGAAGTATTGGAGGAGTAATTGGTCTTATAGATTATATGGAAAAATATTCTCCAAATGCTTGGATGTTAAACTATTCAAACCCAGCTGCAATAGTTGCAGAAGCAACAAGAAGATTAAGACCAAATTCGAAAGTTTTAAATATTTGTGATATGCCAATAGGAATAGAAGTTAGAATGGCTGAAATTTTAGGACTTGAATCAAGAAAAGATATGGATATTATGTACTATGGATTGAATCATTTTGGATGGTGGAAATCAGTAAGAGATAAACAAGGAAATGACTTAATGCCTAAATTAAGAGAACACGTATCTCAATATGGATATGTAGTACCTAAAGGAGATAATCAACATACAGAAGCTAGCTGGAATGATACATTTGCTAAGGCTAAAGATGTTCTTGCATTAGACCCTACAACTTTACCAAATACATATTTAAAATACTACTTATTCCCAGACTATGTAGTTGAACATTCAAACAAAGAATACACAAGAGCTAATGAAGTAATGGACGGAAGAGAAAAGTTTGTATTTGGAGAATGTGAAAAAGTTGTAAAAAATCAATCTTCAGAAGGATGCGCTTTACATATAGATGAGCATGCTTCATATATAGTTGACTTAGCTAGAGCAATAGCTTTTAATACTAAAGAAAAAATGCTATTAATAGTAGAGAATAATGGAGCGATTGTAAACTTTGATTCAACAGCAATGGTAGAAATACCTTGTATTGTAGGAAGTAATGGACCAGAGCCATTAGTAGTTGGAAGAATTCCTCAATTCCAAAAAGGAATGATGGAGCAACAAGTAACAGTTGAAAAGTTAACAGTTGAGGCATGGATAGAGGGATCTTATCAAAAATTATGGCAAGCAATAACAATGTCTAAAACAGTACCAAGTGCAAAAGTTGCAAAAGATATTTTAGATGATTTAATTGAAGCTAATAAAGAATATTGGCCAGTTTTGAAATAAAAATTATTAAAAAGGGGCTTTAAAGCCCCCTTTTTAATAAAATATAGGAGAACAGAATGAAAATAGAAATAATTGGATTAATAGCAGCATGTTTAACAACAAGTTCTTTCTTACCACAAGTTTTAATGGTTATAAAAACGAAAGATACTAAAAGTATTTCTTTAAAAATGTATAGTATTTTTGTCATAGGAACAGCTCTTTGGATATTTTATGGATTAAGTACTAATAATATGCCAATAGTATTAGCTAATAGTATTACAGAAATGTTAGCCTTAATAATACTTTATTACAAAGTAAAAGAGAAAAAAATTTAATTATTATTTTTAGTTACTGATAAAAGATATTCAAAAAAAAGAATTGTATTTCCAAAAAAATCATTTTCCTTAAGATTTCTATCATCAATGGGATTAGAATCTTTAATTATAAAAGTAAGGTCAGCTAAGTTTTCAAGTGTAGAATTAGATGTACCTGTAAATAAGACAATTGGAACATTTCTCAAATTAGCTTTTTCACATAACATGATAATTTGAGAAGTTTCTCCAGATTTAGAGACAACTAATAATATAGCTTTTTGATGGTATTTAGGTTCCATAGTTTCCATATATTCTGATCTAGAACTATAATACCCAAGTACCATAAGTTTGTCTGCCATATATTTTGTTACAGCTCCTGAAAAACCTGTTCCATGAATAAAAATTGGTCTAGTTGTATTACTTATTAAATTTTTAAAATATTTTAGTTTTTCATCATCTAAGTTAGTACAATAATTATTTAATGAGTTAGAATTAGAAAGAGAATTCTTTATACTAAATTCTAAACGATATACCATGTCAACAAAACCTTTATAGCCTAATTTTTTTGCAAGATTCATAACAACAGAAGTTGAAGCAAAACAATTTTTAGCCACTCCTCTTACTCCAATCTCTAGAGATTTTTCAAAATTATTAACAATATATTTAAGAGCTAACTCTTCTGATTCAGTAAGATGATATTTTTCACCTAACTTATAAATATCAATATTTATTCCAAATTCCATAGTATATTCTCCTGTAAATTTTATATTTTTTAAATATAAAAAATAATTATTTTATCTTTTACTAATGAATGAAAATTCATATATTTTAGGATTAAAATAAAGTTCACTGTATTCAAATATAATATTTTTAGTAGTAAGACCTAAAGATGTTTTATAAAATATTGGAGTATTAGAATCAATATGAAATATTTTTTGAGTATCCATATCTGGAATAATTGGGATGATTTTATTAAAACTTTCTTTTATTGTAATGAAATTTTCAACATAATCATACTTAGATTTTTCCATGATTTCTATAGAAATATCAGGAAACATTTCACAAAGAAGATATGTTATTTCTATATTTACAACTTCTTCATCTAAGTAACGTAATCTTTTTATTTTAAAAAATTCTTTATCTTTATCTAGGTTAAAGATTTTACTAATTTTTGAATTATAAATTTTTTCAAACTCAATAACCTCTGTTCTTGAAGTTTTATCAGAAAAGTGACTTTTTTCACTAAAACTAAGCTGTTCATTTAAATTTAAATTCAAAGAAGTTCTTTTTACATAATTTCCACTTCCTAATCTTTTTTCTAATAATCCCTTTGAAACTAAGTATTCAATTGAGTTTCTTATTGTCATTCTGGTAACACCATATTCTTCTGCTAGATTTCTTTCAGAAGGTAATCTTTCATTTTTAGGATAATCATTATTAAATATTTTTTTTCAATATCATTAGCAATTGTTAAATAAATAGGTTTTTTCATTTTTTACTCCTAGATTTTATTATATTTTCATTATAAAAATAAAAAAAAAAAAAATCAATAAAAATATATTGACAAATAAAAAAAAGGAGTATTCTTAAATTAGTTAAAAAATCAGTATATACCAATTTAAAAATATAAGGGGGATTAAATGAAAAACAACGAAAGTAAATTAATTAGAACAAAACTATCGAGATTTGGAGAAGAACGAGATTTGGAGAAGAATTTTCTAAAGGAATATTAATTCCAGTATTTATATTACCGATTGTAGGAATTTTATTAGCTTTTGGTGTTTTACTGACAAATAAAGCTATTCCTTTAGCAAATATAGAAAAAATTTTTGAGTTTGGAACTATATTGAAAAATTCTGTTTTAAGCATCTTTATAAATTTATCGCCAGTATTTTGTGTAGGAATAGCAGCAGGAATGGCAAAAAGTAAAAAAGGAAATGCTGCTTTGAATGCAATAGTTTTATTTTTTATATTTATTTATTCAATGAACTCTTTTATGAAATTAAATAGCTTGTTAATTGATGGAAATTTAAGTGGAACAGGACAAGGGAATATTTTAGGAGTTCAAATATTAGATATGGGTGTATTCTTAGGAATTATTTTAGGAGTATTGACAGCAATTATTCATAATAAATATTTTGGTATAGAATTTAATGGAGCTATGAGATTATATGGAGGAGCAAATTTAGCTTTATTAATAGGAATTCCAATTGTAATAATTTTATCAATAATTTTAACATATAGCTGGCCTTTAATTCAAACAGGAATCTCAAAAATGACTAATTTAATTGTATCTACAGGGTCTTTTGGAGTAGGTTTATATGGGTTTTTAGAAAGAATTTTAATACCAACTGGTTTACATCATTTGTTATGGGTTCCTGTTGAATTATCTTCAGTTAGTGGTAGTGGCGTTGTTGATGGAGTTTATTTAGAAGGAGTTAGAAATATAGCAATGGCGGAATTAGCTTCTAGTAATGTAGATAGATTAGGACCAGGAGCTGTATATTTAACAAAAGCTATGAGTAAAATGTTTGAGTTAGTTGGAGCTGCTTATGCAATATATAAATGTGCTGATGAAGAAAATAAAACAAAAGTAAAAGCTTTACTAATACCAGCAGTAGGAGCTGCTGTAACAGCAGGAGTAACAGAACCATTAGAGTTCTCATTTTTATTCACTGCTCCTATATTATTTGTAGTCCATGCTATTTTAGCTGGAATAGGAATGGCAATAGTTGCTATATTAGATATAAGAGTAATAGCAGTTTCAGGAGGAATAGAATTTTTAGCAATGATGTTACCTGTAGGGGCTAAGGGAGATACTATTAAATTTATTATTGTAGGAATAGTTCAAATTGTTATTTATTACTATATTTTTAGATTTTTAATTACAAAATTAAATTTAAAAACTCCTGGAAGAGGAAATGCAACAAAACTTTATACAAAAGGTGAGTATAATGAAGCTCATGAAAAAGGGAAAGATATAGATTTAGAAAAAAAGTTGAATTGATAATTCAAGGATTAGGAAATAAAGAGAATATAAAAGTTGTAACAAATTGTTTTTCGAGATTGAGAGTTCAATTAGTAGATACAACAAAAATAAATGAAGAAATACTTAATCAAACTGAATGTTCTGGGATAGTAAAAACTAAAGATGGAGTACAAATAATTTATGGACTTTCAGTTCCAAAAATAAAAATAGCAGTAAATAAAAAATTAAATTTAGATAATTCAGAAGAGTAATTAAGGAGGAAATTTATGAAAGAGTATATTGTAGTTATAGCTGGAGGAGGAAGTACATTTACTCCTGGAGTTGTTAAAGCTTTACTAACTAAGAAAAATGAATTTAAATTAAAAGAATTAAGAGTATATGATAATGATGCAGAGAGACAAAGAAAAGTTTCTATTATAACTAAAAGTGTTGTTGATGAAATGGATTCAGGATTAAAATTTTCTCAACATACTGAGCCTAAAGAGGCATTTGAAAATGCTGATTTTGTTTTTGCTCAAATTAGAGTTGGGAAATATCCTATGAGAGAATTGGATGAAAAAATTCCTTTAAGTTTAAATACTATTGGACAAGAGACTTGTGGACCAGGAGGAATGGCTTATGCTTTAAGAACAATTGAACCTATGATTGAAATTGTTGATTATATGGAAAAATATTCAAATTCAAATTGTTGGATGATTAATTATTCAAATCCAGCTTCAATTGTAGCAGAAGCTATGAGAAGAATTAGACCAAACTCTAAAGTATTGAATATTTGTGATATGCCTGTTGGTATGATGCAAAAAATGACAGATGTATTTAAGTGTGAATATGAAGATATAGAGCCTGAATATTTTGGATTAAATCACTTTGGATGGTTTACAAGTTTAAAAGTTAAAGGAATAGATAGAACTCAAGAAATGAAAGATTTTATAAAAGAAAATGGACTATTTCCTAAAAATAATTATGATTTACAACATAAAGATGCATCTTGGCAAAAAACTTATAAAAATATGAAGTATATGATGAATTTATTTGAAGAATATATTCCAAATACTTATATGCAATATTATCTTTTAGGAGATTTAATACTACAACAATTAAATAAAGAATATACAAGAGCAAATGAAGTTATGGATGGAAGAGAAGCTACACTTTTCAAAGTGATAGATGAATATGAAAAAACTGGAAAATATGATAAAGAAGCTTTTCACGTAGGGGCTCATGGTTTATTTATTGTAGATGTAGCAAATTCTTTAGCAAATGATATGAAGAAAAAATATTTAGTAATTGTTGAAAATAAAGGTGCTATTAAAAATTTACCTGATGATGCAATGGTAGAAATTCCATGTTATATAACAAAAGATGGACCAGTAGCAACATATCATGGTTTAGAAATACCTACTTTTTATAAAGGAATGATAGAACAACAATTAGCATCAGAAAAATGTTTAGTTGATGCATATATGGAAAATTCTTATGTAAAGGCTTTAATGGCATTTACTTTAAATAAAACTGTATCATCTTCACAAAAAGCAAAAGAAATATTAGATAGACTTATTGAAGCAAATAAAGGATATTGGCCAGAATTAAAATAAGGAGGAAATTATGATATATAAAAAATTTAAAACTTTAAATAATGAAGAACTTTCTGCTATTGGATATGGGTGTTGGGCAATAGGAGGAACTTGGAATAATAGTGATGATTTAAAATCGATAGAAACAATAAAGAAAGCAATAGATTTGGGAGTTAATTTCTTTGATGTAGCACCTGTCTATGGAATGGGGCATTCAGAAGAAATTTTAGGAAAAGCTATAGAGGGATATGATAGAAAAAAATTATTTATAGCAACTAAATGTGGATTAGTTTGGGATGATAATTCTTCAGAAAAAATAGTAACAAAAAGTATAAGTAGAGAAAGCTTATATAGAGAACTAAATGCTTCTTTAAAAAGATTAGGAACTGATTATATAGATTTATATCGAATACACTGGCCATTTGAAAATATGCAAATAGATGAGGCAATAGAGACATTTGAAGAGATGAAAAGAAAGGGATTAATAAGATATGTTGGATTATCTAATTTTTCAAAGAAAGATTTAGAGTATTGTCTTTCAAAAACTGAAATTGCAACATATCAAGGACTTTATAATTTATTAGAACCAAACTCTGAAATATATCATCATAAGAAATTAGAATATAGAAGTAAAAAAGAAATTTTGCCAATATGTAAAGAGAGAGGAATGGCATTTTTAGCATACAGTCCATTATTTCAAGGACTTTTAACAGGATGTTTTAAATTAGAAAATAATTTTGATAAAAATGATGATAGAGCAAAAAATCCTAAATTAAATTCAGATACATATAAATTTTATTATAAAATTGTAGAGGAATTAAAAGAGATAGCAAAAGAAATTGGAAAGCCATTATCACAAATAAGTATTAATTGGTTAGTAAACCAAGAAGAAATAGGACCTGTAATTTGTAGTGCACAGACTCCAGAGCAAATTGAAGAAAATGTGGAAAGTACTTCTTGGACATTGACTAAAGATATTGAAGAAAGAATAGAAGGGATATTAAAAAAATATAATATTATTTAAAGAAAAAAGCTGTTGTTAATCAACAGCTTTTTTTTCTAATATCTCTTTTAATTTATTTTTCAAAGACTTAGATTTACTAGGATTTCCTTTAGCAGATATACCTATTTGATAATCTTCAGTTTCTAGAATACTAGCAAAACGACAATTCATCTCTTCTTTAGAGGTAATATTGTTAACCAATATATTTTTAGAATTACAAAGCTCATAGATATATCTATTAAACTCTGGGTTATCAGTAGCAGCTACAACTAAAAATTTATCTTTAAGGAGAGTTTCATCAAACTCTCCTATTTTAATATCTATATTTTTTAGAGTTAAAAACTTTTCCTCTCTAATCTCCTTTGTTATAACAGTTACATTAGCTCCATATTCAAGTAGAGTTTCTACCTTTCTAATGGCTATCTTTCCAGCTCCTATAACCAAGGTATTTTTATTTTTTAGACTTATAAATAATGGAAAAAATCTATTTTCCATTTTTTTCTCCAATAGCTTTGAAAGCCATATCCATAACTTCAAGAGTTCTATCCAATATCTCTGGAGAGTGAGCTATTGAAACAAAGTGAGCTTCAAACTGTGATGGAGGACAGATTATACCATTCTCTAGCATAGTATTGAAGTAGATAGCAAAGTTTTCTGTGTTAGATGAAAGAGCATCTTCTAAGTTATTAACCTCTTTTCTATCTGTAAAGAAGATAGTAAATAGAGAACCAATTGAATTGATTACAATATTCACTCCATATTTTTCAGCAGATTTTTTAGCTCCTTCAGTTATATATTTTACTTTCTCTTCTAACTCCTTGTATAGAGTATTATTATTTTCATTCAAGTAAGTTAGCATCTCATAACCAGCTCTTACAGCTACTGGGTTTCCAGATAGAGTACCAGCGTGGTAAACTCTTCCTACTGGGGCAACAAGCTGCATAATCTCAGCCTTACCACCAAAAGCTCCAACTGGATATCCCCCACCAATTATTTTACCAAGTGTAGTCATATCAGGAGTGATTCCGAAGTACTCTTGAGCGCCACCTAGAGCAAGTCTAAATCCAGATATAACCTCATCAAAGATTAAAAGAGTACCAGTCTTTGTACATAACTCTCTCACAGCTTTTAAAAACGCTATATTAGGATAGATTACTCCCATATTAGCAGGAACAGGTTCCATAATTAAGCAAGCTATATTTTCTTTCTCTAAAGCTTCAGTTAAAGTTTTTAAATCTCCAAATGGAATAGTTACTGTATCTTTTAAAACTCCTTCAGTGATTCCATTACTATCTTGATATCCATCTGTCAAAAGTCCAGAACCAGATTTAACAAGTAGAGCATCAGAGTGTCCATGATAACACCCTTCAAACTTTGCAATCTTATTTCTGTTTGTATAGGCTCTAGCTAGTCTAACTGCAGACATAGTAGCTTCAGTTCCAGAAGTAGTAAGTCTTACCATCTCAATAGATGGACAGCACTTAGTTATAAGTTCAGCCAGCTCTACCTCTCTTTTAGTAGGTAGTCCAAAAGAACTTCCAAGCTCAATAGCTTCTCTTACTCCCTCTATAATTTTAGGATGGTTGTGTCCAAGAATCAGTGGACCCCAAGAACAGATATAATCAATATATTCATTTCCATCCTCGTCCCAAACCTTTGCTCCCTCACCTTTACAAGCGAAGATTGGAGCCTCTCTATTAACTGATTTAAAAGCTCTAACTGGGCTGTTTACTCCACCTGGAATATATTTTTGAGCTTTTTTAAATATTTCTTTTGAAATTTCGTGGTTCATTTTCTCCTCCTAAAGTGTAATCTCTCCATTTTTTACCCATTGAGCAATCTCTTTAGCATGGTAAGTGATAATAAGATTTACACCAGCTCTTTTAAGGGCATACATATTTTCCATAACTATACCTTTTTCATTTATCCAACCATTTTGTGCGGCAGCTTTGACCATTGAGTATTCCCCACTTACATTGTAAGCTACAAGAGGAAGAGAAAGGTCTTTTAAAGCGTGGATTACATCAAGATATGCAAGAGCAGGTTTTACCATTATAAAATCAGCTCCCTCTTCAATATCAGATTCCACTTCTCTGTAGTACTCTTTAGAATTTCTAAAATCCATTTGATAAGTTTTTCTATCTCCAAAACTTGGGGCAGAATCAGCTGCATCTCTAAATGGACCATAGTAATTAGAAGCGTACTTAACACTATAAGCCATTATAGGAAGATACTCAAATCCATTTTCATCTAATATATTTCTCATAGCTTGTATTCTTCCATCCATCATATCAGAAGGAGCTACAATATCAGCTCCAGCTTGAGCATGAGAAAGAGCTATCTTAGCTAGATACTCAAGAGTAGTATCATTTTTTACATCACATCCATCTAAGATACCACAATGTCCATGAGATGTGTATTCACACATACAAACATCAGTTATGATTAAGAATTCAGGAAAATTTTTCTTAATATGTCTAATAGCTTCTTGAACTATTCCATTTTCAGCATAAGCTCCTGAACCTCCTGGATCTTTTTCCTTAGGAATTCCAAAAAGTAGAAGAGATTTTATTCCTAACTCTCTTAATTCTTTTAATTCCTCATCTAGTCTATCTATAGAAAATCTATATTGACCTGGCATAGAAGATATCTCTTCTCTTATATTTTCTCCCTCTTCAATAAAAAGTGGGTATATAAGCTCGTCAATACTCAAAGTTACATTTCTAACCATATCTCTTAAAGTTTTAGAAGTTCTAAGTCTTCTTGTTCTTGTAAACATATATCCTCCTAGCTATTTTATAGCTTCAATAATTCCATTAACATCGTAAACTTTTGCTTCAAAGTCAACTGAAAGTCCATATTTTTTCATAGTTTCACTTGTTACAGGTCCAATTGAAGCAAATTTAATATTTTGTACAGCTTCAATATCATTTTCTATACTCTCCATAAAAGCATCTACAGTAGAGGAACTTAAGAAAGTAACTATCTCTATTTTCTTTAGAGTTTTTAATACTTCCTCTTTATCTCTTTTAATTTTTTTTGTCTTATAAGCTACTATCTTATCAAAATGTCTATCATAGATAGAGTTAAATTTTTCTGTATCACAAGGAGAAATATCAGATGTGATAATAAGGATTTTTTCTCCAGGTTTAGTATAGTTTATAGCCTCCTCTGCCAATTTCTCAACTAGATACTCTTTTGGCATAAAATCAGCTTTTATCTTATATCCCTCTAGAAGTTCCTTTGTTTTACTTCCTACTGCTCCTATTTTAAGGTGAGCAATATCTCTGATATCCTCTATTTTACTCATGAACTCTCTAACTCCGTTAGGAGAATTAAAAAGTATAGTTGAGTATTTTTTTAACATCTCTCTATCAACTTTATCAAGAGTTGATTCTATCTCTATAAATGGAAGTTCTACAGCAACTCCACCCATCTTTTCAATCTTATCAGAGAACTCTCCAGCTTGTCTTCTATCTCTTGTTACCAATACTTTTTTACCAAAAAGTTTAGTGTCTTCAAACCATTTAAAAGTTTTTCTTAAATTTACGACCTCTCCTATTATTGTAATAGCAGGAGGAACGATCTTTCTCTCGTTAGATATTTTAACAATAGTTTCTAAAGTTCCAACAGTAACTCTTTGGTCAGCAGTAGCTCCCTTTTCAATAATGGCAATAGGAGTTTGTGGATCTTTTCCATTAGTTATTAAGTCATTAACTATAATTGGAAGATTTTTTATTCCCATTAGAAATACTAATGTTCCATCTAATTTGGCAATAGCTTCAAAGTTATGCCATTCTCCATCAGCCATAGTGTGCCCAGTAAATACATGGAATGATCTAGCCATACCTCTATGAGTTACTGGAATACCAGCATAGGCAGGAACAGAGATAGAGGATGTGATACCTGGAATCTCTTCAAATTCAATACCATTATCATAAAGAGCTTGAATCTCCTCTCCCCCTCTACCAAAAACAAAAGGGTCCCCCCCTTTTACTCTAGCTACTATCTTACCTTCTAAAGCTTTTTTTACAAGAGTTTCATTTATCTCTTCTTGAATAAGTCCACCCTCAGTGTTTCCCTTTCCAAGATATATCATCTCAACATCTTTTTTAGCATAATTCAAAATACGAGTATTGATAAGTCTATCATAAACTATACAATCAGCCTCTTCAATAGCTCTTTTTCCCTTTAATGTAAGAAGCTCAGCATCTCCAGGACCAGCTCCCATTATATATACCTTACCTTTTTTATTCATCGATTTTCTCCTTTATACAATCAGCAAGGTCTTGAGCTATTTTAACTCCCTCACTAAGTTTTTTTGTCATACTAGCAGTATAACCTTTTTCTCCTTTGAAGAATACACCATAGAAAGTGATTTCATCATTGTTGATTTCAGAGTAACATCCCATAGGTGTATGGCAACCACCATCAAAAATTCTAGAAAACTCTCTCTCTATGGCTACAACATTTTCAATATCTTCTCTATGTATTGATTTTAAAATATTTTTAATCTCTTCATTATTCTCTCTACATTGAATATGAAGAACACCTTGAGCAGGAGCTGGAAGAAATTTTTTTGGATCAAGATACTCTGTTATCTCACTCTCTAATCCAACTCTTTTTAAACCAGCAGCAGCTAATAGTATAGCATCATACTCCTCTGTTTTTAATTTATTTAATCTAGTATGGATATTTCCTCTAAGTTGTTTTATCTGTAAATCAGGTCTTAAATTTTTAAGGTTCATAGTTCTTCTAAGAGAACTTGTTCCAACAATAGCTCCACTAGGAAGTTCCATTAGAGTTTTTCCACTTTTTGAGATAAGGACATCTCTTTGATCCTCTCTATCAGGAACAGCTCCACATATCAGCCCTTCAGGAGATACAATTGGCATATCTTTCATAGAGTGAACTGCTAAATCTATAGTTCCATTTAAAAGTTCAACTTCAATCTCTTTAGTAAAAAAACTTTTAAGAGATGTGTTACTATTGTTCCAGTTACTTACTAAATCTTTATCTCCGCTTGTTACTATCTTTTTTATCTCAAACTCTAACTCTGGAAAATTTTCTTCCAATCTTTTTTTTATCATCTCACTTTGTGCAAGAGCTAGAATACTACCTCTGCTACCTATAATAATCTTCTTTTTCATCTATATTGCCCTCTCTTCATAGTATTGAAACCATTTTTTTAAATTTTCCATCTGCTTATCAACTAGAAAACTGTAATCCTCTATTAAACAATCTCTAGTAGCTAAGTGTTCGTTGTATACTCCCCAAATATCATCCAATGTAAAAAGAGATACATTTTCTAACTCTCCAAGAGATTCTTCAATATCTCTTGGCATAGCTAAATCCAAGAATGTATATTTTTTATTTTTATCTAATAATGGACTTAAATCGGAAGTTCTTAGTACAAGGTGTGGAGCCGAAGTAACACTTATAATTACATCACTTTCAGGTACAACTTGTAATTTATCTTCAAAGGATACAATATCCACATCAAAGATATTTTTAACTTCCAATGCTTTATGATATGTTCTATTTGTAATAGTAATATTTTTTACATTTTCTTTAACAAGGAGATATAAAATAGATTGAGCTAAATCTCCAACACCTAAAATTAAAACTTTTTTATCACTTAAAAATCCAATAGAGTCTTTAATAAATTTCAAAGATATAGCTTCTAGTGAGAGAGCATTATGACATATCTTACTCTCAGTTCTAAATTTTTTACCCAGATCAATAGCTTTATTAAATACAGTATTTAGAATTTTAGATGATGTTTTCTCCTCAAGTGCTGTACTGTGAGCCTTTTTTATTTGAGCTAAAATTTGATCCTCTCCCTTTATGACAGAGTAAAATCCACATGCAACTTTGAAAAGATATTCGGCAGCCTCTTCACCTTTTCTGATGAAGATACCTTTTTTTATCTCAAAGGCTTCTAATAGCTCCTCAGTTGAAAAATCCTCTGTAAGTTGTAGATAAAACTCTACTCTTAAACATGTAGAAAGATTTACATAACCTCTAATTTTTTTTGTTAAAAAAAGATTATGAATAATCTCAGTTGGTTTTTGCTGAATAAATTTTTCTCTCTCTTCTGTTGAGAGCTCTTTATGTGAAATTCCAAAAGCTATAATCTCATTAATTTTTAGTGACATCTAGATATTCTCCTTAAATACATTTTATCTGAATTTATTTTTAAGAAAACAGTTTTGCATCATACAGTAATATTATATAATATAAATTCTCAAAATTTAACAATAAATTTGAAAAAATATATATTTTTAATGAATAGATATCTAAAATTTTTATAAATATAATGCATTATATGAATAATAAAAATATTCTAAATAATAAAATTTAGATTAACATTTTATGTTAGTTGTAGTAAAATATAAACAAGTAAACTTTTATTTTTAGAAAGGAATTTTGATGAAAAAATATATAATAGAGCCAGAGTACGATGGATATGAGATAGGAACCTATTTAAAAGAGACTAAGGGATACTCAGGAAGAGGACTGAGAAATCTTGAAATATATCTCAATGGAAAAAGAGTAAAAAATAATAGCAAGAAAGTAAGAAAGCTAAATAGACTACATATAAGAGAAAAAGAAAAGGAAACAGGAATAAAACCAATGGATATTCCAATTAAAGTAGTTTATGAGGATAAAAATTTACTTTTGATAAATAAGGATCCATACATAATAGTTCACCCTACTCAAAAAAAAGTTGATAAAACTTTGACTAATGGGGTAGTAAATTATTTTTTAGAGACTACTGGAAAGGTAATGGTACCAAGATTCTATAATAGATTAGATATGAATACCTCTGGAATAATAATTGTAACTAAAAACGCTTATGCTCAATCTTATTTACAAGAGAAGGGGATTGTCAATAAATTTTATCAAGCAATAGTTTTAGGAGTTATTGAAAAAGATGAGTTTTTAATAGATAGACCAATAGGAAAGATTGGTGATGAGTTGAGAAGAGTTGAGTTAAAACCAGAAGATGGTGGACAAACAGCTCAAACTAAAATAAAAGTATTAAAAAGGTTTCCTGATAAAAATCTGACACTAATTGAAGCTGAGTTGTTAACTGGTAGAACACATCAGATAAGGGCACATATGGCATTGGAAGGATATCCACTTTTAGGGGATGAACTATATGGTGGTGGAGACAAAAGAGCAGCAAGACAGATGTTACACTCATATAAAACAGAGTTTTCAGATGTTGAAACTGGAGAATTAAAAAGTGTAGAAGTTGAACTTCCAGATGATATGAAGGAAATTTTAGAGATATAAAAGCTTCAAAATGAAAATAAATAGTACAGTTATACAAAACAAAGAGATGTAACTGATTAAAAAATAATCGTAAAAAGATGAAATTTAAATCTAATAAAATTATTGAAAAAGAGTTAATTGACAAAGATTTGAACTTGTTATATATTTTATGTAGATGATAAAAACATAAAATATTTTACATAGTTAAATAAAAC
>OGFK01000638.1_pt1 | contig 28232 bp, 24 predicted proteins | sample 1570931 | NCBI WGS metagenome assembly OGFK01 (sample SAMEA2581935, study PRJEB24529) | metagenome | biome: Human gut stool | place: China | collected 2011
AGTTGGTAGTAGCGCATGACTGTTAATCATGATGTCGTAGGTTCGAGTCCTACTGCCGGAGCTACTAAGCATTCTTTAGGAATGCTTTTTTTACATTGTAAAAATATAATAAAAACCAAACTGTTTTCTTGTGCAGTTTGGTTTTTCAATTATAACGATTTTTTCTTACGTATCTTATTGTAAATTATAAATAACGCGATTCCAGATAAAAATGCTATACTACCTTCTTTTAGGCCATTCGGGATAAATGTCAATTTAATTTTTCCCTCTCCTTTTTTTACATTAACCTTCATAAAGCCATTTTGTGCCCTTGAGATTTTGATTGATTTTCCATTTTGTGTTGCAGCCCAACCTTTATCATAAGGAATGGTAAAGAATAAAGAACTATCTCGTTGAGCTTGATAATGTGCTGTTATTGTATTATGTTTTGTTGTCACAGATACTTTTTGTCGTTGAATCTTGTTTATCGCTTGTTGAAAACGACTGGTGTCAAGCTTATAAAATTCAGGACTATCAAACGAAACTTTTGAATTATCTGGGAAAGATATTTTAACGGTTATGATTTGTTTTTGCTTAAAATAACCAAGATTAAAAAATGGAAAGACATTGTTGGTACCATAATGCATTTTTTGATTGTTATTTACAGTTATGTCAACTGATTTTTGGTTATCATTTGAGAAAGTTAAGTTTGGCAGAGTTAAATAAACTTGACTATTTGCTGGAACTTCTAAAGTGTAAGTGATGCTAGCAAAAGAGTCATAACTTTCTTTATCTACTTCTGCAGCTATTCTATTTCCAACTTGTTTGATATTATGGTTATTTACAGGAGACAGTCGGTAATAGTATTTTAAATTTAATCCAGAAAGTTGATTGAGAAAACGAGTTTGATTATCTAATGTTAAGTGATTAAACTTTACATCTCTGTAAATTGAATTTGTTAAAAATGCTAGTGAATTAGCATTTTTATTTTCATAAAGTGTTAAATTATCTTTCGTTTTAATGGAAGTAAAACCATATTTTTGAGGATTGTTTGTTGAAATATTATATTTTACACCCAATAAGCTATCCATAAGGATACTATTGTTTTGATAACGTAAGTTTAAATTAGTTCCAGATGATTTAAAACCTAATTTATCAAGAATAGAACTAGCTGCGGTATTGCGAACAGAAGAAAATTGAGAGATACCATTATAATTGTATTTCATACTGTCATTTCCAGTTTGAATAGCTAATTTTTCAGTTCTAAAGAAATTGGAATTTTTCTTTTTACTGTATTTGACGAGTAAATCAATAGCTGTTAAATCTTGTTCATAAGCATTTCTACTTGCAAAGACCCATTCTTTTGCAATTCCTTCCATTTGATAAAAACTATTTAAACTTAGTTCAAAGCAAACAAATAATAAAGTAGAAACAGTAAATATTTTAACAGAAATATATTTTTTTGCATAAGCCCAAGAAATTAAAAGATAAGCGACTAAAAATTCTAATGTTAAGATGAAATTAACAGAACCTAAAAATTTGTAATGATTCTTAAAAATAAAAGCAGCAATAAAACCAAGTCCTAAGATAGAAAAACTGGCTAGAATGTTTGTGAATTTAATCTCTTTTAGACGCTCCAAGCTTTCAGCCGCTAAGAAAATAATGACAATGGAAAAAGTCCAAGAGTAACGATGTAGGAACATATTTGGCGCGTGCATACCTTGCCAGAGCAGATCCAAAGGCTGTAAGTAAAAACTAGCTACTAAGAATATAATTAAAATAACATAGGAAAGTTTCACGTGAAACTTAATAGACTTTAAAGTGAAGAAGAGAATCGCTAGTAATAATGGAACAAGCCCAACATAAATCATCGGAATAGAGCCATATTTAGTTGTATCAAAAGATCCAACAAAGTTTTTGGCAAAAATATCTAAATACCAGCTTTTTTCAGTCAGTAGGGTTGTCACTTTTGTTAATTTTTCACCATGAGTTTTTAAATCTAGAAAGGTTGGCAGAATCATGATGAGGCTAGTTATACCAGCTAAAATTGACACAACTGTAAAGTCTATGAAAGATTTAATCCTAATTTTAAAGTCCCATGAAGTTTGAACAAAAAACCACAATACAAGAAAGATTGCCATCATATACCCAAAATAATAATTTTGAATAAAAAGAATTGACAAAGCTGTAAAGTAAAGAATACGTCTTTTTTGAGTAATCAACTGATGTAAACCAAGTAAAATAAGTGGAATAATAATGAAGACATCTAGCCAAGTTTTTATTTCAAGTTGACTAACTGCAAAACTCATTAGAGCGTAGGAAGTTGACAATATTAATATAAGATAAGGAGAAATTTTTTTAAAGATACCTTTAATACTGATGAAACAAGTTAATCCCATCAAACCAAACTTTATCAAAGTAAATAAGTATACTTCATCTGGCATATTTTTTAGATTGAAAAAATAAACTAAAGGTGATAAAAAACTCCCTAGATAATAGCTAGATAAGGCATAAAAGTTCAAACCGAGTCCACTTGTAAACGTATAAAAGATGTTATCTGTACCATGCAAAATATTCCTTAAAGTGACATCAAAAATAACATATTGATGAAATCCGTCTCCTAATAGCGGAGAAGTGTCACTTTTCCAATAGATTCCATTTATAAGGTAAGTTATAAACAGAATCAAAAATGGAATAAAAAAGGCTATCAAATAATAATTTTTGAAGAGTTTTTTGATTTTTTTCATAAGCTATCGTAAAATACTAAAATTTAAGGAACTGAATCTTTCATCAGCTCCTATTTTTTGAAAAGTTTAATCTTTCCAAAGACTATTGACTTTTTCTTGTACTTCTTGATTTTCTAAAAATTCATCATAGGTTTCGTCAATACGATCAATGACACCATTTTTAGAAAGAACAATAATATGATTAGCAAGTGTCTGGATAAATTCATGATCATGACTAGCAAAAATAATAGATTCTTTAAAGTTTTTCAGACCGTCATTTAGGCTAGAAATAGATTCTAAGTCTAAGTGGTTGGTTGGATCATCTAATATCAAAACGTTTGATTTGAGAAGCATGAGTTTTGACAGCATGACACGAACCTTTTCCCCACCTGACAAAACATTGACAGGTTTGTTAACTTCATCACCAGAGAAAAGCATACGCCCTAAGAACCCTCGAAGGAAAGTATTGTCATCTTCTTCTTTACTTGCAAATTGACGGAGCCAGTCAAGAATAGATTCCCCACTAGCAAAGTCTTTGCTGGTGTCTTTTGGTAGATAAGATTGACTAGTTGTAATACCCCACTTGACAGTTCCTTCATAGTCAATATCTCCCATAATAGCTCGAATCAAAGCGGTTGTTTGAATGTCATTTTGTCCAATCAAGGCTGTCTTGTCACCCGGACGCAAGATAAAGCTGATGTTGTCAAGGATGACTTCGCCGTCAATCTTGACAGAAAGGTTTTCGACTGTCAAGAGGTCATTTCCGATTTCGCGTTCGGCTTTGAAGTTAATAAATGGATATTTACGGCTTGATGGGACAATTTCTTCCAGCTCAATTTTGTCAAGCATTTTTTTACGAGAAGTTGCTTGCTTAGATTTTGAAGCATTAGCAGAGAAGCGAGCAACAAATTCTTGCAGTTGTTTGATTTTTTCTTCTGCTTTAGCATTACGGTCTGCTAAGAGTTTAGCAGCTAATTCACTAGATTCTTTCCAAAAATCATAGTTACCAACATAGAGTTTGATTTTGCCAAAGTCTAAATCAGCCATGTGTGTACACACTTTGTTGAGGAAGTGACGGTCGTGGGATACAACGATAACGGTATTTTCAAAATCAATCAAAAAATCTTCTAACCAAGAGATGGATTGAATGTCAAGACCGTTGGTTGGTTCGTCTAGCAGCAGAACATCTGGTTGACCAAATAGAGCTTTAGCAAGGAGAACTTTTACTTTATCTCCATTAGATAATTCACTCATATTTTGATAGTGAAGATTTTCTGGGATATTCAAGTTCTGGAGGAGTTGAGAGGCTTCACTTTCAGCCTCCCAACCACCTAACTCAGCAAATTCACCTTCTAACTCAGCTGCTTGGACACCGTCTTCATCAGAAAAATCAGGTTTCATGTAAATGGCATCTTTTTCTTTCATAATGTTATAAAGATGCTCATTTCCCATGATAACTACATCAATCACTCGTTCTTCTTCATAATCAAAGTGATTTTGCCGAAGGACTGAGAGACGTTCGTCTGGTCCGAGTGAGATATTTCCAGTCGTTGGTTCGATATCTCCAGCTAGGATTTTTAAAAAAGTTGATTTTCCTGCACCATTAGCACCAATTAAACCATAAGTATTTCCTTTTGTAAATTTGATATTCACATCATCAAATAATTTTCGATCACTAAAGCGTAGTGATACATCTGATACTGTAAGCAATATTTTTCTCCTAATTCTGTAATTAGTTTCATTTTACTAGAAAATTTGACTTTTTTCAAATGATTCAGGGATAAAATATGACATTTTAGAATATTGATAAGTAAGAGAAATTTCAAAAATTTATAATGAATTTAGAATATTTTTAGGAGGAGAAAATGAAAATTTTATTGGTAAATGGTTATCAAAAACATGAGTTTTGTAAAGGAGAATTAAATTTTAGTTTGTATAATATTATGTTGGATAAATTACGTCACAATCATGATGTGCAATTATCGTCAGTTGAGGACTATAATGTAATAGACGAGAGAAATAAGTTTTTGTGGGCAGATTTGATTATTTTTCAATTTCCTATTTATTGGTTTAATGTACCTGGGAAGTTGAAATTATATATGGATGAAGTCTTTGAATATGGTCAATTTTATTCATTTGCAGATACTTATGGACAAGGTGGTTTAATGAAAAATAAAGAATATATCTTATCCACAACTTGGAATGCACCAGAAGAGGTTTTTAATAATCCGGCTGCATTTTTTGATGGAAAAAATGTAGATGATGTTTTGATTTCATTCCATAAGACCATGGAATTTTGTGGTTTAAAGAAAAGAAAAACACTATCTTTCCATAATGTTGTAAAAAATCCTCAATTTAAATGTTATAAACAGACAATAGAAGATTATTTTTTAAAAGAGTTGTAAATAGTGTAAAGGAGGCATAAAGTGTTAGTTGTTTTTAATTTTAAAAATCAGATGTCAATCAAGCAACAATTAGAATTGTTAGAGAAGTTCAATCAACCAATAAGCAAACAACATCAATTGATTATTGCTCCTATCATACCGAATTATAATGTGTATCATTTTGACATTGCAGTTCAAAATTTGTCAATTAAAGGAAGAAATGTAGGTGATTTATCGCCTCAACATTTAAAACATTACAATATAAATTATGCTTTTGTAGGTCATTTAGAAAGGCAAAAGTATTTAAATGAAACAACAAGAATGATTCGCTCAAAGATTGACAATGCTTTACAGAAAGATATTATTCCTATTATTTGTGTAGGAAATCATGAAAATCCTATTTTTGAATGCGCAACATATTTAGATGATCTAGATCTTCAGGATAAACATATTATTGTAGCTTACGAAATATTGAGTGCAACATTAAAAGGAAAAAAAGATTATTCCTTTATAGATGTTGAAGAAAGTTTTCAAGATTTAAAAGATTATTTGGATAATTTAAGTGTAAAGTTTGGTTTTACATATCAGTTGATTTTTGGTGGTGGTGTAAACCGTGAAGATATTGAACAGATTTTAACTATTGGATTTGATGGGATTCTTATTGGAGATAGAATTGAAAGTTTGGTTGAAACATACCAATACTTACTAAAAGATACTCTTTTATTGATGTAAAAAGATAAGGAGGAGAAAAATGAAATCAATTTTAGTGACAGGAGGAGCTGGATATATTGGCTCTCATACTGTAAAGGCGCTTTTAGATGCTGGTTATGATGTACATGTTTTGGATAATCTAGCATCAGGTGTCAGGGATGCGGTGGATGTAAGAGCACACTTTAAAGAACTGGATGTTTATGATGAGTCTGCATTAAAAGCTTATTTACAATCTTATAAAATTGATGCTGTGCTACATTGTGCGGGTGAAATAGTCGTTAGTGAAAGTATTGAAGATCCAAGTAAATATTTTTCAGCAAATGTAGCTGGTATGAATCGTGTGTTAAAAGTATTATCAGAAGTAGGAATTGATAAAATTATATTTTCTTCTACAGCTTCAGTTTATGGCAATAATTGTATGGATAAACCTGCAAATGAAGATACGCTATTAAATCCAGTAAATCCTTATGCAGAGACAAAACTGATGGGAGAACGCATGATTTATTGGATGGCCAACCGTTATGGTTGGAAATATGTCATTTTTCGTTATTTTAATGTTGCTGGTGCTGCTATGGATGCTTCAAATGGTTTGAGGGTTAAAAATCCGACACATATTATCCCTAATATTAATAAAACAGCTCTTGGACAAAATGATGCTTTAAAAATTTATGGCGATGATTATGAAACGCGAGATGGCTCATGTATTCGTGATTATATTCATGTTTTAGATTTAGCGCAGGCACATGTAAAGGGATTTGACTATTTGTTTACAGATTCGTCAACTTCACAGATTTTCAATTTAGGAACAGAACAAGGTTATACTGTCAAGGAAATTTACAATACTGCAGAGCAAATTTTACAGCAAAAAATTCCTCATGAAATTGTGGCACGTCGTTCTGGTGATCCAGCAAGTGTGTTAGCAAATGCCTCTAAAGCAAAAGAATTTTTAAATTGGCAAGCAACTTATTCTTTGAAAGATATTATATTATCTGATTATAAATGGCGTGTGAAAGCTGGTAATTCAATTGTCAAATAATTTTAAGAAGTGTAGAAATAGTTTCTACACATTTTTCTTGAAAATGGTATAATATTATCAAGAAAATTCAAGGAGAATGTGATGTCAAAACCTATTATTTTAACAGGAGATCGTCCAACAGGAAAATTACATATTGGTCATTATGTAGGAAGTTTGCGAAATCGTGTTTTATTACAAGATGAAGGAAAATATGAATTATTTGTATTTTTAGCTGATCAGCAAGCCTTGACAGATCATGCTAAGGATCCTAATACAATTGTAGAGTCAATTGGAAATGTAGCATTAGACTATTTAGCTGCTGGATTAGATCCTGAAAAGACAACCATTTTTATTCAAAGTCAAATTCCTGAGTTGTCAGAGTTGTCAATGTATTATATGAATTTGGTGTCATTAGCGCGTTTGGAACGTAACCCAACTGTCAAGTCAGAAATTGCCCAAAAAGGATTCGGTGAAAGTATTCCAACTGGTTTTTTAGTTTATCCAATTGCACAAGCAGCAGATATTACTGCTTTTAAAGCGAATTATGTTCCAGTAGGAAATGATCAGAAACCAATGATTGAACAAACTCGTGAAATTGTACGTTCTTTTAACCATACTTATAATTGTGATGTCTTGGTAGAGCCTGAGGGCATTTATCCTCAAAATGAAGCAGCAGGACGTTTGCCGGGGCTTGACGGGAATGCAAAAATGTCTAAATCTTTAAATAATGGCATCTATTTATCTGATGATATGGATACTTTACAAAAGAAAGTGATGAGCATGTATACTGATCCTGACCATATCAAGATTGAAGATCCTGGTAAAATTGAAGGCAATATGGTTTTTCATTATTTAGATGTGTTTGGTCGTCCAGAAGATGCGCGAGAAATTACAGCCATGAAGGAACACTATCAACGAGGTGGACTGGGAGATGTGAAAACAAAACGCTACTTATTAGAAATTTTAGAGCGCGAATTAGGACCGATTCGTGAACGTCGTGTTGAATTTTCAAAAGATATGGGAGCAGTCTACACTATGCTACAAAAAGGTAGCGAAAAAGCACGTCAAGTAGCTAGTCAGACCCTTTCTGATGTAAAATCTGCTATGGGAATTAATTATTTCAAATAAATTAAGAAGGACTGTCACTAAAAGTGATGGTTTTTTAGATAATAGTGATTGACAAATACAGATAGAATGGTATCATATTAACAATAAATACGAGCTGTGCTCAATCAATAAAGAAAAGAGGAATTTGTGGATGTCTAACTGGGACACTAAATTTTTGAAAAAAGGTTTTACTTTTGATGATGTATTACTCATTCCTGCAGAGAGTCATGTTTTGCCAAATGATGCGAATTTACAAACAAAATTGGCTGAAAATTTGACACTCAATATTCCAATTATCACCGCAGCAATGGATACTGTTACAGAAAGTAAAATGGCCATTGCTATTGCTCGTGCTGGAGGTCTTGGTGTTATTCACAAAAATATGTCTATTGAGCAACAAGCAGATGAAGTTCGGAAAGTTAAACGATCAGAAAATGGGGTTATCATTGATCCATTCTTCTTGACTCCGACTCATACGGTATCAGATGCAGAAGAATTGATGGAACGTTATCGTATCAGTGGTGTTCCTGTTGTTGAAACGCTTGAAAATCGCAAATTAGTTGGGATTATTACAAATCGTGATATGCGATTTATTACGGATTATAATCAACCTATCTCAGCGCATATGACGAGTAAAAATCTAGTAACTGCTCCTGTTGGGACAGACCTTGAAACGGCAGAGCGGATACTTCATGAGCATCGTATTGAAAAATTGCCATTGGTTGATGACTACGGTCGTTTATCTGGTCTGATTACAATTAAAGATATTGAAAAAGTAATTGAATTTCCAAATGCAGCTAAAGATGAATATGGTCGTCTTTTGGTTGCTGGTGCAGTAGGAGTTACTTCTGATACATTTGAGCGTGCAGAAGCTTTATTTGAAGCAGGTGCAGATGCTATTGTCATTGATACAGCACATGGACATTCAGCGGGAGTACTTCGGAAGATTGCTGAGATTCGTGAACATTTTCCAGAACGAACGTTGATTGCAGGAAATATTGCTACTGCAGAAGGTGCGCGTGCGTTATATGATGCTGGAGTGGATGTTGTGAAAGTCGGAATTGGTCCAGGTTCAATTTGTACCACTCGTGTCATTGCTGGAGTTGGTGTACCTCAAGTGACGGCAATTTATGATGCTGCACAAGTTGCGCGTGAATACGGGAAAACAATTATTGCAGACGGAGGTATTCAGTATTCAGGAGATATTGTGAAGGCACTGGCTGCGGGAGGAAATGCGGTCATGCTCGGTTCAATGTTTGCTGGTACAGATGAAGCGCCAGGTGAAACGGAAATTTTCCAAGGTCGTAAGTTTAAAACATATCGTGGGATGGGTTCGATTGCAGCTATGAAGAAAGGGTCAAGCGATCGTTATTTCCAAGGTTCTGTTAATGAAGCAAATAAATTGGTACCGGAAGGAATTGAAGGTCGTGTAGCTTATAAAGGTGCAGCAGCAGATATCGTTTTCCAAATGATTGGGGGAGTTCGTTCTGGTATGGGATATTGTGGAGCGGCCAATCTCCAAGAACTACATGACAAAGCTCAATTTATTGAAATGAGTGGAGCTGGTTTGAAAGAAAGCCACCCTCATGATGTTCAAATTACGAATGAAGCTCCAAACTATTCTGTACAATAAGATCTATTATAAAAGCTCTGCATTACCTAATGCAGAGCTTTTATAATTAACTCACTTTGCAAACGTGTAAAGCGTGTTAATATCTAGTTTACACCTTATCTTCAGTTAAATGTCCTTCATGAATTGAGAAAATTTTAATATTAGAAGGCATGTTTTGTAGATGTTCTAGAGTTGTTGTTGTCATAAATGTTTGGATATTTTGAGAAATAGTTTCAAGTAAATTAAGTTGACGACTATTGTCAAGTTCACTCATAACATCGTCAAGTAGAAGAATTGGTTTTTCTTTAGTAACAGTTTCCATGAGCTCAATTTCTGCCAGTTTGAGAGATAAAACCACGCTTCGATGTTGTCCTTGACTACCAAAATTGGCATTCATGTCATTGATATAAAAAACAATATCATCTCGATGGGGACCAACTCCAGTATTTTTTTTAAATAAATCTCTACTACGGCTTTGCTTTAATGCAATTTGGAAAGATTCTTTTAACTTATTGGAATCTGAAAGTGGAACAGAAGAGCAGTACTTAATGGTTAAGTTTTCTAAATGACTTGAGAGTTCCAAATGTTTTTGTTGACCAAAGTGCTCTAATTTTTTGAGAAATTCTATCCGATGCTGCATAACACGACAACCAAACTCCACTAGTTGATGATCTAAAACTGCTAAAAAAATCTCATCTATTGTTTTTGCTGTTTTTAAATAAGTATTTCTTTGTTTTAAGACATGGTGGTAATGTGATAAATCAGATAAATAGATTGGTTTAATTTGCCCCAATTCTATATCAATAAATTTTCGTCTAAGGGCTGGAGCTCCTTTAATCAACTGTAAATCTTCTGGAGCAAATAAAACAACATTCATATTTCCAACATAATCAGATAGTTTGCTTTGTTTTAGATGATTAACTTTTGTAATTCTTCCTTTAGGTGTCAAGTCAATTTCCAAAGAAATATTTCCAGTTTGCTTGACAAGTTGTCCAGATATTTTCAGGGTATCTTTGGAGAAATAAATTAAATCTTTGTCTGAACGAGTTCGATGACTTCGTGTCAATGCAAGAAAATAGATAGCTTCCAAGATATTTGTTTTTCCTTGAGCGTTTTGGCCTAGAAAAATATTGAGACCAGAATGAAAATCTATTTCAGTTACTTCATAATTACGAAAATGTTGAATTTGTAAGTTTTTTAACCACATATTAAATACCTGGGAAGCGGATAGGAGCTTTTTCATTAGATTTATTGGCTTTTTGATTTACTGTTGTTGATTTACTTTTTTTGATATTTTTGTTCATTTCTTTTACAAGGGTGGCAACTCGTCTTTTTTCTAAAAGTTCTTTTTCGTCTAAGAATAAAATTTTCTTCGCTTTCATTAACCATTTTCCATTACACATTGTAGATTCTACATTTTCACTGCTCATAGCATATACTATATTAGCTATTGGGTCTACTAATGGTAGGGCATGAATAGTATCAGGATTTAAAACTACTAAGTCAGCTTTTTTACCAACTTCTAAGCTTCCTATCTCCTTCTCTTGTAAAGCACATTTAGCTCCATTTATTGTTGCCATCTCTAAAACTTCCTCAGCAGAAACACTCTTAGGATCTAATGTTCTTCCTTTATGTAATAATGATGTTAAATACATATCTCTCATCATATCCATCCTATTATTAGATGGTGCTCCATCTGTTCCTATTCCAACAGTAATACCTTTCTCCATCATCTCAGGAATTCTAGCAAAACCTAAAACTACTTTCATAGCAGCTGCTGGATTATGAGATGCTTTTACATCATAAAGTCTAAATAAATCTATCTCTCTTTCTGTCAACCATACTACATGGGCAGCTACTAAATTAGGTCCTAAAGCTCCTAGTCTATATAGGTGTTCCACTGTTGTTTCTCCTCTAGTAGCTCTTGTATAATCCATCTCCTCTTTTACTTCCAACACATGCATATGTATTCCAGTGTTGTACTTATCTGCTAATTTTTTTGTTCCTACTATTAAATCATCTGAGTTATTAAATATAGTTCTTAATCCAAACCAAATTTTTATTCTTCCGTCTGCTGCATTATTATATTTTTTAAATAATTCTTCTTGCTCTCTTAACTCCTCTTCAGTAGTTTTTTGCCAAGGTTTTGGAAGCCCCTCTCCTTCGTCCATAGTGGACTTACAAAGACAAGCTCTAAGCCCACATTTTTCTACTGCCTCTACCATAGCATCTACATATTGTCCCCCAGCCTCTAAGAAAGTTGTAGTACCTGATTTTATCATCTCTACACAGCAAGCTATTGATGAAATTAAGGAATCCTCATAATCAAAGCTACTCTCATATGGCCAAATTCTCTCTCTTAACCAAGTAAGTAACACTACATCATCTGCTATTCCTCTTCCTAATTGCTGTGAAAGATGTACATGAGTATTTACAAGTCCAGGAAGAATAATTTTTCCTTGTGCATCATAAATCTCTACATCGCTATTTAATAATTTTTCATCTATTTTTCCTATGGCTTTTATTCTATCATCTTCAATAAGAATAGAACCTCCATTAAAAACCTCTCTTTTTTCATTCATTGAAACTATATATCCATTTTTAATTAAAAATTTTCCCATTATTTCCTCCTATCTCCAAATTAAGTTTACTAATGAAAGAGCTCCTATTATCCATAAAACTGTATTTATTTTATTCCACTCTTTAGCTACAGCATGCATTATAATATAGCTAACAAATCCAAAACTTAATCCAATACTGATACTATAAGTAAGTGGCATAAATATTATTGTAACAAAAGCTGGAACTGCTATCTTTATATCAGATAAATCTAAGTCTCTTACACTTTTAAACATAAATACTCCTACCATTACAAGTGATGGAGCAGCAGCAAACATAGGTACTATTCCAACTAATGGAGTAACAAGTAAAGCTAATAAAAATAAAATAGCTGTAACAAATGAAGCTAATCCTGTTTTTGCTCCTGCTGCTATTCCTGCTGCAGATTCTCCAAATGTAGTAACTGTACTAGTACCTAAACAAGCTCCTATTATTGTAGATGAAACGTCAGCAAACATCATTCTTCCTAAACCTTTATATTTTCCTTTTTCATCTACTAGACCTATCTCTCTAAAACAAGCTATTAAAAATCCTAATGAGTCAAATAAGTCTATAAACATAAAAGAGAATATTGAACCAAATAATGAGATTTTAAAGGCCCCAAAAATATTTAATTTAAAAGCTATTGGTTCTATACTTGGTGGCATAGATATTATAGCTTTAGGTAACTCTACTAATCCTAATATCATTCCTAGTACTGTTATAATTACAATACTTATCAGTATTCCACCTCTGACTTTTTTTAATTCAAAAATTGCCATTAAAACTAAACCGAGTATAGATAGTGTAACAGGTAAGTCAAATTTTCCTAATGCTACTAATGTAGCTGGATCTGCTACTATTATTCCCATATTTTTTAAACCTATAAAAGCTATAAATAATCCTATCCCTGCTGTAGAAGCAATAGTAATCGGTGTAGGTATGGCTGAAGCTAACTTTTCTCTAAGCCCTGAAGCTGCTAATATAAAAAAGAAAACTCCTGATATAAAAACTACTCCTAAAGCATCTTGCCAAGGTACACCTTTTCCCATAACAAGTGTAAAAGTAAAAAAGGCATTAAGTCCCATTCCAGGTGCCATTGCTATAGGTACATTTCCTATAAAGGCAGCTAAAAATGTTCCTATTGCTGTAGCTAGACATGTTACTGTAATTAAAGCTCCTTTATCCATTCCAGCTAAAGATAAAATTGCAGGATTTACAAATATTATATATGCCATTGCTAAAAATGTTGTAACTCCTCCAATTACCTCTGTTTTTACACTACTTTTTCTCTCTTCAATTTTAAATACTTTTTCTAACAAAGTGTTAGTCATCATTTCCCTCCTACTATAAATGTCTACTTCCATTTTATTAGAAAATGTGATTTTTGTCAAACTTTTTTGTTTGAATTTGAGAATATTATATTTTTTTCATATTAACATAAAATAACAAAATATTTTAAATAAAAAAGAAGAATATTTTACTCATTATTATCTACTCTTCTAAAGAATTTTTTAGTAAAATATTCCTCTTTCTATTTTATTTTTCTAATTTATTCAATTCCTCTTCTAAAATATCAAGTAATCTATCGAACTCTACAGCTACAGCATGGAAGCTTTCAACTTTTTCTAAATCTACTCCTGCCTTTTTAAGTTGATTCATAGGATGGTCATTTCCACCAGATTTTAAAAGTGTTAAGTAATCTTCTTTCGCTTTGGTTCTTTCCTCTTCGCTATACTTAGTATTAGTTATTCTATCATATAGATTTGCTGATGAAGCAAAGCTAGTAGCATATTGATATACATAATAAGGAGAGTTAAAGAAGTGTGGTATTCTTGCCCAGATTATTTTTTGTAACTCATCCATAGTGATGCTATCTCCAAAATACTCTTTAAATAAATTATCCATTATTCCACTAAGAACATCAGGAGTTACAGCTTTTCCCTCCTCTATTAACTTATGAGCTTGATACTCATAGTTAGCAAATAGAGTTTGGATATAGAAAGTTCCTACAATATTTCCAAGAGCTTGCTCTATCAATGCTATCTTCTCAATAGGGTCATTTGAATTTTTAATCATATAATCTAGTAGTAATCTCTCATTAAAAGTAGAAGCTACTTCAGCTACAAATATTGTATAATCATGTGTAGCATATGGTTGGTTTTCATTTGATAACATTGTATGTAGTGTATGTCCCAATTCATGGGCTAATGTAAACACATCATCTAAAGTTGATTGATAGTTTAATAACATATATGGATGTACATCATAAATTCCTATTGAATAAGCTCCACTTCTTTTGTTTTCAGTTTCAAATACATCTATCCAACCTTCACTTATAGCTCTATTCATCTTAGCAGAATAATCTTCTCCAAGAGGTGCTACAGAATTATATACCATCTCTTTTGCCACATCATAATCAAAAGTTTTATCATATTCTACTATATTTATACTATTATCATAGTAGTGATACTCTTTTAAACCTAAAGCTTTTTTTCTTAAATTTACATATCTTTGTAACGGAGCATTATTATCTATTGCTGATTTTAATAAAGTTGTATAAACTTCAGTTGGAACATTTTTAGGCTCAAGTGCTTTTTCTAAACTAGAGTTATAGTTTCTTCCTTTAGATGAAGCCACATCTCTTTGAAGAAGTGCTCTATATATTGCTCCATAGGTATTTTTATTATTATCAAAAGCTCCATATAGTGCTTCAAAAGCTTTTTTTCTATCCTCTTGATTTCTATTAGTTGCTAAAACTTTTGAATATACTCCATTTGTAACAGGTCCTTCATATCCATCAGAAAGTTTTACCTCATTCCATTTCATATCAGAGATAGATAATTCTGCATATATATCATGAGGAGCTCCCATATATTGCCCATAGTAAGAAAGTAATTTTTCTTTTCCTTCATCTAGTACATGCCCTTGTAATCTATATATTTCCATAAGTCCAAATCTATTATCTTTTAGTTCTGGATTTTCATCTATCCATCTTTCCATAGTCTCTTTAGGAATTTGTAAAATCTCTGGTGTTATCCAAGCTGCACTTACTGAATACTCTGTATATATAGCCTGAATCTCTTGAAGTTTTACAGAAGATACCTCATCTTTAGAATCTAAATCTTTTAACATATATACATATACATAAAGCTTATCTAGTAATCTTCCCATTTTTTCTTCTAATTTGATAAGCTCTACAAATTTTTTAGAGTCATCTTTTATTTGCCCTTTGTATTGTGGAATCTCTTTCATCATAGATTTTAAAGTTTCTAACTCTTTATCCCACTCTGCCCAGTCAGGATAAAAATCTGTCATATTCCACTTATACTTATTATCAATCTCACTTCTTTTTAACAATTTTGTTTCCTCCTTTTGTGGTTTTACAATCTCACTCTTTACAACTTCACTTTTCTCCTTTTTTTCATTAGTTAAATAAAGTCCAGCTAATGCTGCAATAAAGCCTACAATTATGAGATTTTTCATATTACCACCTCTCTAGTCCAATTTTTTTAGTTTTATCTCTCTATCTTTTGGAAGAATCTTATTTAAAACAACACCTGAAAAAGCTGCTAAAGCTAATCCTGATACAGAAACTGTTTGCCATATACTTATATTATCTACTGCTATTCCAAGAACAAATATTATAGAAGAGATTATTAGATTTCTTGAATTACCAAAATCAAGTTGTGCATCTACAACAGTTCTTACTCCTACTGAAGCTATCATTCCAAATAGAATTACAGAAACTCCTCCCATTACTGGTAATGGAATAGTTTGTAAAAGTATTCCAAATTTTCCTATAAATCCTAATATAATAGCATAACAAGCTGCTATCCTTAAAATAGCTGGGTCATATACTCCTGTTACTGCTAACACTCCTGTATTCTCTCCATAAGTTGTATTAGCTGGTCCTCCTAAAAATCCTGCTGCTATCGTAGCAAGTCCATCTCCTAAAAGTGTTCTGTGGATTCCAGGATCTTTGAAGAAATCTTTTCCTACAACAGCACCATTAGTTGTAATATCTCCTATATGCTCAATAAATACTACTAAAGCTATTGGAGCTATGGCTATTATCCCTGTCAAAGACATAGATGGCATTGTAAACAGATCACTTGCTGCTTCAGTAGAAAGTCCTATCCACTTAGCTTGAGATACTACACTAAAATCTACCATTCCTAAAATAGTAGCTACAATATATCCTACTATTACAGCAGCTAATATTGGTATAAGTCTTAAGAATGATTTCTTCATCATTGTGATAGATACCATTGTTAAAATTACAGAAAAAGCTACTATTAAGCTTTTAGTATCAAATTTTCCATTAGCATATCCAGCCATATTTAAAGCTGTTGGACTCATTCTAAGTCCTATAAGCATAATAATAGGTCCTGTTACTATTGGTGGGAAAAATGATTTTATTTTCTCCACTCCAAAAGTTTTTACCAAGAAAGACATTATTACATATATAAGCCCTGCAGCTATTACTCCACCTTTTATAGCTCCTATTCCTTCATTTTTTAAAACTAATGTCAATGCTCCTATAAAAGCAAAAGATGAACCTAAGAAAACTGGTACAATTCTTTTTGTACAAAGATGAAATATCAATGTTCCTACCCCAGCAGATATTAAAGCTATTGATGGATTTAATCCTGTTAAGAAAGGAACTAAAACAGTAGCTCCAAACATTGCAAGTACATGCTGTATTCCCAGTATAAATTTAGCATTTCCTACTACCTTTTCAGTATTTTTCATTTTTTAAACTTCCTCCAAATATATTATCTTATTTTTTTAATTTTGCTAAAAATTTCTCTTCATTAACTATAAATCTACTATGTTCTCCCTCTCCTACTAAAGTTTCTCCATGGAAAACCTTAACAGAGAAATCTAATTTTTTCCCATCTATTTTATCTAAAGTAGCTGTACAAGTTAATTCATCTCCTATAAGATTAGCTTTTAAATGTTTAATATTTACAGAGATTCCTACTGTTGTATCCCCTTCTCCTAACTCTTTTTGAGCTAAAGTAAAAGCTGTACTCTCCATAAAAGCTATAAGCATAGGTGTAGAGAAAACTTCTAAAGCTCCTGATGCAACTTTAGCTGCTGTTTCACTCTCTTTAACTACTTTGTTTTGTGTAAAATTCATACCTTCTTTTAACATAATATTCCTCCTATATAAATTATTTTATAACAATACCTATTAATTTCCCCTTATCAAAGGATACAACACAGATATCCTCCTGTGCTATATTACTCATACAAATGCTCTCCCCTTGATGAAGAGTATAATTAGTAAGTGGGTATTTAAATCCCTTTAATGTCAAGTTTTCTACCTTCTCAGAAAATGGAACAAAGGATATAGTTTTTCCCTTCTCTCCTATAAACTCTCTGTAGTTTTCTATTGCAAAGATATCCTCTGTTTCACTTACAAAAATTAGATTTTTAAATTTAAACATCAGATTAAGGTTTGTTAATTCATGATCTTTTCTACCACCTAACCCACCAATTACAATAATCTTATCATATTTTTTTTCACTTATATATTTTAAAATCAACTCTCCATCTGTAAAATCCTTATCTTTAGGAAATCTCTTTATAATTACTCCTGACTTTTCATATTTTTCTAAAATATTTTCAGGTACAGAGTCAAAATCTCCCCATATCTCCATTGGAACTACTCCCAATTTTTCCAAAAGATTTGCACCACCATCAGCACAATAGATATCCCCCTTATTTTTTTTCATAAGGTTTAAATAATACTCTTTACTTCCTAAAAGTTCTCCATTAAAAAAAACATATGCTACTCTCATTCTTCCCTCTAATCATCATCAAATTCTGTATCTACTATAATAAATATTGGTAGATGGTCTGATATTTTATCTTTCATCATTCTGTACTGTTTCTTTGTAAAATCTATTGCTCCACTCTTTCCTTCAAATTCCTGAGTATAAATTTTTGATAGAAACATATTATCATAGGAACTAGCTAATTTATCCTTCCCAATAGTTGTTTTTATTCTTGGATTGAGTGCATGTACTACCTCATCACTGTGATTCAATAGATTTTCAAATGCTTCATCATCAGCACTGAGATTAAAATCTCCAGCTATAATTATATCATTCTCTTCACTATCTAAGTTTTGAAAATAATCATAGACTCTATCCATAGTAAAAGCTTCAGCCCTTCTTTCAGATTCTCTCTTTCCAAAGATAGAGTGTACTAATACAAAGGTAAAATCAAAATTTCCTATTTTAAAATCTGCTCCATAGGGAGTTCTTTCAAATTTTTTCTCATCATCAGGATAAAATCCTCTATCTCCTAAAAATTTTGCTCTTTCACTTTTCCAAATATATGCAAAATACTCTTTATAACTTGTACTTCCTACTGGATATGGAGAAATATGGTACTCCCATCTCACTCCACTCTCTTTTTCTAACTCCTTTATAAGTTTTTCTACTCCTATTGGATTCATTACTTCTATAAGTCCAACTACATCAAAACCTTCTAAAACTTTACTCATAAGTTTAAAATCCTTTTGAGCTTTTCCTATTCTTAAGGTATTAAAAGAAGCTATATATCCCTCTTGAGCTAAAAGAGTCAAAGTCATTAAAATATATAAAATCAAAATTTTTAATTTTCTCATCTTTCCACCTCTTTTTATTCTTTACATATTATATCATTAATTGTAAAAATTCTCTATCAGATTATTAAGTTATAACTTTATTTTTTCAAAAAATAAAAAGTATTATAAACTCTTTTATTAGAATAGTACTTTTTTGCTTTTTATATATATTCTTATACTAATTTTTCATTTTTTTATACTTTTCTTGTTATTTTATTCATAAAAATGAAAAAATATAATTTTTGTACTCTCTCAAAGTATCTAAAATAGCCTATTCAAAACACCTCGTTTTAAAGAGGATTTTATAGGCTTATAGAGGTATATTTTTTAGTCATATTTTAATCAAAAGAATAAAATAACAGGTGTTAAAATCGATTTTATAGCTTCAACTTTTCCCTATTAAATTTGACTTTTTGCCTATAATTTGATATAATTCAATTGTACTATAGTACCCCAATGGGTAGTTAAGTTGTGTTTAATCAAGGTCAGAATATCAGCCCTAATAATTTTTTATTGGGGCTTTTATTCTGTCTTTGACCGAGACAGAAAACACAACTTGACTTAGGAGGAATGCTCTATGAATATTTTTATTCAAAACATCCACTTTGATGGTGGACTAGTTCTTTTACTAGTAGTTATCATCATTGTAATGTTGTACAAAAAGTAGCATTACCTCCAACCCTACGGGGTACTTTTTTAATTTAAAATTGATCTATCACCTTTTGATTTATAACATCAACTAACCCCACATCACTCAATTTTACCTCAGGTATCACTATCAATGAAAGTGTACTTGGTCTAGTGATTGGGCTTGTAGTCTCTATTCCATAATCTCTCAAGACTTGGTTCATCTGGACTATATCCTCTCCCAACTCATAGGCACTTTTTTTAGACAGCATTCCAGCTATTGGGAAAGGCATCTCTCTTACAACCTTCTCATTCTCTACCAAGACAATTCCTCCAGCTATCTCTTTTACTCTATTAGCTGCCACTAGGGCGTCTTTTGGATCCTTGTAGACAATAGTTAGATTGTGAGAGTCATGGGAATAAGTTGTAGCTATGGCTCCCCTATTTATATAGAAGTTTTCCACAACCACTAGAGCCTTTGTCCCCTTACCATATCTATTTATGACAACGGCAAAGTTCAAATCTGTTCCCTCTAAATCCACATACCCATCTTTTACATTCACATTGAAAGTTTTTCTCTTGGTAACACTTGTGAGTTTGCTTAGATACTCCATTCCCACTATATCCATTCTACCATTTTGTATAGGTGCTTTGATTTTGAAATCCTCTAGTACCAAATCTCCAACCACGACACTATTTTTGCTCTCAGTTGCTATATTTGGCTTTTCTATCTCCACAAGAAGTCTGTTATCTTCAGCTACCAATTCACCGTGGTAGAAGACTTTCTCAACATTTATATCCTTTAGGTTATCAATCACTACCATATCAGCAAAATAGCTAGGTGCTATGGCTCCACGCTTTTCCAATCCATAGACTTGGGCTGTGTTCAAAGTTACAGCTCTGATAGCTTCAATAGGATCCAATCCAGCATCAATAGCCACCCTTACACAACCATTTATATGCCCCTTTTCCAAAATATCCTTAGGTTCTCTATCATCTGTACAAAGAGTCAAGTTTCTTGGTGACTTGAACCCCTTTATATTCTCTACAATTGATCTGATATTTTTAGAGATAGAGCTCTCTCTTGCGTCCACAGTCATACCCTTTCTTATCTTATCTATTGCATGTACTCCGTTTCTTGTTTCGTGGCAACTTACAGGTCCTCCACAGAGGTAGGCTGAAAGTTCACTTCCTTGCAGTTCTGGAGAGTGTCCCTGTAAAAACATGGATTTTTGGTATGCTATATCAACTATATCCTCCATTCTCTTGTCATTGTGTATCACTCCAATATAATCCATCACCTCTCCTAGTCCCAATACTCTCTCCTTCTCCAAGAGTCTATCCACCAACTGAGCATCAAACTCAGCTCCTGTATTTTCAAGCCCCACAACAGATGGAATACATGATGGCACTAGATAATACTGTGTCATTGGAAGATTTTTTGAAGCTTCCAACATATAATCTAGCCCCTCCTCTCCCATGGCGTTACATATCTCGTGAGGGTCTGCAACAATGGTAGTTGTACCTTTTGGTATGACAGCCTCAGCAAAGTGGTATGGTGTGAGATGGCTACTCTCTATGTGTAGGTGTGAATCTATAAATCCCGGCACCAAATATCTTCCCTGAATATCTATCACCCTATCAGCTTTTTTATAGCTATCTTTCTCAACCTCTACCACATCAGCTATGTATTTTTCATAGATGTACACATTGGCTGGATATATCTCCCCTGAAAAAACATTTACCAAGTTGGCATTTTCTATCTTTAGCGTAGCACTCTTATAACCCATGGCTACTTTTATCAATTCTCTTCTCTCTTCTTTGGTCATAATTTTCCTCCTCCTTTTAAAAGGTATTCTTTCTATATTATACCACATATTATAGAGAAGAGAAACAGTTTCTAATCTGCCATAGTGGCAACCATCACAGCCTTTATGGTATGTAGTCTATTCTCAGCCTCATCAAAGACAACTGAGTTCTCCCCTTCAAATATCTCGTTGGTTACCTCCATCTCCTCCAATCCAAACTTTTCAAACATCTCCTCTCCCATCTTAGTTTTCAAGTCGTGGAAAGCTGGTAGACAGTGCATAAATATGTAATCCTTTGAAGCTTTTTTTACAAGTTCACTGTTCACCTGATATGGTTTTAATTTCTTTATTCTCTCTTCCCAGATGCTTTTACTCTCTCCCATAGATACCCAAACATCTGTATAGATCACATCACAACCCTCTACTCCCTCATTGGGATCCTCAGTTATAGTTATCTTTCCCCCAGATTTTTTAGCTAGTTCCTGAGCTAGTTTTACCAAGTTTTCATCTGGAAATAGATCCTTATGTGTAGCAATTCTAAAATCCATTCCAAACTTTGCCGCCCCAATCATAAGTGAGTTGGAAACATTATTTCTTCCATCTCCTACATAGGCTAGTTTAATCCCCTTCAAATAACCTTTTTGCTCCTTGATAGTCAGTAGATCAGCTAGGGTTTGAGTTGGGTGGTACTCAGTAGTCAACCCATTCCACACAGGAACTCCAGAGTATTTAGAGAGATCCTCCACTATCTCCTGCCCATACCCTCTATATTGTATGGCGTCATAAAACCCTCCCAAAACCTTGGCTGTATCCTTTATAGACTCCTTATCCCCAATGTGTGAAACATTAGGTCCTATATATGAAACATTGGCTCCTTGATCAAAGGCAGCAACCTCATAAGCACATCTTGTTCTAGTGGAGTTTTTTTCAAATATGAGAGCGATATTTTCCCTATAAGCTTTTTCTCCTCTGTTCTATTTTTTTTAGCACTTTTCAACTCTTGAGATAGATCTAAAAGATACTCAAGTTCCTCCTTAGTAAAATCCATTATTTTTAAAAAAGACTTATTCTTTAACATATTATCCCTCTCCCCTTACACTAATTGGTTTTCAACAAATTTTTTAATACCGTTTCTAATTTTTCAATGGAACTATCTATTTCGGCTTTTATTGCATTAATATTCACATCACTCCATACAAACTTCAATGCACCTGTTACCAACAGGAACTTGTTTTTAAAAGCTTCAGCTACAAACTCCTTATTAGTCACACTCTCATTCAATTTCAATCCTATCAAAAGCCCCTTACCTCTGATCTCCTCTATAACTCCATACTTCTCCTTCAACTCCATCAGCTTGTTTTTAGCATACTCTCCCTTCTCCTTTACCTTTGAGACTACACCATTATCCACTAACTCTGTCAACACAGCATAAGCCACTCCACACACCAATGGATTTCCCCCATAGGTAGAGCCATGATCTCCGGGTACCATCACTTCACTAGCTTTTCCCTTGGCTAAACAAGCCCCTATTGGAACTCCACCACCTAGAGCCTTGGCTATGGTAATCACATCTGGAACCACTCCCCACTGTTCATAGGCAAAAAGTGTCCCCATTCTTCCCATTCCACATTGAATCTCATCAAATATCAAAAGGGCGTTGTACTTCTCACTCAACTCCTTAGCTACACTTAAAAACTCCAAATCAGCCTCTTTCAATCCCCCTTCTCCCTGTACAGGTTCCAATATGATAGCACAAGTTTTCTCACTCACCTTAGATTTCAAATCCTCTATATCGTTGAACACGACCTCAACAGTTCCCTCCATAAGTGGTCTAAATGGGTCTTGGTACTTCTTCTGTCCTGTTATTGCCAAAGCCCCTGTACTTCTACCATGGAATGAGTTTTTCATATAGATTATCTCAGTTTTCTCTGGAGATATCATATTTCCATGCTTTCTCCCTATCTTGATAGCTAGTTCATTAGCCTCTGTTCCACTGTTACAGAAAAACACACTATCAAAGTTGCAAAGTCCCAAAAGTTTTTTCATAAGCTTTGTCTGAGCCTCACTATAATATAGGTTTGATATGTGTATCAAGCTCTCCCCCTGCTTTTTTAGAGCTTCACTCATCACTGGACTAGCGTGTCCCAAGCAGTTTACAGCTATACCTGAAACAAAGTCCAGATACTTCTCCCCCTTGTCATCATAGAGGTACACCCCATCCCCCTTTACAAAACTCACATTCAATCTACTATATACATTCATTAACTCCATTATCTTTCCTCCTAATCAATTTTTTATTGTTGTTCCAACTCTCTCTCCAGAAAAGTATCTATCTACAATGTTCTCCAACTTCCCATTGAGTATCACTACCCTCTCTACTCCTTTGTTCAATCCATCTAAACAGGTTTTCACCTTAGGTAGCATACCTCCACTTACAATCTTTTTCTCTATGAGGGATAGCACCTCCCCCTTAGATATCTCAGGTATCAATGATCCCTTGTCCTCAAAATCCATATATACCCCATCTACATCTGTAAACATGAGAAGTCTCTCAGCCCCCAAAGCTCCAGCTATCTCTCCAGCCACATAGTCAGCATTTATATTGTAGGTATTTCCTAGGTCGTCCTTTCCTATTGTGGAGATCACAGGGAGATATCCATTTTCCAAAAGAAGTGTCAAAAGCTCTGTGTCCACACTTACAACCTCCCCTACAAAGCCTATATCCACTGGTTTGCCATCTATATCGAGGTATTTTTTCTTAGCTGTTATCATATTCCCATCTTTTCCGCTGAGCCCAACAGCCTTTACCCCGCAGTTATTTAACTGTGCCACTATGGATTTATTGAGTTTTCCAGAGAGTACCATCTCAGCTATCTCCACAGTTTCAACGTCACTCACCCTATTCCCCTCAACGAACTCACTCATCTTTCCAACCCTTTTTAACATTCCATTTATCTCAGGTCCTCCCCCATGGACTATCACGATATTTTCCCCACAACTCTTCAACTTAGCTATATCCTCCAAGAACCCTCTCTTTTTCTCCACATCTGTCATGGCACTACCACCATACTTTATCACTGTTAAACTCTTTCCCATCTTCCACTCCTATCTAGCCTTTTTCAACATAAGTGACCAAAACTCCACATCTATAAACTTATCAAACTTGTTTGCCACCTCTTTGAAGTGTCCTGTTTTTTCAAACCCAATTCTCTTATGGAAATTTTTACTAGCCACATTGGTATCTGAAACCACACCTATCAACACATGGGCACCAATGTTTTCACACTCCTCTATCAGAGCCTTATAGAGCTTCTTTCCCACGCCATTTTTTTTCATATCCTTGTTGACATAGACACTTGTTTCCAAAGTGTTTCTGTATGAGGCTCTCTCTCTCCACTTTCTCACATAGGCATAACCCACTAGCTCTCCATTCTCCTCATACACTATAAAAGGGTAACCACAGTTGTGAGTCTTCTCTATTCTCTCCTGCATATCCTGAGGTGTCAACTCATCTATCTCAAAAGTTATAGTAGTCTCCTTTATATAGTAATTGTATATATCCACAATCGCCTTAGCGTCACTCAATCTCGCCTTTCTTATCATCTCTCTCCCTCCGACTTTATAAGTACTCTATAAATACATTGATAGGTAGTCCAACCCCTCTGTTTCATCAAATCCCAATAACAAGTTCATAGATTGTACAGCCTGTCCTCCTGCACCCTTTATCAAGTTATCAATCACAGATACAACTATGATCTTTTTCTTCTCTGGATCAACTCTCATTCCTATCTCACAGATATTGCTGTTCTTTACATTTTTTATCTCAGGTAGTTTTCTATTCACTCTCACAAAGTACTCATCTTTGTAAAACTCCTCATAGAGCTTGTATATCTCCTCTTCCCCCATCTCAACTTTTAAATCCAAGTATATAGTTGAAAGTATCCCTCTATTTATGGGTATCAAGTGGGGAGTAAAGAGAACAGAACTCTTCTCTTTAGCTAATTTACTCAACTCCTGCTCTATCTCTGGAGTGTGTCTGTGATGAAAGAGGTTGTAAGCTTTGAAGTTCTCATTTACCTCTGTGAATAGAGAGTCCACCTTTAGCCCTCTCCCAGCTCCAGAGACCCCCGATTTAGAATCTATTATTATGTTATCTATCTTTACTAGATTGTTTTTTAGAAGTGGGGCTATCCCCAATATTGCTGATGTTGGATAACATCCAGGAGAAGCTATCACCCTACTTGTTTTTATCTTCTCTCTGTATAGCTCTGGCAATCCATACACAGCCTCTTTGTTGATCTCTGGAAACTCATGTGTCACCTTGTACCACTTTTCATATAGGGCTGAATCGTCCAATCTAAAATCTGCTCCTAAATCTATCACCTTCACCCCTAAATCCAAGGCTGATTTTGTTATCTTTTCAGACAATCCATGGGGTAAGGCTAAAAACAGAACATCTATCTTATCTAAACTTTTTTCTGCTTCCTCTTGGGATAGTAGTCTCTTCTCAAAATATTTTTTATAATTTCCATATACCTCTGAAATATCTTGACCTTGATAGCTATTTGAGGAGATGAACTCAATCTCCACTTCCTTGTGTTTTTCCAATAGCCATAAAAGTTGCTGTCCTGCATAACCTGTGGCTCCTACTATTCCTACTTTCTTCATTTTTCCCTCCTGTTTTATATAAAAAAAGCTCTATGATAAAATCATAAAGCTAATAAAATTACATATGTATTTTTAAATAAAATAAAAAATGTCAATAACTAAAAGTCATTGACACAATTTACCTATCTATACCTATGGATACACTTCTAGCTATATAATGATTAAATCAGTCACGACAAAAGTATTCAGTTCAATATGCGTATACCTTGTCCTGTTTAAAAATTTAATCATTATAGTCACCTCCATCTGTTTCATTTATTGATTGGAGTATATCAAAAATCGTTCTGGTTGTCAACTATTTTTTTGAAAATTTTTTTTTATTTTTTTTACTTTAAGTACTCCTCTTTTAATTTTCCTATCTCTCCTCTCAACTCCAACTCCTCTAAGATAAAGTTGATAGTATTGAGTAAGTGTACCTCATCACTTTTTACCACATATCCCATTTGGCTCTTTGTAAGTGGAGTCTCAACTAAAGCTCCCTCCAATTTGGGATTGTTTTTCTCATAGGTGATAGCTTCTGGAGTCTCAGTTATCATCACATCTACATCTCCATTTTCAACTGCCACAGGGACATCTAAATTGTTTTTGTAACGGATAATATTTGCCTTTGGTAAGTTGCTGTCAGCAAATTTCTCATTAGTTCCACCGATATTTACTCCCACTCTCACATCTGGATTGTTTACAGCTTCAATGGAGTTATACTTTTGAGCCTCTCCCTTTCTCACTAGATAGCACTTTCCAAATACTAGATAGGGATTGCTCATCTGAGCTTTTATCTGTCTTTCAACAGTTTTTGTGATACCTCCCATAGCCACATCATATTTGTCACTGTTTAAATCCTCTAGCAGAGTTTTCCATGTTGTAGGTATGATCTCCAATCTCACTCCTAGCTCCTTGGCTATGAGTCTAGCTACCTCCATATCATACCCTTTGTACTCCTCTCCCTCCTTGTAAGTAAATGGCTTGTAATCAGCAGTAGTTCCCACACGAAGCACTCCTTTTTCAACTATTTTTCCCACCTTGTCCATAGCATACCCCAAAGAGCAAAGTAGTGTCATCAAAATTAAAATCAACGCTTTTTTCATATTGTTCCCTCCAAGATCTTTTTATATGAATAGATTATATCAGTAACCTTTTCCTTTGTGTAGATAACAATTTTTTTCTCTATTTTGTTCGTACTTAGGTATGAAATTTCAGAGGAAAATAGAGCTACTCGAGATTTTTTCAGCTATTTTTTGTTCAATATATCTTGCTATTTAGTGGGAATGGGATTATAATTGTAAAAGTGTGTAAAAATTTGATTATGAAGGGAAACAAATTAGTATGAAAACAAAGGCAAATAAAATTATCTCAATCTTTCCAATTCTCTCAGGAATATTTTTTGGTTCTGGAGGAATTTTTATAAGACGTTTGATTGAAATGGGAGTGGATAGTTACTCAATAGTTTTTTTAAGGGTTTTTATAGCTCTCCCAATACTGATACTCTGGCTATTTTTCACCGATAAAAAGCTCTTTTATATGAGATTAAAAGATGTGTGGGTATTCTTTGGAGCTGGAGTCTTGGGAACTCTAGGATTGAATCTCAGCTATAACTACTCTATCACAGAGCTATCCCTCTCACTCTCAGCTATACTTCTTAGCTTAGCTCCAATCTTTGTGGTGATTTTCTCATTCTTTCTATTCAAAGAAAAGATCACTAGCACTAAGATATACTGTATGATCTTAGCCATTGTGGGAAGTGCCTTAGCCAGTGGAGTTTTTGAAAGTGTTTCTATGCGTTGGTCTTTTAAAGGGATTTTGGTAGGATTGTTTGCAGCCATATTCTACTCCCTATATAGTATCTTCTCCAAGATTGCTATGGAGAAAAAATATGATGCCCTCACTATAACTCTATACAGTACCTTAGCTATTACAATAGTTCTTTTCCCTATGAATGATTGGGGATTTGTAAGAGAGATTATCTCAGTGAGCCCACTTAAGATGAGTATCTTTATGGTTGCCCACTCCCTATGCACATGTATATTTCCATATGCACTCTACACAATCTCTCTAAACTATATGGACGCTGGAAAAGCCTCTATCCTATGTTCATGTGAACCCATAGCAGCCACTGTATTTGGGCTACTCTTCTACAACGAAGTTCCCACACTCCTATCCCTAGTTGGTCTGGTAATAGTATTAGTTGCCCTTGGAATATTGAGCTTAAAAAACTCTCAAAGTTGTACAAATTATGAAGGTGTGAAAATCCCCAAGAATTACAAAGATTGAAAAGAATAAATAGAGCAAGTCAGCAAAAGTTAAAAAAAGCTGAGTAGCATTTAAAAAATGCTTTACTCAGCTCTCTTTTTTTGTATAATATAGTCGCCAAACAAAAT
>OGFK01000661.1_pt1 | contig 27400 bp, 20 predicted proteins | sample 1570931 | NCBI WGS metagenome assembly OGFK01 (sample SAMEA2581935, study PRJEB24529) | metagenome | biome: Human gut stool | place: China | collected 2011
TCTCCAGTTCCTTCGACTTTCCAGCGGTAGCGATAATGAATGCACCTCCAAACAAAATCCATAGTGTTGCAATATTGGCAATAGAAAACGCGGCCGCCCAGTTTCTGGACAGCCGCGCAAAATTCACACAAAGCCGCGATCTGCTCAAAGAACAGATGCACTTGGGTATAGCCCGGGGATTCTGACCCCACAAGGCGAGCGCGGCACAGGCCGTAGCTGCTTTCTTTACCCAGCTATTCTACCACAGCCGCAGGGGCCTGTCAAGCACTTTTTATGCGTTTTACGAGAAAAATATGAATCGTCCTCATACCTCGATCAACCTGCCCAGTTCCAGCGAGTAGATGCCTTTATAGGTCACCGGCTTCGGGGCAAAGCGTTTGCCGACGGCCAGCGCGTACAGGTCCAGCTGGGGTTTGTAGGCCCGCACAAAATCCGCGGCTGTTTTGCGGCGGTCGGTCTTGTAGTCCAGCAGTTCCAGATGGTCCGGGTACACCAGCACAAGGTCTGCGATGCCCTGCACCAGCACCTGCGCTTCCGGGGCCGTGTCCGGGGCCGTACTTTCCTGGGCGGCAAGCACCTCGGCGGCGGGCAGTGCTGTGATGAATGCCAGCTCCCGCAGCACCTGCTGTGCCGCGCAGATCTTTGCAAAGGCCTCGCTCTGCACAAAGCGGCGGATGCGCACGGCATCCAGCTTTGCGGCGATCTCCGGTGCGGTGAGCTGTGCAGCCGCCTGCCGGTCACGTTCCGCTTCGATGGCTTCGTCCAGCGTCCCGGCTGCTTTTGCCTCTGCCAGCGCCGCAAAATCGGCGTGCTCCAGAAATGCATGCAGGGCCGTGCCCATCTCGGCGGCGGTCAGGCCGTCCTTTGAGAGGAAGCCCGGCCGCTCCAGCGTAGTCTGCTCTGCCTTGTGCACGATGCTGGTCACGCTGACCTTGGCAGGCACCCGGGCCAGGGCTGCCGCCGGGTACTGCCAGGCAAAGCCCGCCCGCAGCTGTTCCACAAGGGCCGGGTCCGCGGCCGCCGGGGCTTGCGGTTCCAGCTCCTCAGGCTGTTGTTCCTGTTCCGGCTGCGTCGTTTCCGGCAGGGTGATAGTCACCGTGCTGCGGGTGTCCGCAAAGGGCAGCTCCAGATCCCCTGCCAATCGCCGCAGCGGCCCGCCGCAGGGGTGCACCAGCAGCGCCGCCCGCAGCCAGTCGGCAAAGCAGTTTGCCTGCCCGTGCAGGGTGGAGCCAGCTCCCGCCGCCAGAAACGCCGCCGCTTTGGCAAAGGGGTTCGTGGTCTTGCCGATGCCCAGCGGCACCGTGAGGATGAGCCTGTCCTGTGCGCGGGTCAGGGCCACATACAAAAGGCGCATCTGCTCGCTGCGCAGCTCCTGTCCGTGCACCTCGGCCAGCGCGGTGTAGGCCGCTGTTTTATAGGCGCCCTCGCCCTGTTCCGGCCGCAGCCGCAGACCTGCCCCGTATTCCCGGTGCAGCAGCACCGGCTGCCGGGTATCGGCCGCGTTGAACCGCCGCCCGGTATCGGCCACGAACACCACCGGGAACTGCAGGCCCTTGGAGCGGTGGATGGTCATCACGGTCACACAGCCGGGCCTTGCCCCGCCGGGGGTGGTGTCCTGTCCGGTAGAACCGGCCAGCGCCGCCGCGTCGATGGCGCGCACCAATGCCGAGATGCCGCCCGCACCGGACGCCGCGCAGAAAGAGGCGAACCGCCGGGCATCCTCCCGGCGGCGGGCACCGTTCTCGGTCACCCCCAGTGCGGCAAGGTAACCGGTGGTGGCAAAAATTTCTTCCAGCAGCTGCTCTGCAGGCACGCTGCGGGCCATCTGCCGCAGGGCCGTGAGCTTGTCGTAAAAATCGTTCACCTTTTGGGTGAAGGGGTCCTCCGCCGGGCCTTGCCGCGCCAGCAGCAGCGCACCGTACAGGCTCATGCGGGCGGGCTTTCCGGCATTTCCGGCGTTCTGTTCCTTCTGCAGCGCGGCGCTCTGTGCCCGCAGCCGCACCAGGTCGTCATCCGTAAAGCCGAACACCGGCCCCAGCATGGCCGCAGCCAGATAGATGTCCTGCGCCGGGTTGTCGATGACCTTCAGCAGCGAAATGAGCGGTCGGATGTGGGGTGCTTCCATCAGATTTTCCCGGGCGTCGGCATACACCGGGATGCCACGGGCCGTGAGAGCTTCCACATAGGCCGGGAAGTCCCCGCGGGCCGAAAGCAGGATGCAGCAGTCCTCGTACTGCACCGGGCGGGTCGTGCTGCCCTCCCGCACCGGCTCCCCGGCGGCCACCAATTCTTCGATGCGCCGGGCGATCCATGCTGCGTCCGTCTCCGCTTCATCGTCCGGCAGAAACTGTGCTTCCACGCTGCCGGGGTAATCTCCCGGTGCGCCGCACACCAGCCGCTGCCCATCGCCGTAAGCGGTATCGCCCAGCTGCGGGGTCATGAGCTGCTCAAAAATGAAGTTGATGCCCTCCACCACCTGCGGGGCCGAACGGAAATTCGCATCCAGCGCCAGCAGGGCGTTTTGCCCGGCAGTACCCTCCGGCGGGCGCGGGCGGGCCGCCCCGCCGGGCAGGGCCGGCCAGCGGTCCAGCTTTTCCCGGAAGATGCTGGGGTCGGCCTGCCGGAAGCGGTAGATGCTCTGCTTCAGGTCGCCTACCAGAAAGAGGTCATCCCCCGCCGGGGAGGCAAGGCAGCGGTACAGGGCATCCTGCAACGCATTGGTGTCCTGATATTCGTCCACCATCACGGCAGCATAGTTCTGCCGGATGCTCCCGCACAGCGGGGTGGGGGTGCCGTCCGGGCTGCGCAGCAGCCGCAGGGCAAAGTGTTCAAAGTCGCTGAATTCCAACAGCTTGCGCTCCCGCTTTTTGGCCGAGAACCGGGCGTCGAAATCCCGCACCGCCGCAAACAGGGCCTGCAGCCGGGGCAGTGCCGCCTGCCGGTCGGCTTCCGCTTCTTCCTCGCTGCAGGAGACAAGCTCCGTGATCTGAGCAAACAGGTCGGCGGCCTCGTCAGCACGGGTCTTGATGGCCGTCTTGTGGTCGCCCTTCAGCCGTTTTTTCATACCCTTCAGGCCGGGCTGCTCTTCCATGCCCAGCACAAAGGGAGTGAGCCGGTCGTACAGGGGCGTCCACTCCCCTGCCTGTGCCAGCCGCTCCACCTCGCCCAGCAGGGCGGCAGAGCGTTCCAGACGGCCCTGCGCGTCGGCGTATTTTTCGGCCACCGCTGCTTCCGCTTTCCGGATGGCCGCCGGGGTCTTTTTTTCTCCGGCCTCCGCCATTTCCTGGGCGTAGTCCTCCCGGCAGTCCTGCTGGGCGGCGCACAGCAGCTCGCGGGCCGCCTTTGCATCGCGGGCTGCCTGCGCCAGCAGCAAGTCATGCCAGCAGGTGGCGTCAAAGCCGTTTTCCTGCTGCCATGGAGCCAGAAATTCGTCCAGCTTGCGGTCGTAGTCCGGCAGTGCCCGCAGGAAATCATACACCTGCAGGATGGTGTCCCCCGCCGGTTTGTCGGTGCGGCCCTTGCCGTACAGGTCGGCAAAGGCGCAGAAATCCGGGTCCGCGTAGGCGTGCTCCAGCGTTTCGGCCAGTGCCGCCGTGCGCAGCAACTCCACGTTGCCGGGGTCTGCCGGGGCAAAATCCGGCGGGATATCCAGTGCCTGAAAATGCTTGTGCAACAGGTCCAGACAGAACGCGTCCATGGTGCAGATGGGTGCACGCTGCAGCAGCATGCGCTGGCGGCGCAGGGCGGTGTTGCCCGGCTCCTGCTGGCAGCGGCGCAGCAGTGCCTGCCCGATGCGGGCCCGCAGCTCCGCCGCCGCCGCATTCGTAAAGGTCACGATGAGCAGCCGGTCGGCGTCCACCGGGTGCTCCGGGTCGGTGATGAGGCGCACAGCGCGCTCGGTCAGCACCGCCGTCTTGCCGCTGCCGGCCGCCGCACTCACCAGCAGCGCCCCGCCCCGGTCGTCGATGGCGGCACGCTGGGCAGGCGTCCATCTGGGTTCGCTCATGTCGGTTCCTCCTCATCCTCTGCCGCTGCTTCCGGCTCAAAGGGCTTTGCCGGGGCTTCCAGGCCCCGTTCCCCGATGCCGGTCTCATGGCAGCAGATAAAATCATAATCGCACCAGGCACAGGGGCTGCGGTTGGTACTGACCACCAGCGGCTCGGCAGCGATCTGCCCGCCGTACAGCTGCTCCCCCATCCGGGTGACGAGGTCATCCAGATGCAGCCGGATGCGGTTGAGCTTGGCGATGTCAGCACGCTTGTCCTTCTGGTAAGGGCTGGGCGCGCCGTTGCGGTAGCCGAAGGGCAGATACCGGCCCGTCTCATCCGCGTCCATGGCGTCGAATATCTTCTGTTCGTCCCGCACCAGACCGTCCAGCTGATATTCCACGCTGCGGGCGGCCTTTTCGCGGGTGGTGGTCTCCGGGGCGGGGTCGGCCAGCAGATACAGCACGCCCGCCGGTTCTGCCCCGGTAAAGCGTCCGCTGGGGTCGCGGGTCAGGCTGAACAGGTACAGCAGCATCTGGCAGTCCAGCCCGCAGTACACTTCTTTCAGGTCCAGTTTCTTGGTGCCGGTCTTGTAGTCCACCACCCGCACCCAGCGGGTGCCGTCCTCTTCCACCCACTCGTCGGCGCGGTCCACCGTACCGATGAGCTGCACGGTGCGCCCGTCCGACAGGTGATACAGCTGCCCGGGCACGGCGTCGGCCCCGCTGCCGATCTTCAGCTCACAGGCCACCGGACGGAACCGGGACTGGTTCTGTTCGTCCCGCAGGTAGCACAGCAGGCCGGTCATGCTCTTTTTCAGCCGGGAGAGCAGGTAGGCAAAGCGGGCCGTGTCCTCCGGCAGAAAGCGCTTTGCATACTCGTCCACCAGCAGCCCGGCCAGCGCGGCCATGGCTTCGTCATCCAGTTCCAGATAGGGCTGCAGGGCCGCACAGGGGTTGTCCGGCCCCGGGTGGGGGTCCAGCGCCATCTGCAGCACCCAGTGCATCAGGGTGCCGCTCTGGTCGGCGGAAAGCTCCGCCCGTTTGCGGGGCTTCAGCCCCAGCACATATTGCAGAAAATAGCCGTACCGGCAGGTATAGTATTTTTCCAGCTGGCTGGGCGAGACGCGGAGCCTCCGGCCCAGCAGCGTTTCCAGCGCGGGCAGGTCGTACACCTGCCGGGGCGGGTTCTCTTCCATGCGGTGCAGCAGGGCAAGGCCCTTCGGCTGCCCGGCACCGGGGGTGTGCAGGGCCTCGGTCAGGCTGGCGCGCTCCACATCGGTGAGCAGCCAGCCGCCGCCCAGCGTGTCCAGACCGTCCGCCGGGGTGGCGGCAAGGTCGGTCAGCTCCAGTTCCGGGGCAGCCGGGTGCAGTGCATCCACAAGGGGCTCCACCGCCGCGCACAGGGTCTGGCCCTGTCCCTTGGGCCAGCTGAGCCACAGCCCCTTTGCCGGGGCAGTGAGCGCTTTATAAAAGCACACCTGCTCCCGGATGACCCGGTTCTCAAAGCAGTCCGGCAGTTCCACCTGCTGGGCCATCAGTGCGTCACGGTCGGCGTGGGTCAGCAGGCCGCTCTCGGCCGGTGCACAGGGAAACTCCCCTTCTGCCAGCCCCAGCACGAACACATAATCCGGCGCGTCCAGACGCATCTTGCCCGCGCTGGCCAGCACCACGGCGTCCAGTGTCTGGGGGATATGCCCCAGGTCGGACGAACGCAGCAGCAGGCCGAACAGGTCCTCGTACTCGGCCACGGTCACGCTCTGCTGCCCCAGCAGGCTGGCCATCTCGTCCAGCAGCTGCATCACCACGTTCCACTCGCGGGCGGCTTCCTCTGCCGCCGGGATGCCCCGTGCCGCGCGGATATCCTCCACCAGCCCGGCCTGCTGTTCCTCGGCCCCCAGCTCCTTCAGACAGAAATAAACAGCCCGGCTGATCTGCTCCGCGTTGCCGCCCTTCACCTTTCCGCGCAGGGTGTCCACGGCGTCCACCAGCTTCCGGCGGGCGTCCTCAGCCCAGGCAAGATTCTGCCGATCCTCGTCGGTCAGCTCGTTTTCGCCAAAGCCCTTTGGGTTTTTGGTGAATTCGGCCCGCCAGGCCGCCGCATTGGGCGACCAGGTGTAGGCATAGTTTTCCAGCGCACACACCTGCTCTTCCGACAGCGCACACAGCCCGGTCTTGGCCAGCACGGTAAGCTGCTCGGTCATGTCCGCACCCCGCAGCAGGGCCAGCAAGGCCCGCACCGCCGTGGCCGGGGCGCTGAACTCCGGGGTCGTGGGCTCGTCGCAGTACAGCGGGATGTCCGCCATGCGGAACTCATACCGCACAGCCGCCCGGTATTTTGCAATGTCGCGGCAGACCACGGCGATCTTGCCGCACCGCACGCCCTGCCGCATTAGGCGGCGGATGGCGGCCGCCGCGCACCGGGCTTCCTCTTCGCGGCTGGCTGCCGGGAACAGCCGCACCTCCGGTGCCTGCGTTTCTTCCGCGCTGCCGCCTTCCAGCAGCCGGGTCACCGCGGCAAGGCCCGGTGCGTCCTTGTGGCGCAGATCACGCCGCAACAGCTCCGGGGCGGCCGCCTCCGTGCCGCTTTTGCGGGCCAGCTGCCGCAGCTGTGCGGCCATCTGCTTGGCTCCGGCAAACAGCCCGGTGTCCCCCGGCACCAGCGGGGCGCCGTCATCGCACAGGGCCACCGTCACCTGCGGCAGTGCCGTGAGCAGTGCCGCCAGCAGCCGCTTTTTGGGGGCGTTGAAGGTATCGAATTCGTCAATGAACACGGCCCGGTCCTGCAAAAACTCCGGCAGGCTGCCCCGGGCAAGGGCCGCTTCCAGCCGGTCCGCCGCCAGTTCCAGCCGGTCGGAGGGGTCCATACCGGTGCCGGCCAGCAGCGTTTCATAGCCCTGCAGGATCAGTGCCAGCTCGGTGAGCTTGCCGCTGCCGGAACCGCACCCCTGGGCCAGCCGGTACAGCTGCTGCCCCGAAAGCCCGGCGCTTTTCAGCTCGTCGATGGTCTCAGCGGCCATCTGGCAGAACGCCGCACTGCGCCGGTGGCGGTAATAATACTGTACCGTGTCCTGCAGCTCTTCCAGCGTGCGGCGCACCAGCACAGCACGACCCGCATCCGAGAGGGTCTGCACCGCTGCACCGCCCTCGGCCGAGAGGATGTGCTCCGCCAGGCTGGTGAAGGAATAGCTGTCCACCATGCCGGAGAGCGCGTCCCCCAGTTCCCGGTAGATGCGGCCCTCGGTGCTGGAAGTGAACTGTTCCGGCACCAACAGGATGCTGCGCTGCCCGGCCTCGGCCCGCGCCTTGATGCGGGCATACAGCAGGGTGGTCTTGCCGCTGCCGGAGCCGCCCAGAACCAGTTTGAGCATGCTGTTTCCTCCTTTGTCGTTTGGGATGTCCTGCCGTTATTGTAACACGAAACCGCCTGCAAAACTACGGTTTTCTTTGCAATGGGGCGGCGGCTGTGGTACACTGAGAAAAAAGACTGCACAGAAAGGACGTTTGCATGAAGATCCTAGCCGTTGATTACGGAGACAGCCGCACCGGCCTTGCCACCTGTGACCACACCGAATTCCTGACCACGCCCATCACCCCGCAGATCACCCTCAAGGCTCGCAACAAGGTGGCCGCGCGGGTGTGCGAGGTGGCCAAAGAGATCGAGGCCGAGCTCATCGTCATCGGCCTGCCGCTGAACATGGACGGCACCGAGGGCGAACGTGCCGCAAAAAGCCGCAAGCTGGCAAAGACCGTGGAGCTTTGGAGCGGCCTGCCGGTGCGCATGTGGGACGAGCGCCAGACCACCTGCGCCGCCGCCGACCTGCTGGACGAGAGCGGCACCTTTGGCAGCCGCCGCAAGGAGATTTTGGACTCCGTCAGCGCCACGGTGATCCTGGACGACTACCTTGCCTGGCGCAAGGAGCACCCCGGGGAGATCTGATGTAGAAAGAATGTTTTCACGAAAAAGGGGCGCAGCACAAAGGGCACCTGCCATATGGCAGGGGCCCTTTTGTTCACTGATACGTTTCAATGCTCACGCTGTTGATGGTGATGTCCTCGGTGGGCTTCTGATTTTCATCCACACCGGTCTGGCCGATGGTGTCCACCACGTCCATGCCTTCATACACCTGCCCGAACACGGTATCGGTGTAATCCAGATAGGGTGCGCCGCCGACAGTCTGGTAAGCGGCCACCACCTCGGCACGGTAGCCCGAGGCGTTCATCTTGTCCACCAGTTCCTGGGTCACCGACTGGTCCCCCGGCAGGGTCTGCACCACATAGAACACGCTGGCGCACTCGCCGGAAGCATCCACGCCCATGCACAGCGCACCGGAGTAGTGGTGCAGACTGTCGGTGGTCTCCGCCGGGTAGCGGCTGCCGCTCCAGATGGTGGTGCCTTTTCCGTCGGTGCCCTGCCCGGCCTCCACCACAAAACCGCTCTCCACACGGGAGACGGTCAGGCCGTTGTAATAGCCCTGCTGCACAAGGCCGGTAAAGTTGTCGTAGGCCTGCGGGGCCTTGTCCGGGAAGAGCACTGCCTTGAACACGCCCGCCGAGGTGTCGAACACCGCCACGGTGTCCCCTGCCGCCGGGTGCGTGAACTGCTCTTCCGCCGACTCCACCGCCGGGCGGTCGATCTTCTGCACCGTGGTGCCGCCCCCGCCGGAACCGCCAAAGCTGCAGCCCGCCAGTGCCAGCACCGCGGCCAGTGCCAGTGCCACCCATCGTTTTTTACGCATAGTTTTCCCCCTCGCTCCATATGCTGTATCAGACGTGCCCGCCGGACACGAAAAAATTCCAGAGCTATAGTATACCATATTCCGTGCCGCAGTGCGAGAGCAAACTGGTGAAAATTTGCAAAGCAATTTCTGTGCGAAAAAGCATCTTGACGAGCAGGCAAAAAAACGCTACACTATATGCAGACCGGACGGGTCGGTACACAAAAGCCCGTCTTATGACACGATACAGGAGACACGATCTATGTCTGACGAAATCAAGAACCCGAATACCGAGGACGAGGAATATCAGCCCGACCTGATGACCCTTGAGGACGAGGACGGCAACGAGGTCACCTTTGAGGTGATCGACGCACTGGACCACAAGGGCGTGCATTATCTGGCTGTGGTGGAATACACCGAAAATGAAGAGGACGCAGAGGATGCCCAGCTGGTGATCCTGAGCGTTGGCGAGGACGACGAAGGCGAATATCTGGACGTGGTAGAGGACGACGAAACTCTGCTGGAAGTCAGCAAGCTGTTTGAGCAGCGCCTGAGCGACGATTACGAGATCGACTGATCGTTTTCCTCCCCCAAATTACCAGGCAAGACTTCCTGCCCGGCTCGATTTGTTGCGGTTTATATGATCCTACTAATCATTCAACGGGAGCCCGGAGTTCTCCGGTGGAATGCAGACCTCCCCGCCATGGGTCGACCATGGAGGCTCGATGAGGAAGCGTGAAACCGGCGACAGGGCACCCACCTGTCCGCAAGGGTAGGTTTGATTGGCCGCAGACGACCGGGCGGGATCTTTTATAGGTTTTGATCCACCGCTGCCCCCTGCCGGGACAGTGTGTGGATTTTTTTATATCGAAACATTTGCACCGGGCACTGTGCGCCCCGGTGCGCGGCAAGCCGGAAAGGATGTGCAATTGCGGTATGAGTTCTGAGCACTTGGTGGGCACTTCGATCCCCCGTTTTACCTTTGACACCCCTACGAGACCCGGCAACGATTTCTACGCCCTGTGTGAGGGGGAACAGCCTCTGGTCATGATCTTTCTGCCCGCTTTTGACCACCCGGTCACGCGGGAATATCTGACCCATTACCTCAAGACCTACGCCCGCCTGCGGGGCGTCCGGCTGGCCTGCGTGGTGCGCTCCTCGGCCCGGACGGTGGCGCAGGCCACCCAGGGGGCTGAATTTCCCTTTCCCATCATCTGCGACGCACCGGGCGTGCTGTACAGCTATCTGGGCGTGGAGCAGGCCCGCGGCCTGCGGAGCTGGAGTTTTGCCGCCCAGCGCATCTACAAGACTGCAAAGGAGCAGGGCTACCGCTATGACAGCTCTGCCCCGCAGATTTTACCGCTGACGCTGGTGGTGGGGCACCTGGGCAAGATCTTGTTCACCCACTCCGGCCGCAGCCAGACCGACCTGCCGGAGGACTGCACCGCCATCCGGGAGATCGCCCGGGAGGTCACCTCCACCCTGGCCGCCGGGCCGGAAGGTCCCCGGACCCGCTGCTCGGACGAGACCCTCACCCTGCCGGACCTGGTGGGGTGGGACGATGTGGATAACGACCGGTAAAACAGACCGATGCTTACACAAAAGCAGGACACCCCCACCACGGGAGTGCCCTGCTTTTTCAGTTGTTCGTGTGCCTTATTACTCCATCGTTCCGTCCCCGCCCATCAGTGCCGTCATCTCACGGATACGGTCAAGAGGGAACGGCGGTTCACAAAGAGGCTTCATTGCAATGGACATCAGCTTCATCGGGTTATCATCGGCTGCGACCCGGTTGGAATCCAGCTTCCCGCAGCGGCGGCAGCGATGGACAATGGCCCACTCGCCGCCCTTCCGCACCCAGACCGCAACGGGCTCCATCAGTCCGCCGCAGTCCGATGCCCTGTCGCCGGGCTCCTCGTCAACGTGCAGGCTGCACAGGCAATTCGGGCAATGGTTGCGGTGGGCACTGCCTGCCCCCGCGGGAACCACAATGCGTCCGCAGTTCCTGCAGGTGAACACCTCGTTGCAGGCGTGTGTTTTATAATAACCCTTTTCAAATGTCTTGCGTTTATTTTCACGATTCATGATTGATTTTCCTCCAGAATGATGCGTATGTGCGATCATGCGGGAGGTGCGAACGAAAGATGTAGCGCAAACCTCCCGGTTCAGCGCACAATCTTCAATTCACGAGAACACTTCATTCAGCATACTCCTTTTGTTCCAAAGCCTTGCAGAGCCGGATGCCCTGCTTACTACCAGAATATAGCATAGTGAAAAATGCTTGTCAAGGCTGTTTTTTTAAAGATTTGCACATCTGTACGCTATAAAACGGCTGCTGCACGCTATTGTGCAGCAGCCGTTCTGTTATTCCTCGGTTTCCTCGGTGAACAGCCCCGGGATGCCGCACAGGGCTGCAATGCCCACCAGCGTGAACACGATGCGTGACCAGATGGACGCGCTGCCGCCCAGCAGCCAGCCGACGAAGTCGAACTGGAACAGGCCCACAAGGCCCCAGTTGATGCCGCCCACGATCATCAGGATCAGGCAGATTTTATAAAAGGTCTGCACAAAAAAGACCTCCTTCCCTTGGAGCCATTCTGCCCCATGGGAAGGAGGTTTATTCATGGACAGATCAGACGACCCGCGCGCCGCCCTTGTCCGGCTGCGCGGTGTACACCTGCTTCCAGCGGTGCTTTGCCGCCGCTGCTGCGGCGCGGGCGGATGTCTCATCCCGGAAGATGCCAAACACCGCCGCCCCACTGCCGGTCATCAGAGCCGTCACAGCGCCCTTTTCACGCAGCAGAGCCTTGATGGCCCCGGTGTCCTTGGCACCGCTGCATTCTTCCAGGGCGTTGCCGGCAGCGGCGCACACCGCGTCCAGATCTCCGGCGCGGACGGCGGCTTCCTGGGTCTCACAGTCCGGGTGCACCGTGCTGCCCACCTTGTCGTAGGCGGCAAAGGCCTCCGGGGTGGAAACACCGTAATCCGGCATCACCACCGTGAACCAGCAGTCCGGCACCGGCGGCAGGGGCTTGAGCAGGTCGCCCACGCCCTGCACCCGGCAGGTGCCGCCCATGAGGGCAAAGGGCACATCTGCGCCAATGGACGCGCCCAGTGCGCACAGCTCGCTCATGGAGAGCCGGGCACCGTACAGCTCGTTCAGGCCCACCAGCACGGCGGCGGCATCGGCGCTGCCGCCGGCCATGCCTGCCCGCACCGGGGTATTCTTATAAATAGTGATGTCCACCCCCGCCAGCAGGCCGGTGTAGTGGAAAAACGCCAGCGCCGCCTTGATGGCGGTATTTTTGTTGTTGGGAGCCACCAGACTGCCCGGCAGCCGCAGATTCAGGTAAGGGCTGCGGCGCAGCACCACCCGCTCATACAGGGTAATGGCCTGCATGGTCATGTCCAGATCATGGTAGCCATTGGGCAGCAGGCCCACCACGTCCAGCGCCAGATTGAGCTTTGCCGGGGCCAGAACGGTCACCACATTCTGCTTTCGCATGGAGCATTCCCTCCTCAGTTGCCCTGAACCAGGCCGTTTTCCTGCAGGAACTCCCGGATGCGCTTGAGCGCCTCGGTCAGGTGCTCCACGCTGTAGGCGTAGGACACGCGGCAGTAGCCCTCGCCGGATGCGCCAAAGGCATCGCCGGGGATGATGGCCACATGCTTTTCTTCCAGCAGCCGGGTGCAGAACTCCTGGCTGGTAAGGCCGGTGCTCTTGATGCAGGGGAAGGCGTAGAACGCGCCCCGCGGCTCAAAGCAGGTCAGGCCCATGTCGTTGAAGGAGCGCACCACCAGACGGCGGCGCATGTTGTACTCGTCGCGCATGCGGTCGATCTCGCCGTCGCAGTCCCGCAGGGCCGTGATGGCGGCATACTGGCTGGTGGTGGGGGCGCTCATGATGGCGCTCTGGTGGATCTTGGTCATGATCTTGATGATGGGAGCCGGGCCGCAGGCATAGCCCAGACGCCAGCCGGTCATCGCATAGCTCTTGGAGAAGCCGTTCACCACGATGGTCCGCTCGGCCATGCCGGGCAGGGTGGCAATGGAGACGTGCGGCCGCAGGCCGTAGTTCAGCTCGGCGTAGATCTCATCCGACAGCACCAGAACGTTCGTATCCCGCAGAACGTCGGCGATGGCTTCGAGGTCTTCCTTCTCCATCACGGCACCGGTGGGGTTGTTCGGGAACGGCATGATGAGCAGCTTGGTCCTGGGGGTGATGGCAGCCTTCAGGGCCTCCGGGCGGAGGCGGAACTCATCCTCCTGGCGGCAGGCCACATGGACCGGCACACCGCCCGACAGGGTGGTGATGGGCTCATAGCAGACGAAGCACGGCTCCGGGATGACGACCTCATCCCCCGGCTGCACCACGGTGCGGATGCACATATCAATGGCCTCGCTGCCGCCCACGGTGACCAGCACCTGGCTCAGCGGGTCGTAGTGCAGGTTCATCCGGCGCTCCAGATAGCGGCAGATCTCTGCGCGCAGCTCCTTCAGGCCCGCATTGGCGGTATAGCGGGTGCGGCCGTGTTCCAGGCTCTCGATGCCGGCCTCGCGCACGGACCAGGGCGTTTTGAAATCCGGTTCGCCGACGCCCAGGCTGATGCACTCCGGCATATCGGCGGCAAGGTCGAAGAATTTGCGGATGCCGGAGGGGCGCATGGCCGCAGCGGCAGGCGCGATCAGTTTATCGTAATCCATCACAGCACGGTGCACTCTCTTTCATCGATTTCGTCGTCCTGGTAGAAGCGGCCCTCTTTCTTATAGGTACGCAGGACAAAATGGGTGGCCGTGGACAGCACGTCGTCCAGCGGGCTCAGGCGCTTGGCCACGAACAGGGCGATCTCCTGGAAGGTCTGCCCCTTGATGACCAGCTGCAGATCGTAGCCGCCGCTCATCAGCAGCACGCTCTCCACCTCGTCAAAGGCAGCGATGGTGGCGGCGATCTCGTCAAAGCCGCGGCTCTTCTTGGGGCTGACGTTCAGTTCGATGACGGCCTCCACCCGGTTCACCCCGGCCTTTTCCCAGTCCACAAGGGTCTTGTAGCCCTTGATGATGCCCTGCGCACGGGCCAGGTCGATCATCGCCGCCACCTCAGCGGGGGATTTATTCAGCATCGTGGCAATGTCCTCGATCGGCAGCCGCGCGTTGTCTTCCAGAAGTTTCAAAAGCTGTTCCATCGTCGTTACTCCTTTGTATCCGCGGCGTACCGCGTCGATTTGTATCTTTCAGTATAGCACAAGCGCGCCGTATTTGCATCTTGTTTTTTGGATAGACCGTCTTTTCCGCTCAGTTCTCGTTCTTTTTTCCAAAAAGTGTGTTCAAAAACCGGTAAATCTGCTATACTGGAAGGGACTTCAGCCTCTCCGTCATTGCTTCGCAATGCCACCTCCCCTAACGAGGGGAGTCCTTGGCAGCCGATTTCACTTCATCTTGATGCCAAAGGCTCCCCTGCCAGGGGAGCTGGCGGGCGCAAGCCCGACTGAGAGGTTTTCACATTGACTCAATGGGGGTAAGGAATATGAAAGCATTCATCACGGTCATCGGCCACGACACTGTCGGCGTCGTCGCAAAAGTTGCTGCCCTGTGCAGTGAGCTCAACATCAACATCGAAGACGTGACCCAGAGCATCCTGCAGGGCATGTTCGCCATGATCATGCTGGTGGACATCAGCCAGTGCAGCGTCAGCCACGAGGAACTGCACAACCGCACAGACGCCCTGGCCAAGGAGATGGGGATGCAGATCAACGTCACCCGTCAGGAAGTGTTCGACGCGATGCACACGATCTGACCTCTCCGTCATCGCTGACGCGATGCCACCTCCCCTATGGAGGGGAGACCTTGGCAAGCCGGTTTTGAACGTGCGAATCGCCTGCGGCTCCAAAGCAGCCGGGCTTCGCGTTTTTGTCAGCGACAGAGGAATCTAAGAGAGAAGGGAATCTATTATGAGCATGATGAACACCGGTGACATCCTCGAAACCATCGAGATGTTCACCCAGGACAATCTGGACGTGCGGACCGTGACCATGGGCATCAGCCTGCTGGACTGCATCGACCCGGACCCGAAAAAGGCCTGTGAGAAGGTCTACAACAAGATCGTGACCAAGGCGGCCAATCTGGTGCCCGCCGTGGAGCACATCAGCGCCGAATACGGCATTCCCATCATCAACAAGCGCATCAGCGTGACGCCCATCGCCATGCTGCTGGGTGCCTGCCCGGATGCCGACCCGGTGGACTTTGCCAAAGCACTGGACGCCGCCGGCAAGAAGGTGGGCGTCAACTTTGTGGGCGGCTACACGGCCCTTGTGCACAAGGGCTTTTCGGCGGGCGACCTCCGGCTCATCGAGTCCATCCCCCGCGCACTGGCGGAGACCGACATCGTGTGCAGCTCGGTGAACATCGGTGCCACCAAGGCGGGCCTGAACATGGACGCCATCAAGCTGATGGGCGAGGCCGTCAAGAAGGCCAGTGAGCTGACGGCAGACCGCCAGTGCATCGGTGCGGCCAAGCTGGTCGTCTTCTGCAATGCGCCGGAGGACAACCCCTTCATGGCCGGTGCGTTCCACGGCCCCGGCGAGCCTGACTGCGAGATCCACGTCGGTGTCTCCGGCCCCGGTGCAGTGCGCGCCGCGCTGGCCAAACTGCCCAAGGATGCCCCCATCGACGAGGTGGCCGAGCTGGTCAAGCGCACGGCGTTCAAGATCACCCGCGTGGGCCAGCTGGTGGCAAACCTCGCCTCCAAGGCGCTGGGTGTGCCCGCCGGCATCATCGACCTGTCGCTGGCCCCCACCCCGGCCGTGGGCGACAGCGTAGCCAACATCCTCGAAGAGATGGGCCTTGAGACCTGCGGCTGCTGCGGCACCACAGCCTGCCTGGCCCTGCTGAACGATGCCGTCAAGAAGGGCGGCGTCATGGCCTCCAACCACGTGGGCGGCCTGTCCGGTGCCTTCATTCCCGTCAGCGAGGACGACGGCATGATCCACGCAGCGGAGTGCGGCTGCCTGACCATCGAAAAGCTCGAAGCCATGACCGCCGTCTGCTCGGTGGGCATCGACATGGTCATCATCCCCGGCGACACCACCCCTGCCGTCATCAGCGCCCTCATCGCCGACGAAGCCGCCATCGGCATGGTCAACAGCAAGACCACCGCCGTCCGCGTCATCCCGGCCATCGGCCGCAAGGCAGGCGAGATCCTGGACTTCGGTGGTCTGCTGGGCTATGGCCCCATTATGCCGGTCAACCAGCGCGACCCGTCGGTCTTCATCAACCGCGGCGGCCGCCTGCCCGCCCCGATGCAGTCGCTGAAAAACTAAGAATAAAATCCCTCCCGCAGACCCAGACTCTGGATAGTATTTCCAGAGAAAGGGTCTGTTTTTTATGTACAGCCGCATTTTATCCCGCCGCCAGATGACCGTCTGGTGCATCACACTCAGCGGTGCGCTCGCGCTCTGCATCGGCCTGCAGGGCCTGCTGAGCTGGGGCCGCACCCAGCTCGACACCGGAGCCGCGCTTGCCGCCGACACTCTGCGGCTCCACATCCGCGCTGCCAGCGACACCACCGCCGACCAGACCGACAAGCTGGCTGTGCGGGACGCCGTGCTCGCGTATCTGGACACGGCCTGCCCGGCGGCAGACCAGCCCGCCGCCCTCCGCTGGGCTGCGGCCCATCTGTCTGAGCTGCAGCGGGTCGCCCGCACCGTGCTGGCCGGGCGGGGCAGTTTTGCACCGGTGCGGGTCTATCTGGTGGAAATGTACTTCGGCACCACCCGCTACGCTGCCTCGTCCCTGCCCGCCGGGCGGTATCAGGCCCTGCGCATCGACATCGGCGCAGCCCCCTATGGCCGGAACTGGTGGTGTGTGCTCTACCCCGGCCTCTGCCGCACCGCCTGCGGCGGCTATGCCGCCCCCGCCGAGAACGACCTCGTCTGCGGGCGGTATCTCCTGCGGTTCAAATGCGTGGAGTGGTGGCAGAAGCACACCGCCCGCCGGGAAGATGTCATCCTGCTGGGATAACCTCTCCGTCCCCGCATCCGCGATGCCGCCTCTCCCGGCAGGAGAGGCCCTGGCCGTCGGGCATTGCCTGCTGGATCTGACAAAGGTCCCAACGCACACTTCCCCCTTCCGCCGCATAAGCTCCTGGTGGAAGGAGTGTGAGTTTGACCATGGCAATTCCGGCCTATTATTCCCTCATCCAGCGCGGCTCTACCGGCCCCGATGTAGCACTGGTGCAGACCTGGCTCAACGGCCTGCGCGACACCTGCACCTGGTACCACGAGCTGACCACAGACGGGCGGTTCGGCATCAAGAGCGTGAACGCGGTGAAGGAGTTCCAGCTCAAAAACGACATGAATGTGGACGGCAAGGTGGGCGCGAACACCTGGAACGTGCTCTACACCAAGTACACCGCCAAACACGGCCTGCACGTCCCCTACCCCGGCATCGTGCTGCGGCAGGGCAGTTCCGGCGGCACGGTCCGGCTGGTGCAGCAGAAGCTGAACGCGCTGGGTGAAAAGCTCTCCACCGACGGCAAATACGGTGCTTCCACCGCAGCCGCCGTGGAGCGCTACCAGCGCCGCAACGGCCTCACTGCCGACGGCGCAGTCGGCAAAGCCACCTGGGAGAAGATGTTCTGACGACGGCCCACCCTCTCCGTCTGCTTCGCAGACAGCTCCCCCGAAGGGGGAGCCACTGGCGAGACGGTTTTGGGCGTACTGGATGAGCAAAGTTTCTTGAAACCCTAAAATGGAGTGCTCCGTTGTTTCGTTCGACCGCATCTACCCAAACGCTCTTTGTCAGAGCGCAGTACAGATGTTGTTGGCCCTGACAGCGGAGCGCTTCCGTTTACGATACGAAATACGTTCAGCGTCCAGCAGGGGCTGCCCGGCATGCCAATGGCTCGCCCTTCGGGAGAACTGGCAAACCCGCAGGGTTTGACTGAGAGGGGAAGGCCGTTTATAATAAAAGCATCCCCAACTGAAAGGCGGTGCTCCCATGCGTTTTCTTCACCTCTCCGACCTGCACCTCGGCAAGCGGGTCTGCGAGTTCTCCATGCTGGACGACCAGCGGTATATTCTGGAGGAGATCTTGTCGCTCCTCGACACCCGCCCCGTGGATGCTGTTCTGCTGGCGGGCGACCTCTACGACAAACCCGTGCCCCCCGCCGAAGCCGTCCGTCTGCTGGACTGGTTCCTCACCGAACTGGCCGACCGGAAGCTGCCGGTCTTCGCCATCAGCGGAAACCACGACTCCGCCGAGCGGGTCGCGTTCGGTGCCCATCTGCTGGCGGGGAGCCAGGTCTACGTCAGCCCGGTGTTCGAAGGAGTCCCGGCCCCCATCCCCCTCACCGACGCATATGGCCCGGTGGACATTTACTTACTACCCTTCCTGAAACCCGCCACGGTGCGCCACATCTACCCGGACGAGCCCATCGAGAGCTACAGCGACGCCCTGGGCTGTGTGCTGCGCCGCTGCGCCCCCGACCCGGCCCGCCGCAGCGTACTGGTGGCCCACCAGTTCGTGGCCGGTGCCACCGCCTGCGAGAGCGAGGAGCCATCGGTGGGCGGGCTGGACTGTGTGGATGCTGCCCTCTTTGACGGCTTCGACTATGTGGCCCTCGGCCACCTGCACAGCCCCCAGAAGGTGGGCCGCGACACCCTGCGCTACTGCGGCACCCCGCTGAAGTATTCCTTCTCGGAGGCACACCAGCACAAGAGCGCAACGTTTGTGGAGCTGGGGCCGAAGGGAGAGGTCACGCTTTCCACCGCGCCGCTGACCCCGAAGCACGACCTGCGGGAGCTGCGCGGCAGCTACATGGAGCTGACCGACCGCCGCAGCTACGCAGGCACGGCCACCGACGACTATCTGCACATCACCCTGACCGACGAGCAGGATGTGCCCGATGCGCTGGCCCGGCTGCGGGTCATCTATCCGAATCTGATGCGGCTGGACTACGACAACCTCCGCACCCGCACCCAGGCCGACCTCGACGCCCCGGCCCAGACCGAGCAGAAAACACCGCTGGAACACTTCGCGGCCTTTTATGCGCTGCAAAACAATCAGCCCCTGAGCGCCGAGCAGGCTGCGTTCTGCCAGCAGCTCATTGAAACGCTCTGGAAGGAGGAGGACGCATGAGACCCCTGAAGCTGACCCTCTCGGCCTTCGGGCCATACGCCAGCGCCGTCACGCTGGAGCTGGAGCGCCTGGGCAAAGGCGGCCTGTATCTCGTCACCGGCGACACCGGCGCGGGCAAGACCACCCTTTTCGATGCCATCACCTATGCCCTGTACGACCATTCCAGCGGCGGTGTGCGGGACGGTGCCATGCTGCGCAGCAAGTACGCCGACCCCGGCACCCCCACCTTTGTCGAGCTGGAATTCGAGGTGCGCGGCCAGCGGTACACCGTCCGCCGCAACCCGGACTACCTCCGCCCCAAGGCGCGGGGCGAGGGCACGACCACCGAAAAGGCGGACGCCGTCCTCACCTACCCGGACGGACGCCCGCCCGTGACCCGCTCGAAGGATGTCACCGCCACCGTCACCGCTCTCATCGGGCTGGACTACGACCAGTTCTGCCAGATTGCTATGATCGCGCAGGGGCAGTTCACCCGCCTGCTCAACGCCACGACCGAGGAGCGGAGCAAGATCTTCCGCAAACTGTTCCGCACCCAGCGCTACCAGAAATTGCAGGACGCGCTGCAAGAGGAGAACGCCCGCCTCACGGCCCAGCGCACGGCCCAGAACGTCCAGCTGGACGCGGTGCTCTCCGGCATCCGCTATCCGGAGACCGACCCCGACGCCGAAGCGCTGGGCGAGCTTTCGGCGCAGCGCCCCGCCGAGGAAGTCACCGCCCTTCTGGACGGGCTCCTTACCCGGCAGGAAGCGGAACTCTCCGCTGCTGCCGCCGCCCACACCGCCGCGCAGGCGCAGCTGGACGCTTTGCAGCAGACGCTGGGCCGGGCCGAGCAGGCCGAAGCCCTCCGCCGCCAGCGGGTCGAAAAGCAGGCCGAGCTTGCCGCCCTGCTCCCCCGCCGGGACGCGGCCCGCGCCGATGCGGCCCGCCATGCAGGCGATGCTGCCGCACTGGACGCTTTGACCGCCCAGCTGGAGCGGGCCAGAGCGGGCCTTGACGCCTGCGACGCGCTGGACAAGCTCTGCCGCGCACAGACCGCCGCCCGCAGCGAGGCCGACCTGGAACAGGCCAAAGCCCGCAAGGCGCGGGCCCAGCTGACCGCACTGGATGCAGAACTTGCCGCACTGGACGCCGAAGCTTCCGCCCTCGGCGACCCGGAGACCCGAAATGTGGCCCTGACTGCTCAGGCCGAGCAGCTCACCCGCCGGGAGACCGCCCTCACCGCGCTGGCCCAGAGCCTGACCGAAGACCAGCGCCGCACTCACGCAGCCCGACAGGCACAGGACGCCTACCGCACCGCAGCCGCCGCGCAGGACGCCGCCCACGCGGAGCGGGACGCCTGCGAGCGGGCGTTTCTGGACGCACAGGCCGGACTTCTGGCGCAGGGCCTTGCTGAAGGCACCCCCTGCCCCGTCTGCGGCAGTGTCCACCACCCGGCCAAGGCAGCACTGCCTCACACCGCCCCCACCCAGGCGCAGGTGACCGCCGTCAAGCAGGCGGCCGAAGCGGCAGACCACGCCGCGCAGGACCGCGCGGCCGCCGCCCGCGAAGCCCTCGCCGCCCAGCGGGAGGGCAAAGCCACCCTCCGCCGGGACGCCGAAAGCCTTCTGCCCGAACGCTTCACCTCGCCGGAGGGGCCGGTCGCTCTGACCGTGGCCCTGCTGAAAACGGCCCTTGCCGAGGAGACTGCCGCGCTCCAGACCGCACAGGCCGAGAACCGCGCAGCCCGGCAAAAGGCTGCCGCCGACTGCGCCCGCCGCACCCGGCTGGATGCCGCCCGCAAGACCAAAACGGCCCAGCGCACCGCCTTGGAAACAGCAGCAGCCTCTGCCGAACAGACTGCCGCTGCCCGCGAAGCCACGGCTGCGGCGCTGGAACAGCAGATCACCGAAGCCCGGCAGACCGCACCGGCCAGCCGCGCCGAGGCCCAGCAGACGGTCGCCGACCTGACGGCCCAGCGCACTGCCCTGCGCACCGGCATGGAGCAGGCCGAAGCCGCCCGCCGCGCTGCGGAAAACGCCGTCGCTGCCGCCGAAGCTGCCGTGCAGGCCCTGCAAGACCAGCAGGCCCCGGAGACCGGGGCTGCAGACCTCGACGCTTTGCGCACCCGGCTCACTGCGCTGCAAACGGCCCGCCAGCAGGCCGCCGAACAGGAAAAAGCCCTGACGGCCCAGCTCGTGCCCAACCGCCGCGCCGCCGCCGACTACCGCCGACTGGCCGCGGCCCGGCAGGTGCTGGAGACCCGCTGGCAGTGGGTCAACGCGCTGGCCTCCACAGCGGGCGGCACCCTGAGCAGCAAGCAGAAGATCAAACTGGAAGCCTACATCCAGATGCACTATCTCGACCGCATCCTCGTCCACGCCAACACCCGCCTGATGCAGATGACCGCCGGGCAGTACGAGCTGGAGCGGGTCGGGGCCGAGAACCAGCGCAGCCAGTCCGGCCTGGACCTCGGCGTCATCGACCACTACAACGGCACCCGCCGCAGCGTGAAGACCCTTTCCGGCGGCGAGAGCTTCAAGGCCTCGCTGGCGCTGGCGCTGGGCCTTTCGGACGAAGTCCAGAGCACGGCCGGCGGCATCCGGCTGGACACCCTCTTCCTCGACGAGGGCTTCGGCTCCCTCGACGACGAGAGTCTGGAACAGGCCATCCGGGTCCTCTCCGGCCTGACCGAAGGCGACCGGCTCGTGGGCATCATCTCCCACGTCGCCGCCCTCAAAGACCGCATCGACCATCAGGTCCTCGTCAAAAAGGCCCGCAGCGGGGGGAGCACGGTGGAGCTGATCGTGTAAACATGTCCGTTTTTCAGCCCTCTGTTCCGGCCCTGCCGACAAAAAAATCTCCGCGCAGCTGCGCGGAGATTTTTTGTTTGCCTTCTTATTGTTCTTCCTGTTCTTCGCTCGTGTAGAGCATCATCAGGTGGTTGGCCGAAGCTTCCAGCTGCTCTTTGGCCTGCCGGAGGTTCGCTTCCTCGGTCTCGTTCATCTTTTCGGGTTTGTCCTTCCGCAGGCAGCGGCGGAGGTTGGCCACATCGGCCTTGATGCGGTTCTTTTCGTCCTTGTCCAGCTCCTTTTTGCACTTGGACAGGGCCTCATCCACCTTGTAAGCCAGCACTTCGGCCTGATTGTGAAGTTCCAGCCGCTCTTTCCGGCGGCTGTCTTCAGCCTCATACGCGGCGGCATCCGCCATGGCGCGCTGGATCTCATGTTCCGACAGGTTCGTGCTGCCGGTGATGGTGATGTTCTGCTCCCGCCCGGTGCCGAGGTCTTTGGCGGAGACCTTCACGACGCCGTTGACGTCGATGTCAAAGGTCACTTCGATCTGCGGCTTGGACGAGAAGCTGGTGCGGATGCCGTTCAGCTTGAACTTGCCCAGGCTCTTGTTGTCCCGCGCAAAGTGGCGCTCTCCCTGCAGGACGTTGATTTCCACGCTGGTCTGCATCGGGCGCGCCGTCGTGAAGATCTGGCTCTTCCGGGTGGGGATCATGCTGTTGCGGGTGATGAGCGGGGTCGCCACGCCGCCCAGCGTCTCAATGGACAAGGTCAACGGGGTGACATCCATCAGCACAAGGCCCTGCGCAGCGGCACCGGAAGCACCGGCCAGCTTGCCGCCGCCCTGCAGCAGAGCGCCCTGGACCGCTGCGCCCATTGCGACACATTCGTCCGGGTTCAGGCTGTGGCTGGGCTCGCATCCCAGCAGCTCTTTGACCTGACGCTCTACGGCCGGCATCCGGGTGCTGCCGCCCACCAGAAGCGCCTTGCCCAGCTGGCTGGCGGCGATGCCTGCATCCCGCAGGGCATTCTGCACCGGCTGCACGGTGCGGGCCAGCAGGTCGCCGGTCATCATCTCGAACTGCGGGCGGGTGAGTGTCAGGTCCAGATGGTGGGGGCCGTCTTTGCCCACCGCAATGAAGGGCAGATTCAGCTGTGCGCTCAGCGCGCTGGACAGCTCCTTCTTGGCCTTTTCGGCCTCCTCTTTCAGGCGGCCCATGGCGGCGGGGTCGCGGCTCAGGTCGATGCGGTCGGATTTCTTGAACTCCGCCACCGCATACTCCACGATCCGCTCGTCAAAATCATCGCCGCCCAGATGGGTATCGCCGCCGGTGGCCAGCACCGTGAAGGTGCCATCCTCGATCTCGATGATGGAGACATCGAACGTGCCGCCGCCCAGGTCATAGACCAAAATCTTCTGCGGCGCTTCGTTGTCCAGGCCGTAGGCCACCGCAGCAGCCGTAGGCTCGTTGATGATGCGCAGAACGTTCAGCCCCGCGATGCGGCCTGCATCCTGCGTAGCCTTGCGCTGGCTGTCGTCAAAGTAGGCTGGCACCGTGATGACGGCCTCGGTCACCGGCTCGCCGAGGTAGCTCTCAGCGTCGCGGCGGATCTTCGTCAGGATCATGGCGCTGATCTCCTGCGGGGTCAGGTCTTTGCCGTCGATGTGGACCCGGTGGTCGGAACCCATGTAGCGCTTGATGCTGGAGATCGTGCGGCCGGAGTTGGTCGCGATCTGGCGCTTGGCCGCACCGCCCACCAGACGCTCACCGTCTTTGGTAAAGGCGACCACGCTGGGGGTGGTGCGTTCGCCCTCGGCATTGGCGATGACCACGGGCTTGCCGCCCTCGACCACTGCCACACAGGAGTTGGTCGTTCCAAGGTCGATTCCGATCACGTTGCTCATAGTGCTTGTCCTCTTTTCTTGCGGCACAGATTTTTTTCCAGAATCATCTTACCGATTTCCTATGACGATTTCATAGAACAAATGTAAAGAATTTGTGTTCCTGCCGATCTCATCGGTTCTCCGGCCCTTCGTTCATCAGCTCCGCCACGGTCTTCCGGGTCTCGTCCAGCCAGATCTCCGCGTCCGGTGCCCCCTCTTCCAGCTGGATGCAGAAACCCTGCTCGGCCTCCGCCAGCTCCATCAGCGCCTTTTTGCGGGAGACATACCGCGTTTCGCACTGGGCGATGCGGAGCCGGATCTGCGGCGTATAGGAGACATCCGGCATCCCGCGGGCGGCACTCTGGGCGCGGCGATAGTATTGCAGCGCGGCGGCGGCTTCCTGCCCGGAGGCCGCTGCGTCATCGCCAAGGGCGATCATGGCCTGCACTTCCCCGGCCTTGGCGGCTTTTTTCCACATCCGCCGGGCCTGTACCTTGCTGCGCCGGGCACCCCGGCCCTGATACAGGCAGTCGCCCAACAGCGCCAGCGCTTCGGCGCTGCCCGCTTCGGCGGCTTTTTCATAGTGCTGCACCGCCTCGGCCCAGCTGCCCTGCCGCGCGGCATCGTAGCCCGCATCCAGTTCTTCCAGACCGGGGCCTTCGCTGCCCCGCTCCGACTTGAGCAGCCCGTTCAGGATGGAGCCATCCAGCGTAGCGGAATTGGTCCACGGGTCGATGACCACACCGTCGATGCCGTCGGTGTTCAGGGCATATTCCATGGCCTCCCGCATCCCGCGCTCGGCCATGGGCCGGGTGGCCGTGGCGCGCTCGGCTTCCGCCGTCTTCACCGACGTGAACAGGGGCAGGTAGCTGCGCTCCTTCCGGGTGTGGAGCAGCCAGGGGTCCAGCCCTTCTGCCTTTTCCGCCGGGATGGGCATGGAAGCCCACGGGGCCGGGCCGCTCTGCGGGTCGGCTGCGGCATCCAGCGGCACCAGCACCCGCGTTTTCAGCTCCAGTGCATAGTTCAGGGCGTTCATCAGGTTCCAGAAATGCGTCTCGTTCTGCTCCCGGTAGAGCCGCTCCACGGCCTGCTCCACCACCGGGCAGCCCGTGCCCGCCGGGCTGTATTGGGGGGCGGCCTTTTTCTTCCGGCTGCCCACCGGGCGGAACCGCCGTGCGCTTTTCTCGTATGCCATTTGCATCACCCTTCTTTTTCCATCCGTCATAATAATTTATTATAGCAGGATTTCCCAAGTTTCACAATGGGGAAGACGCACCGCATTTTTCCGCAAAACAATAGCATTCCGACTCCGGTTGTATTATAATATGCGATGGGAAAGTTTCCCCCGATTTACATTTCAGAAAAGGAGTCTTTCGCCTTGAACAAAATGCTTACCCACCTGAACGGCTACAAGCGCGAGGCCGTCCTCGCGCCGCTGTTCAAGATGCTGGAAGCCACGTTCGACCTGTTTGTCCCTCTGGTCATGGCAGACATCGTCAACGTCGGCATTGCGGCGCACGACCTGCAGTATATCCTTGCGCGGTGCGGCATCCTGCTGCTGCTCGCCGTCATCGGCCTGACCTGCAGCCTGACGGCCCAGTATTTCTCCGCCAAGGCCGCTGTGGGCTACTCCACCTCGCTGCGCCATGCGCTGTTCGAGCACATCCAGAAGCTCGGTTTCACCGAGATGGACACGCTGGGCACCAGCACCCTCATCACCCGCATGACCAGCGACATCAATCAGGTGCAGAGCGGCCTGAACCTCTTCCTCCGCCTGTTCCTGCGCAGCCCGTTCGTGGTGGTCGGTGCCATGGTCATGGCCTTCACGGTCAATGCGCGGGCCGCATGGATCTTCGTGGTGGCCATCCCGCTGCTGTCCATCGTGGTCTTCGGTGTTATGGTCCTGACCAACCCGCTGTATAAGACCGCCCAGACCCGTCTGGACCGGGTGCTGGGCCTGACCCGCGAGAACCTGACCGGCGTTCGCGTCGTCCGCGCCTTTGACAAGGAGAAGAGCGAGATCGACCGCTTCGAGTCCGCCAACGACCTGCTGACCAAAATGCAGCTCCACGTCGGCCATCTCTCCTCCCTGATGAGCCCGCTGACCTACGTGATCATCAACCTGGCCATCGTGGCTCTGCTGTATGTGGGCAGCATCGAGATCAACATCGGCGGCATGGCAGCCGGTGATGTCATCGCACTGGTCAACTACATGAACCAGATTCTGGTCGAGCTGGTCAAGCTGGCCAACCTCATCGTGCAGATCAGCAAGGCGCTGGCCTGCGCCAGCCGTGTGCAGGCCGTGCTGGACACGGAACCGGGGATGGCGTTCCCCGCTGCCCTTCCGGATGCCGTGGAGGCAGGCAAGGCCGACGACGCCGTCCGGTTCGACCATGTCAGCCTGACCTACGCCGGTGCCGGTGCCCCCAGCCTGTCGGACATCAGCTTCACAGCCAAACGCGGCCAGACCATCGGCGTCATCGGCGGCACGGGCAGCGGCAAATCCAGCCTCATCAACCTCATCCCCCGCTTCTACGATGCCACCGAGGGTTCGGTTGAGATCCTGGGCCGTCCGGCGCAGGCATACCCGCGGGACGTTCTGCGCGGCAGTGTCAGCGTCGTCATGCAGAAAGCGCAGCTCTTCGGCGGCACCATCCGCTCGAACCTGCTCTGGGGCAACAAGAACGCCTCGGATGCCGACCTGTGGGCCGCACTGGAAACGGCGCAGGCTGCGGAATTCGTCAAGACGAAGCCCCTTGGGCTGGACGAGCCGGTGGAGCAGGGCGGCCGGAACCTCTCCGGCGGCCAGAAGCAGCGCCTGACCATTGCCCGCGCACTGGTGGGCAAGCCCGACATCCTCATTCTGGACGACAGCGCCAGCGCTCTGGACTACGCCACCGACGCCGCCCTGCGCAAGGCGCTGGCGGCTCTGCCCGGCAGCCTGACCGTCTTCATCGTCAGCCAGCGCGCCGCCAGCCTGCAGCACGCCGACCAGATCCTCGTTCTGGACGACGGCAAACTCGTCGGCCTCGGCAAACACGCCGACCTGCTGGCCTCCTGCCCGGTCTATGAGGAGATCTATGCCAGCCAGTTCAAGAAAGGGGATGCGCAGAAATGAGTGCAAAAGCAAAGAGCAGCCTGACCCCGGAACAGCGCAAGGCAACGCTCCGCCGGGTGCTGGAAAAGATCCGCCCCTACCGCTTTTTCGTGGGGTGCAGCCTCATCGTGGCCGCCGTGAGCGTGGCTGCCCAGCTGTATATCCCCATCCTCTGCGGCAGCGCCATCGACCTGATGCTCGGCAAGGGCCGTGTGGACTTTGCCGGTGTGATGCAGATCATCGTGCAGATCGTGGCCGTAGCCATCCTCGCAGCCTTTGCGCAGTGGCTGCTGAGCGTCTGCAACAACCGCATCACCTTCTCCGTCAGCCGCGACCTGCGCAATGCCGCCCTGCGGAAGATCCAGACCCTCCCCCTCTCCTACCTCGACAGCCACCCCTCCGGCGACATCGTCAGCCGGATGATCGCCGATGTGGACACCTTCGCCGACGGTCTGCTGATGGGCTTCACCCAGCTGTTCTCCGGCCTGCTGACCATCTTCGGCACCCTGCTGTTCATGCTGTGGGAGAATGTCCCCATCACGCTGGTGGTCGTCTGCATCACCCCGCTGAGCCTGGTGGTGGCCAGCTTTCTGGCCAAGCGCAGCTACAAGTATTTTCAGGGGCAGAGCACCGTGCGCGGTGAGCAGACCGCTCTGGTCAACGAGATGATCGAAGGCCAGAAGGTCGTGCAGGCCTTCGGCCACGAGGCCGAGAGCCTTGCCTCCTTTGACGAGGTGAACACGCGGCTGCAGGATGTCAGCCTGAAGGCCATCTTCTTCTCCAGCATGACCAACCCCGCCACCCGCTTCGTCA
>OGFK01000681.1_pt1 | contig 26532 bp, 20 predicted proteins | sample 1570931 | NCBI WGS metagenome assembly OGFK01 (sample SAMEA2581935, study PRJEB24529) | metagenome | biome: Human gut stool | place: China | collected 2011
GCGGCTGGTCCTTCATCAAGCGTGCCGGTTCCGTCATTCTGCTGGCGACCGTCGTGCTGTGGTTCCTGCAGGGCTTCGGCTTCGAGAACGGTGTCTTCGGCATGGTCGAGGATCAGGACAACTCCGTCCTGGCTGCCATCGCCACCAAGATCGCATGGATCTTCGCTCCTCTGGGCTTCGGCAACTGGCGTGCAACCGTTGCTTCCGTGTCTGGCCTGATCGCTAAGGAGAACGTTGTTGGTACCTTTGGTGTCCTGTATCACTTCGGCGGCGAGCTGTCTGAGAACGGCGACGAGATCTGGGCCGCTGTGGCACAGGATTACACCGCGCTGTCTGCTTACGCCTTCATGATCTTCAACCTGCTGTGCGCTCCCTGCTTCGCAGCCATGGGCGCTATCAAGCGTGAGATGAACAACGGCAAGTGGACCGCCATCGCCATTGGTTATATGTGCGCTCTGGCTTACTGTGCTGCTCTGGTCGTGTACCAGATCGGCGGCCTGATCACTGGCGAGATCGGCTTCAACTTCTTCACCATCGTGGCTGCTGTGGTTCTGGTGGCCTTCATCTACCTGATGGTGCGTCCCAATAAGTATGCGGGTAACAACGAAGTCAAGATCGACGTGACCAAAATCTGATCGAACCGCATGACATGTGAAAGGGTGTGTATTGTATGATGGAATTCCTCGCTGCAAATTTTAATCTGCCCACGATCATTGTGGCAGTCATCGTGTTTGGCGGTGTGGGCTGGATCACATGGCACTCCCACAAGCATGGCGGCGGCTGCAGTGGGTGCAGCGGCTGCGGCGAAGGCGGCTGCAATGGCAGCTGCAGCGGTTGCAGCGGCTGTCACTGAGCATTGAAATGATCCGCAAAGGGCGCGGGCTGGAACATTCGGCTCGCGCCCTTTTTTCAGAAACAAAAAGTTAGCTTTGGATAACATTGGAAAATCTATCAGAAAAGAGAGTGATCGGCATGGAACTGACGTCGGCACATCTGCGCTATCTGCTGGCGATCTATGAGGTCTCGCGCACCCACCTGGACATCAGCTCCCGCAGCATTGCGGAAAAGCTGGGGGTGACCAAACCCTCGGTGGTGCGCATCATGAATCTGCTCATGGAGCGCGGCATGATCGTAAAGGAGCACTACGGCAAGATCTATATGACCGACCGGGGCATCTGGGTGGCCAAACAGGTGCATGCGGAGATGGAAAGCATTCTGGAGCATTTTCCGCCGGTGAGCCAACCCCTGACCGAGGAAGAAAAGACCGCTGCGGCCCTGGCCATGACCAGCGCCCTGCCGGACCGCATTTTTACCGGCGAATACGACCGTCTGTTCGGCGCTGACGCCGACCGGACAGAAAGAGAGAAGAATCCGTGATCAACAAAAAACTGCTCTCCTTTGACCGCGGGGCCCTGCGTTTTGTGGGGGCCAACGTGGCGTTCCAGTGGCTGGGCATGCTGTGCAACGTGATCTTTGTGCGGGCTATCGCCCGGCTGGTGGGGGCGGCCTTTGCGGGCATGCTCACCACCGGGGTGCTGTGGCAGAACCTTCTGCTGTGTCTGGGCACGGTGCCGTTCCGGTTTGTGTTCACCCTGCTGGCATCCGGCATGAGCGACCAGGCTTCCAAGAACGTCAAGCGCACCCTGCGCAGCAACATTTACGACAAGCTGACCCGTCTGGGCCCCAATTACACCGAGACGGCTGCCACCAGTGAGGTGGTTATGCTGGCCAGTGAAGGCGTGGAACAGATCGACACCTACTTTGCCAAGTACCTGCCCCAGCTGGTATACAGCCTGCTGGCCCCGGTCACCCTGTTCGTGCTGCTGGTGGGAGTGCACGCACGGTCGGCCATCATCCTGCTGTGCTGTGTGCCGCTCATCCCCATGTCCATCGTGGCGGTGCAGAAATTTGCCAAAAAGCTGCTGGCAAAATACTGGGGCGAGTACACCACCCTGGGCGACAGCTTTCTGGAAAACATCCAGGGCCTGACCACCCTGAAGATCTATCAGGCCGATGGCTGGAAGCATGAGCAGATGAACGCCCAGGCCGAGCGCTTCCGCAAGATCACCATGAAGGTGCTGACCATGCAGCTGAATTCGGTGACCCTGATGGACCTGATGGCCTACGGCGGGGCCGGGCTGGGCATCATCAGTGCGGTGTCCGCCTTTGCCAAGGGTCAGCTGAGCCTGACGGCCACGTTGACCATCGTGCTGCTGGCGGCAGATTTCTTCCTGCCGCTGCGGCTGCTGGGCAGCTATTTCCACATTGCCATGAACGGTGCCGCCTCGGCAGAAAAAATCTTCAAACTGCTGGCAGCAGAGGAACCCGCCGATGGCGAACAGACCGTGCCGGAACAGGCTGCCCTGCAGCTGGAGCACGTTACCTTTGGGTACGAGAAGGACCGCACCATTCTGCAGGACGTGTCCCTGACCATCCCGCAGGGCAGCTTTGTCTCGCTGGTGGGTGAGTCCGGCTGCGGCAAGAGCACCATTGCGGCGCTGCTGTCCGGCAGCCGCACCGGTTACACCGGCAGCGTGACGCTGGGCGGTGTGCCGGTGGAACAGCTGCAGCGGGCCCAGCGCCTGCGTGCCCTGACGCTGGTGCCCCACAATGCCACCATTTTCAAGGGCACGGTGGAAGCAAACCTGCGCATGGCAAAGCCCGATGCTACCGAGGCCGAGCTCTGGGCTGCGCTGGAACAGGTGAACCTGGCCGACTTCTGCCGCAGCCAGGACGGCCTGCAGACGGCCCTGCATGAGGGCGGCAGCAACCTGTCCGGCGGCCAGCGGCAGCGCCTTGCCATGGCCCGCGCCCTGCTGCACGACACCCCCATTTATCTGTTTGACGAAGCCACTTCCAACGTGGACGCCGAGAGCGAAAACGACATCATGGCAGCCATCCGGAGCCTGGCGGGCCGCAAAACGGTGATCCTGATCTCTCACCGGCTGGCCAACGTGGTGGACAGCGACTGCATCTATGTGCTGGACAAGGGCCGCATCGCAGAGTGGGGCACCCACGCGGAACTGCTGAAAAAGCAGGGCGCCTACAGCCGTTTGTACACGGCCCAGAAGCAGCTGGAAACGCTGGAAAAGGAGGATGCCTGATATGAACGAACCCAAGCATCGCAGCCCCTTTGTCCTTGTGGGCCGCCTCATCGTGCTGGTCAAGCCCATGCTGCCCATCATGCTGGCGGCCATCGTTATGGGCGTGGCGGGGCACTTCTGCGCCACCTTCATCACCATTTTCGGCGGCTTTGGCATCCTGCGGGCGCTGGGGCTGGCCAGCCCGCTGCGCTCGGTGGGCGTTGCCTTTGCTTGCATTCTGGTATTTGCCCTGCTGCGCGGCATCCTGCGCTATGCAGAGCAGGCTTCCAACCACTCTATCGCTTTCAAGCTGCTGGCCCTCATCCGGGATCAGGTGTTCGGCGCGCTGCGCCGCTTGACCCCGGCCAAGCTGGAGGGCCGTGACCGCGGCGACCTGATCTCCCTGATCACCGCCGACATCGAGGCACTGGAAGTGTTCTACGCCCACACCATCTCGCCGGTGTGCATTGCCGTGCTCTGGGCGGCGAGCATGACCGCCTTTACCGCGCACTGGCACATCCTGCCCGCGCTGGCGCTGCTGGCGGGTTATCTGCTGGTGGGCGCGGCGCTGCCGGTGTGGAGCGCAAAGCGCGGACAGGCCGTTGCCCGGGAATACCGGCAGGCGCTGGCCGATACCAACAGTTATGTGCTGGAAAGCCTGCGCGGCCTGCGGGATACCCTGCAGTATCAGGACACCGCCGCCCGGGCGGCGGGCATCACCGCCCACAGCGAGACACTGGGCGCAAAGCAGACGGCGCTGAAGTACCGCGAGGGGCTTATTGTTGCCGTGACCAACACCCTGATCTTATTCACCACACTGGCGGTGCTGGGCGTGAGCCTGTGGCTGTACCAGCGTGGTGAACTGGCGGCGCAGGGGGTGCTGGTGTGCACCCTGACCGCCCTCAGCTCCTTTGGGCCGGTGGTGGCGCTGGCGAACCTTGGCGCAGGGCTGACGCAGGTATTTGCCAGCGCAGACCGCGTGCTGGCGCTGCTGGACGAAGCACCGGTGACCCCCGAGGTGACCGATGGTGAAAACACTCCCTTTGCGGGTGCCGAGGTGCGCGGCGTCAGCTTTGGCTATGGGGGGGAGCAGGTGCTGCGGGATATCAGCCTGACCATCCCGGAAAAAAAGATCGTGGGCATCACCGGCCGTTCCGGCAGCGGCAAGTCCACCTTCCTGCGGCTGCTCATGCGTTTCTGGGATGTAAACACCGGCACCATCCGCTTTGGCGAGGAGGACATCCGCCGGGTGAACACGACCACTTTGCGGGCACAGGAGAGCCTTGTGACCCAGGAGACGGAGCTGTTCAACGACACCATCGAGAACAACATCCGCATCGCTAAAAAGAATGCCACCCGCGAAGAAGTGGAAGCGGCCTGCAAAAAGGCTGCACTGGACGGCTTTATCCGCAGCCTGACCAAGGGGTATGACACCTCCGTGGGTGAGCTGGGCGGGGCCTTGTCCGGCGGCGAGCGGCAGCGCATCGGTGTGGCGCGGGCATTCCTGCACGATGCACCCTTCCTGCTGCTGGACGAGCCTACCTCCAACCTCGACAGCCTGAACGAGGGCGTGATCCTCAAGGCGGTGCGGGCCGAGTGCCGGGACAAGACGGTGCTGCTGGTTTCCCACCGCAAGTCCACCATGGCTGCCGCCGATGTGACCTACTCGGTAGAAAGCGGCCGACTGAGCTGAGAAAACAAACTGCAACCCAACGAAAAGGGCCTGTCTCACAAGAGACAGGCCCTTTTATGCTGCATGTTTATGGATCAGTAATTGACGGCTTTGAGGATCTGGCGGCCAATGTACTTGTGGCCGGAAACGGTGGGGTGGCCGTCGTTGGCGGTGCGGGTATAGGGGATGGGCACATAGGTCACATCATACTGGGCGGCCAGCTTGGCTGCGGCGGTGTTCAACCGACGGAAGTGGCGGCTCCAGGAGGGCATCAGGGGCACCGGGTTATTGTAGCTCAGTACCAGGATCTGGGCCTCCGGGTTCAGCTCACGCAGGTCCTTCATCACACGCTCCAGCTGGGTCACAGTATCGGCGTAGGTGGAGGTGCAGATCTGGCCCATGCCGGTGGTCAGCAGATGCATCACGGCACGGAACTCCGAGGGGGTCAGGGTCAGCTGCTTCAGGCAGTCCATAAAGTAGTCGATGTTGTCCGGGGTCAGGTTGCGGAACATTCCGGTGACCATGCTGTTGGCCAGCTTTTCACTTTTCCAGTTGGTAGCCTCACCCAGGGCCACGATGGTGCGGATCAGGGCGTCGTTGGCACCGATCTGCAAGGTGATGAGGTCCGCTTTCTGGATATATTCTTTCAGCTCCGGCACCGAGGTATACTGCACGCCGGAATACTGGTTCATGGCCGGCATGGCACCAGTCTCGATCAGGTCTGCCAGGTCCTTGGTCATCACGGCGGGCAGGCCCAGGTTGATGGCGTGGTCCCGGTCCAGGCCCAGCTGGTCGGCTACATAGCCCACAAAGCACTGGCCATCGTAGCCTTTGTAATTGCCGGACATATCGAAGCCGTTCTGGATCAGCTTGTACTGCAGGCCGCTCAGGCCCACGCCGGCAGTCACACTGTCACCGATGGCGACATAGGTGTACTCTTTTTTGGCGGTGGGCTCTGCAACAGGCGCCACAGCATCGTCTTCGGTAAGAGCTTCCGGCTCCACTTCCTGCACGGCGGTTTCCGGCTCAGCAGTCTCTTCGGTGGTGGGGTTCTCTGCAAAGGCAGGAACGGCCAGCGACAGCAGCAGCGCGGCCGACAGCAGCAGGCTTGCAATGCGTTTTGTTTTCATGGTCATCATTCCCTCTTTCCCCGCAACATCTCAAGGCTGCGGAACTGCTTCCATGATAAGGAAATGAGGGGGAAATGTCAATTGACAAAACGTGGAAAATCGCAGGAAAAAGTTGTCAAAATAGAAGCTTTTGAAGCTGAATGCCGGAAATAAACGCAGGAAAGCAAAAAGACCCTGCCGGACAGGCAGGGCCTTGAAAAAACGAGACGTTTACTTGCGGACGGCCTTCAGGATCTGGCGAGCGATGTACTTGTGACCGCACACCGTGGGGTGACCGTCGTTGGCAATGGAGGTATAGGGGATGGACACATAGTCTGCGCCATACTGCTGGGCCAGGGCCTTGACGGAGCGGTTCAGCAGGCGGAAGTGTCTGCCGTAGGTGGGCAGGAAGGGCAGGGGGTTGTAGTAACCCACCAGAATGATCTGGGCGTCAGGGTTCAGGGCTCTCAGCTCCTGGAGGATCTGTTCCACGTTGGCCACAGTCTGGTCCCGGGTCTGGTCACAGATCTCCTCCATGCCGGAATCCAGCAGCTTCAGGGCGGCCTTCAGCTCTTCCGGGGTCAGGTCCAGGTTTTCCAGGCCCTTTCTCAGAGTCTGGAGGGTCTGGAGATTCAGCTCTCGCATGGTGCCCGTCAGCAGGGGGATCAGCAGTTTGGTGGCCTTGCCGTTGGTGGCTCTGCCCATGGCCCCCATGAGCTGCAGCACAGTGTCGTTGGAGCCGATGAGCAGGGTGATCAGGTCGGCGTCTGCCAGCTCCTGCCGCAGGGTAGGCAGGTCGTAGTAGGCGACACCGGAGGCGGTGGAGCCGGTCCTGACCAGGTCCAGGATGTTGCTGCTCATGGCAGCAGGCATCCCGTAGTTCACGGCATGGTCCCGGTCCAGGCCCAAGGCGTCGGCCACCCGGGCCACATAGCAGTCTTTGGAGTAATTATGATAGTTTTCCTGCACGTCATAGCTCTTGGCGGTGCTGGAAAAGTGGGCGTCCTTCAGGCCCACACCGGTGGTGATGCTGTCGCCCAGGGCCACATAGGTATAAGCGTGCCCGTCCTCCGCAAAGGCGGGCACAGCCAGCAGCACCAGCATGGCGGCTGCCAGCAGCAGGCTGAGAATGCGTTTTTTCATAAAGAACCTCCTTGTATCGCAAGCTCAGAAAAGGATCACTTTTCCAGAGCTTTCAGGATCTGGCGGGCCAAGTACTTGTGGCCGCATACCGTGGGGTGAGCGTCGTTGGCCACCACCGTGTAGGTTGCAGGAGCAAAGGCTGCGTCATACTGCTGGGCCAGCTTTTGCACCGAGCGGCTCAGGGTACGGAAGTGCTTGACAAAGGGGTTGGCAGGGGCCGGCAGCAGGGGCAGGGGATTGTAGTACCCCACCAGAACGATCTGGGCGTTGGGGTTCAGAGCCTTCAGCTCCTGCAGCAGGGCCTCGATGTTGGCCAGGGTGGTGGCCTGGCTCTGGGCGCAAATGTCGGCAACGCCGCTGCTCAGCAGCTGCAGCAGGGCCTTGCGCTGCTGGGCGGTGATGTTCAAAGAGTCCAGGTTCTCCCGGAGGGCGGCAAAGGAGGAGGCATCCATCTGGCGGAAGTCTCCCTCCAGCATAGGCAGCAGGGCCTCAAAGACCTGGGGGCCGCCCATGGCAGAGGCAATGCCGTACATGATAGGCACCAGTACGTCGTTGGCACCGATCTCCACCGTGATCACCTGAGCGTGCTTCAGCTCCTGGCGCAGGTCAGGCAGAGAGAAATTGATGCTGGCACTCTGGCAGGAACCGGTCCGCACCAGCTCCAGCAGGTCGCTGCTCATCAGGGCAGGCATTCCGTAATTGGCGGTCTGGTCCCGGCTCAGGCCTAGGCTATCGGCCACCCGGGCCACATAGCAATCCTTGGAGTAGCCCTGGTAGTTGCCAGAAACATCGTAATACCGTCCGTTTCGCTGGTAAACGGCGCCCGGCAGGCCAATGCCGGCTACAATGCTGTCGCCCAAAGCAATGTAAGAATAGCAGTGCTGATCCGATTCGGCAGCGGCATCGGTCTGGGTCTGCACCGGGGTGGGGTCTGCGGCGGCAGGCTGGGCGGCCCCGGCAGAAACCACCGGCAGCACCAACAGAGCCAGGGCCAGCAGCAGGCTGACAATACGGTTTTTCATGATGTTCCTCCTTTTTTTTGAGCCATAAGGTCCCTTCTATCATAAAAAGAGAAGCCAGGAATGTCAAGGCCCGTTTTGCTTGAATGCGTTGGACAAACCAAAAACGGCCGTGCACAAGGCACGACCGTAATAGGCAAACTTTAATAATCCCGGGGGCTGATCTGCTCCTCCAGCTTGCGGTAATCCACCTTGCCCACAGGGGTCAGGGGCATCTCGCTGATGAACTTGTAGGCTACCGGCTGCACATACTCCGGCAGTTCCTCCACACAGAGCTGCCGCAGCTCTCGCAGGATCTGACGCTTTTTGTCAGCGGCAGCAGGGTCCAGCACCACGAACACAAAGGGCAGGCGGCCCTGGGGGTGGTCCTTGGCTACGCAGCCCACCACCGAGCACTGCCGCACGGCAGGGTGATGGCTGATGGCGTTCTCGATCATGGAGGGGAACACCTTGAAACCGTCGGGGCGGATGATCAGCCGTTTGATCCGGGAACCCACAAACACAAAGCCATCCTCGTCGATATAGCCCACGTCCCCGGTGTGCACCCAGGTGCGGCCGTCCGGGTGGACCTGCTTGACGGCGGCGGTCTCCTTCGGCTTGTGGTAGTAACCCTTCATGATGGACTCACTGCAGATGCAGATCTCGCCCTGTTCCCCGATGGGCAGCTCCTTGGTGGTACCGGGCTCAAACACAGAGACGATGGTGTCCACCAGGGGAATACCGGCACTGCCGGGCTTGGTGATGGAGGCGGCAGCGGCGGTGGCGGCAGAGGAGACCTCGGTCATGCCATAGCCCTTGGCCATGGGGAACTCCACGTTATGGGCAGCCAGGAACTCGTTGACGTTCTCCTCAGCACCCACCGAGATGGCGTCGCCGCCGGCGGCGTACATCCGGATAAAGGACAGGTCCTTGTTTTTCAGCCGGGGGTCGGTGGCCAGCTGCTGATAATGGGTGGGCACACCGAACATGTGCTGAGGCTTATACTTCAGCACCAGACTGCCCAGCTTGGAGGCGTCCGCATTGGGGATAATGACCACCTTGATGCCCAGGGTCAGGGGCAGATGGATGCCGCAGGCAAAGCCATAGGCAATAAAGGGGGGCATGATGTTCATAAGGGTCTGGCCCCGGTGGCACAGGAACTCGTAGGTCTTGAACTGCTTGGCAATGGTGTTGAAGTTCCGGTCCGTGAGCATCACGCCCTTGGGGGAACCAGTGGTGCCGCCGGTGTGGACCACGACGCAGGCATGGTCCATGGGGTCCACCGGGTCTGCTGCAGTGCTCTGGCCCTGGCCCCCAGCAATAAAGTCCTTCCAGTGGATGACGTTAGAGGAGTAGTGGTTCTTATCCGGGTTCTTCAGCTTGTAGCCCATGGCCATAGGCAGGGACAACGAGTCGGCAGGAGACACCACCAGGATGCGCTCCACATGGGTGCGCTTGGCAGCCTGGACACAGCGGTCATAGGTCACGTTCAGGCAGATCAGCAGGTGAGAGTCCACCTCAGCGATGTAGTCGTGGATGCCCTCCACACTGTACCGGGGGTCCACCAGGTTCAAGGTGGCACCGATCAGGTCCGCAGCGTAGAAAGCGTAGATGATCTCCGGGGTCATGATGCTGACCACCGTGGCAATGTCGTCCTTCTTCAGGCCAATGGCACGGAAGGCGGCAGCGGTCTTTTTGATGTTGACAAAAAGATCGGCATAGGTGATCTTGCGGCCAAAGTACTCCAGAGCAGGCTCGTTCAGGTGCTGCTTGTTCTGCTGGTACAGGTACTCAAAAGTGGTGCAGTCCGGCAGGGGCTGGCCAATAAAGCTGGCGTCGTAATACTTCAGCCAGGGCTTTGCGACGGATGCGTAAACCGCCTCATGTGCTGCAGTCGACATAGGATCAAACCCTTTCTTTTATGATTCGTTCTTCTTCTTTTTTATACTTTCTCCAGGCCCGGCAGACCAAAGCTCCGGGCTCCGGGCCAAACAGGCCAGGGCACACGGCCCTTCCTGTATTGTAGTGGACAACAGTTGGAAAGTCAATGAACAAACTGTGAGAAGTAAAAAAGAGACAAAACAACGATGGCTTTGTCTCTTGAAATCTGGGAAAAATGCTTATTGCGGCAAAGGAACTTAGTTATTGCCCAGCCAGGCCTCTGCTTCAGCGGCGCTGCAAAGAACCCAGTGCCTCGGCCGCAGCTGCCGCCACTGGGGGGCCTCGGTGGCGTAATCGTGGATGGCAGGGTCGTAGACCAGCAGCTGCTTTTCCCGCTCCCGGCGGGGGTCCGGCATGGGGATGGCGGACAGCAGGCTGCGGGTGTAGGGATGGATGGCGTGGGCCACCAGCTCCTCCGCGTCGGCCAGTTCCACGATGCTGCCCTTGTGGATGACTGCGATGCGGTCCGAAATGTAGCGCATCACCGAGAGATCATGGGCGATGAACAGGTAGGTGATGCCGCGCTCCTTCTGCAGGCGGCGCAGCAGGTTGAGCACCTGGGCCCGGATGGACATGTCCAGAGCGCTGATGGGCTCATCGGCCACGATGAATTCCGGCTCCACGATCAGCGCACGGGCAATGCCGATGCGCTGCCGCTGGCCGCCGGAAAATTCGTGGGGAAAGCGGGAAGCAAATTCCGGCAGCAGGCCCACGTCCAGCAGAGCCTGCCGCACTTTTTCTTCCCGCTGGGCGGCGGAGAGGTCAGGCCGCACGTTTTGCAGGCCCTCGCCCACGATGTAGCTCACCTTGGCGCGCTCGTTCAGCGAGGACTGCGGGTCCTGAAAGATCATCTGGATCTCACGGGTGATCTGCTTGTCCAGCGCACGCGGGATTTTGCCGTTGATCTTCTGGCCCTTGTACAGGATCTCACCGCCAGAGGTGGGCAGAATGCGCAGGATGGCCCGGCCGATGGTGGTCTTGCCGGAGCCGGACTCGCCCACCAGACCAAAGGTCTCGCCCTTGTAGATCTGGAAATTGGCGTTCTGTACGGCGGCAAAGGCCTTGCGGCCGGAGCCGTAGGTCACATTCAGGTTCTTCACTTCCAGAAGGACTTCTTTTTCCTCGGCCATCTTACAAGCCCTCCTTTTGCAGTTTTTTCACCGCAGCAGGCGGCTCGATGTGGGGTGCCCGGGGGTCCAGCAGCCAGGTTTTGGCCTTGTGGGTGGGCGAAACTTCAAAGTACGGCGGGCGCTTGACATAGTCGATCTTCAGTGCCTGCGGGTTGCGGGGCGCAAAGGCGTCGCCGCGGATCTCGGCAAAGAGGTTGGGCGGGGTGCCCACGATGTTGAACAGGTCCTCGCCTTTTATGCCCATCTGGGGCATGCTGGACAGCAGAGCCCAGGTGTAGGGGTGGCGGGGGTCGTAGTAGATCTCGTCGGCGGTGCCGATCTCTACGATGTCGCCGGCGTACATCACGGCCACCCGGTCGGCAATGTTGGCCACGACGCCCAGGTCGTGGGTGATCATGACGATGGTCAGGTGGTACTTGGCCCGCAGCTCCTTGAGCAGCTGCAAAATCTGAGCCTGAATGGTCACATCCAGCGCGGTGGTGGGCTCGTCACAGATCAGGATCTTCGGGCTGCAGGCCACCGCAATGGCGATCACCACGCGCTGACGCATGCCGCCGGAGAACTCGTGGGGGTACTGCTTAAAACGGACTTCCGGGTCAGAGATGCCCACGTCCCGCAGGTATTCCAGGGTCTTTGCCCGGGCGGCGGCCCCTTTCAGGCCCTGATGCAGGGTCACGGCCTCCAAAATCTGGTCGCCGATGGTTTTCAGCGGGTTCAGGCTGGTCATGGGGTCCTGCATGATCATGGCAATTTCGCGGCCCCGGATGCGCAGCCAGTCCTTCCCGGTTTTCAGGCCGGACAGACGCACCGGCTCTGCGCCGGGGGTAGGGCAGTAGTCGATGGTGCCGCCGGTGATGGAGCCATTGGTGTCCAACAGGCCCATGAAACTCTTGGTGAACACGCTCTTGCCGGAGCCGGACTCGCCCACGACGGCCAGCACTTCGCCCCGGTACAGGTCCAGGTCGATGCCGCGGATGGCGTGCAGCACCCGGCCGCGCAGGTTGAACCGGATATCCAGCCCCCGCACCGAGAGGATGCAGTCATTTTCGTTCATCATGCATTCCTCCTTACTGCAGGTGGTTCTTTGGGTCGGCGGCGTCCGAGAACGCGTTGCCGATCAGATAGAACGCAATGGTGACAAAGCTTAGAATCAGGGTGGGGTAGAGCAGCTGGTAGCGCAGACCGGCCTGCATCATCACCTTGCGGCCGTCGTTGACCAGATTGCCCAGCGAGGGCGTCTCCACCGAGAGGCCCAGGCCGATGTAGGTGATGAACACCTCGTTGCCGATGGCTTCCGGAATGGTGAGGGCCATGCGCAGCATGATCACCGACACCAGATACGGCAGCAGGTTGCGCAGCACGATGCGCACCGTGGGGGTGCCGATGCAGCGGGAGGCAACGTTGTAGTCACGGTCACGGATGATGAGGATCTGGTTGCGGATGAACCGCGCCATCTCGATCCAGCCCTTGATGGACATGCCCAAGATCATGGTCCAGATGCTGGGGGAGGCCACATAGGAGATGAGGATCAGCACAATGGCGGTGGGAATGTTGTCAAAGATGTTGTACAGCTCCGTGAACAGAAAATCCAGCCCGCGCACATAGCCCCACAGCACACCGGCAGTGATGCCCACCACGGCTTCGATGAGAGCCACGAAAAAGGCAATGGTCAGGCTGGTGCGGGCACCGGCCCAGATGCGGGCCCACAGGTCCTGCCCGATGGAGTTGGAACCCCAGATAAAGCCGTCCTGCCCGGGAGCGATGTTGCGGTACTGGATGCCGGTGACGGGGTCCACGGCGCAGAGGTTGGGGTCTGCCTGCCCCGGCAGATAAGGCTGGAGAAAGGCAAAGGTCACCACGGCCACCAGCGCGATGAGCAGGGCCACGGCTGCCTTGTTCTTGAAGAAAGCACGGAAGGTGCTGCCCCAGTAGCTGTAGTTGGAGCAGGCCGTGGCCTCGGCCTGCTCGGCGTGGAACCCGGCGGGGGTGAACAGTTCGTCCTCCGGCAGGTCTGCCCAGGCAGCAGGGCCTTCCTTCTGCAGGGTGTTGAGCTGGTTTTCCAGCTTTTTGGATTTTTCCCGTTTCAGGAACGAAAGCATCAGCGGCCACCTTCTTTCTTGCCAAAGTTGATGCGGGGATCAATGAGCACCATGAGCACATCGCCCAGGATCAGGCCCACGATGCCCACGCAGGCGTACAGCAGCACGATGCCCTGCACCATGGTGTTGTCGTGGCGCTGCACGCAGGTCACCAGCAGTCCGCCCATACCGGGGATGCTGTACAGGCTCTCAATGTAAATGGAGCCCACCACCGTGTTGAGGAACGCCGAGGGAATGTACTGCACCAGCGGCACCATGGCGTTGCGGAACACATGATGCAGCGCGATATTGCTTTCGCTCACACCCTTGGCACGGGCCAGCTTGACGTAGTCCTTGTTGCTCTCGTCCACCATATAGCGGCGCAGCCACATGGCGTAGAAGGCCAGGTTTGCCAGGCTCATGCTGCACACCGGCAGCACCCAGTAGCGCCAGTTGGCGGCGTCGAACAGCAGGCCCACCCCCAGAACGGAGGTGCCGTACATCTGGATGTACAAAAAGTACACGGCAGCCGGCACGGCCTGGATGAGCACGATGAGGGCTGTGCCCAGTTTGTCGGGCCAGCGGTTCTTGCACCGGCCCATGACAAGCCCCAGCGGGATGCCCAGCACAAGGCTCAGCAGCATAGCCAGCACGCCCATCTGGATGGAGATGGGCAGCTTTTGGGCCAGGATCTCGGTCACCGGCACGTTGACCTTGTAGATGTGGCTCACGCCCAGGTCCCCGTGCAGGGCGTCTTTCCAGAAGCGGCCGATCTGCACCGGCAGCGGGTCCAGCAGGCCCATGGACTGCAAGCCCGCCTGGATCTGGGCCGCGGTCATTTTTTCGTAGTTTGCAAAATAGCCTTCCACCGGCATGAGCCGCAGCAGGCAGAACACCAGCGTTACAATGATGAACAGCGTCAGCAGAGAACGCCCGATGCGCTTTGCGAGATATTGCACCATAGTGTGCACCTCTCTTTTTCTTTTGAAATACAGATAAGAATAGAATACCGCAATTTCTTGATTTTGAAAAGTGATTTGAAGATTTTTTGAGCAAAAGCTGTTGAAAAGGCGGTGGGAACTCCCTCAGTCACGGCTGCGAAGCAGACGGAGGGAGTTCCCCTCCCGTGAAAAAGCAACTCGGAAAAATCCGCAGATTTTTCCGAGTTGCAAAGAAAAACATATTTCCGCTGAAAATATCCAAAGCGAAGCGGAGGATATTCAGAATGATTTACCGGGCGTCCCGGTTCTGGTCGTACTCGTCCATGGAGACGTAGTGGTCCAGGATGTGCACGCCCTTCAGGCGGTTGGACGAAAGGCCGGTGGGGGCGTACTGACCCTCCCACAGGTTCAGGCGGGTGGCAATGTACGGCGGCACGGGCAGGCCCAGCGGCACCACCAGGGCATTCTGAATCAGATAGGCCTCGGCATTGGCAAAGGCTTCATACCGGGCATCCAGATCCTCGGTGATGGCCTTGGCCTTTTCCACCATGTCCATGTAGGTCATGACGTACTCGGCCGTCTCACCGGTGATGATGCCGTCCTCCACGCCGGTGCGCAGGAACGCATAGCAGGTGCCGCGGTCGCCGGCTTCCTGATAGAAGGGGTACACCTCGGTCTCGGGGTCGGAGTAGTCGGCACCCCAGTAGTAGGACATGAGCTCATAGGCACCCACACGGCGCACGGCGTTCAGGAAGTTGTCGGAGGGGCCCTGGGTGATGATGATGTTGATAAAGTCGAAGCCGTCGTTCAGAACGCCCTCCACCTGCTGCTTGAACACCTGACACTGCTTGTCCCAGTCCACCACGGCGGGGTTGTAGGGGTACTGCACCTTGATGGGGAAGGTGGCCCCGGCGGCAGTCAGCTCTTCCACAGCGGCGTCGCGGTATTCCTTTGCCTTTGCCTCGTCAAAGAAGTCGGACAGGTTGGCCAGATCGCCGCATTCGGTGTAGTCCACGCCCTGACTGTTGGCGCAGAAGGACGGCGGGGTGATGGTGTGCAGCTTGTAGTTGTCGTAGCCTTCCGGAGCGGTGACGGCCAGCGTGACCGACGGGTTGATGGCGTACAGGAACGCCTTGCGGAAGTTGGTGCTGTTGACCGCCTTGGCCCAGTTGTCCGGCTCATACTGGGCGTCCACGCCGGTGACGTTCCAGTTGGAGAACTCGTGGGCGTAGGGCAGGAAGTTGAAGATGTAGAAGTAGCTCTTGCCGGTCTCCGGGCGCTCCATGGACACCATATCCTTGGTGGTGTCGTCGGACAGCCAGCTGTCGAGGATGTCGGAGCTGATGGTGGCCTGGTCGATCTCGCCGCGCCGGACCATTTCCGGGCCGCTGATGAGCTCTTCCTGGTTGTAGATGTAGCGGATGGTGTCGATGTAGACGTTGTCCTTGTCGTAGTTTTCGGGGTTTTTCTTCATCACCCAGCTTTCCAGCGGCACATACTCCGCCAGATAGAACGCGCCGCAGCTGCAGGCGGTCTCGGCGCTGGTGCAGAACTGGTCGCCCAGCTCTTCCAGCAGGGGGCCGTAGGCCGGCTCGTAGGGAGCGTAGCTCAGCAGGCTGACAAAACCGGGAAAGTCGAAGCACAGCGTATAGGTCAGGGTGTGCTCGTCCACGGCCTTGACGCCGACGGTATCAAAATCCACGGGAGCATAGCGCGTGGTGGTGCCATCGGCGGCTGCGGCGGTCACCGAGCCGTCGGCTTCCAGTGTGTAGGTGGTGCCGTCCTCGGCCACGGTGCCGTTCTCGGCGCTGGCTTTGTAGAACAGATAGTTGTAGTAATCCTCGGCACCGGCCACATAGGGGGTGACCAGGCTGGCCGTGGAGGATGCATAGGCCGGGGTGAGCACATACTGCAGCGCATCCACGAAGTCCTGTGCGGTGACCGGGCCCAGCACCTCACCGTTGCAGTCCACCCAGTTCTCGTCCCGCAGGTGGAAGGTCCAGGTCAGGGTATCCGCGTCCCACTCCCAGGTGGTGGCCAGACCCTCGCGGATCTTGCCGCGGTTGTCGTACTCCACCAGCGTGTCCACGCACTGGGTGCCGTGGTACAGGTCCGGGTCTGCGGAGCAGATCAGATAGTTCAGGGTGGCGGGCTGACGGGAGTACAGCAGGGTGTAGGTGCTGCTGCCGGAGCCGCCGGTGGAGCTGCCGGAAGCGGACGAGCCGCCGCAGCTGCTCAGCAGGCCGGCTGCCGCTGTGGAAACAACAGCAGCGCCGCCGGCTTTCAGGAACTGGCGGCGGGTAATGGTATGACGCATAAAAAATCCCTCTTTCTTTCAGATTCGGGTCTGGATCGGATGAAATTGCCCCGCAGGCACAAACCGAAAAAAGAGGCAACGGAATCCATCCGTTACCTCTTTGTAACAGCGTACAGCTACCAACGGGTAACCAACGCAAGTATAACATTGAATCCGTGCGGCGTCAATCGGTTTTGGGCACAGCGGCGGCAGTTTCTGCACCGGCAGCAGCGGCAGCCTCATCGGTGAGCATGGCAGCCACGGACTGCGGTGCGGCGGGAGCAGCGGCCTCCACGGCAGGTTCTGCAGCCGGGGCGGCCGCCTGCTCTGCCGCCTTGGCGGCTTCCTCCGCGGCCTTTTTGGCCTCCCGCTCTTCCTTGAGCTTCTGTGCGCGGGCACGGGCTTCTTCCTGCCGCTGTTTGGTGCGCTCCTTGATGCGGCACACCGAGCACAGGCCCCCGGCGCTGTCCGGAGCAATGGGCTTGCCGCAGTTCTTGCACAGGGTCTTGGTGCACTTGTGCAGGCTCACCGGGCCAAGGGTGGTGAGCTGGCGCAGCTTCATGCCGTCCAGCCCCTTGTTGGAGCAGGCCGCCACGCACACGCCGCACTCACTGCACTTCCACGGGGTGACCACCATGCGAGTCTGGCCGTCCGGCAGGTCCTCCTGCTTCAGGGCACCTGCACGGCAGGCTTTTTCGCACTTGCCGCAGGCAAAGCACTTGTCGGTGAAGCTGGGCAGATAGCAGCCGTAGTGCAGGGGATTGTCCGGCATGGCGGCCTTGAGCTGCCTGGTGCGCTGGTGCAGCAGCAGGCGGAAGTCTGCACCGCCGTCCTCGTCGGCGCGCAGGCCGGGCAGCATGCGCAGCAGCTGTTTGGTGCCGCTCTTGGAGCCGTGGCTCACCTGTTCGAACATCTCGCGGCGGGTGAGCTCCTTGACATGGTAGGGGGCTTCGTCCGGCTCATAAGCCAGCGTGAAGCGGGCCTCGAACATCGTTTCCCCGAAGAACTCCACCAGGCGGGTCAGCTCGGCCCGCAGCTGGTCGGCGCAGGTGTCGTTCTCGCACTCGCCGCAGGGGGTCAGGTCCAGCACGATCTTTTTGTTCAGGGCCAGATAGGCCAGCGCCTCCCAGGAAAGGGACGCGATGCAGGCGCGCACCATGGAGTTTTTGCGGGCCGACTTCTCACAGCCGATCCAGATGGTATCGTTGTCGGTGTCGGCGGCAGAGGTGTCGCGCTCCACCTGCTCCGGCGAGGGGGAGATGCAGCGGCTGCGGCATACGGAGACGCACAGACCGCAGTCGGTGCAGGGGTCCCAGTCCTTGACGAGGTTGGGACGGGTAAAGATCTGATCGCCGTAGGGGCAGATATCCTTGCAGGCCGTGCAGGATTTGCGGTGCGGGTGCAGGTTCCAGCACTGGCGGCGGTTGATCTCCGGATGGGTGGTTTTCATCAGTGCATCCATCGCAGCTCTTGTAAAAAAGCCCATACGATCACTCCTTTTCTACGATCGACGTGACAGCTGCATGGTCCAGCAGAAAGCGCTGGACCTTCTGGTTGGTAAGGGCGGCGGCCACAGCATCACGGGCCAGAACCCGGCGGATCTCCTCCTCCGGGTTGCCGTGCAGCCGGGCCAGACGGGCGTATTCGGCGTCCACTTCCTCATTGCTCACAGTGATGTTCTCGGCCTGTGCAATGGCCGGCACGGCCAGCATCGCGCGCATGCGGCGTGCGGCGTCCTGGCGATAGCCGGCCCGCAGCTGTTCCGGCGTGGTGTTGTTGGCCTGGCAGTACAGCTCCAGCGAGAAGCGGCTCCGGGAAAGCTTATCCTTCAGCTGCTGCAGCGCGTGGTCGGCGTTCTGGTCCAGCACGGCAGCAGGCAGCTCCACGGTCAGGTTGGCCCCGGCCAGGTCCAGCAGGGCAGCCTCAGCCAGACGGTCAGCGTTGGCCTCGTGAGAAGCCGCTTTCTTGGCACGGATGCTCTCCCGCAGGGCGTCCAGCGTGGCAAAGCCCAGCCGCTGGGCCAGGGCATCGTCCACGGTGGGTTCCTGCTTCTGCTCCACCGTGTGCAGGCAGATCTCGAACTGCGCCGTTTTGCCGGAGAGCTCCGGCACGCGGAACTCGTCCGGGTAGGTGAAATCAAAGCGGAAGGTCTCTCCGGCGCAGTGGCCGTACACGGCCTGCTCGGCGGCAGGCATGAGCTGGGCGGTGCCCAGTGTCACGGTCACCTGTTCCATGCGGCTGTCCGGGATGGGCGCACCGTCCAGAAAGCCCTCAAAATCCAGCGTGACCCGCATCCCCCGGGCAGCGGGGGCGCTGGTGGCGCAGAAAGGCGCATGACGGCGGGCAAGGCTTTTCAGTTCAGAAGCAACGGCGGCTTCGGTCACCGGGCGCACCCGGCGGGTGACCGGCAGGCCCTTGTACTGCCCCAGCGTGACCGGCGGCAGAGCATTTGCGGTTTGTTCCATGGCAGGGAACCTCCATTCCAGTAAGCGCTTACAGCCCGCGGGCAGCAAGCCAGTTTTCGGCGACCTGAGAGAACATCTCAGGGTATTTGGCATCTTCTTCGGTAAAGGCACTGAGGTAATACTCCACCTCGGCGCGGCTGGGGGCTACCGTGCGCCGCCAGATGGTAAAGGTGGTGCCGTTGCCCATGTCAAAGGTCTCTTCCAGTGCGAAGTATTCGTCGCGCACGGCCAGGAACATGTCGTTCAGCTTGTGGGACATCTCGTTCTCAGGGTCATTTACATGAGTCAGCGGGAAAGGATCGGCGGTGAGAACGTATTTTGCCTCAAAGAACTGCATGGGGAAGTAGTGGGTGCCAGGCACCGAGAAGCCAAAGGCCAGCTTGTTGTTGATGGGGGTCTGGGGCAGCAGGCAGTTCTTGAAGTGATCCGGGCAGTACAGCGTGTCGTGGGGGATCATATAGGCGATCTCGCCATCGGCGCAGTGGGTGTCGATCCAGCTGGCAATGGCCTTGATCTGCGGCAGATCCTTGCGGTCATAGACCAGGTCATCAATGGCGGCAAAATCGCGGGCGCTCTCCTGCGGAGAAGCCGAGAGAAGAGTGCGGCCGATGAGAAAATCCGGCAGAGCCACGGTGGTCAGGGGGGAGCAGCGCACCGAGGTGGCAAAGGCGATGGTGAACAGCCAGAAGCCGATCTTCAGGTTCCGGCGGCGGTTCATGCCCTCTGCCAGGGCTGCGGCACCGATCAGGAACAGGAGGAACCAGCCGGGTAAAAACAGCAGCATATGTTGGGAACCGGTGGTCTGCACCCGGGTGAACAGCACCATGCTCAGCAGGATCTCCAGCCCGGCCAGACAGGGCAGAGCTGGCATCTTTCTGCGCTTGAAGCAGAACCACAGGCCCATGCCCATAAGCACCAGGTTCATCAGGCCCATGCGGGCGCATTGCAGGTAGGTTTCAGTGACCATGCCGCCGCCGTTGTAGTAGGAATAGTGGTCGGCGTAGTCGTAGCCCAGAATGTGGCTCACCAGGGGCCACAGCAGGATGACCATGGCCACCATGGACATCAGGCCGAACAGGATCAGGTTGCGCACCTGCAGCAGGGCCTCCTGCTTCCGGCCCGCTTTGGCAATGCGGGCGCTGCTCACCAGCACCAGCACGGCGTAGGCAAAGTAGTAGCCCACCACGAAGTACAGGTACCACCGGCGGGACAGGATGATGGCCGCCGTGGCCAGGAACAGCAGCCCGAACCGGGGCAGGTCCAGCTTTTCAAACCGGAAATCCAGCGTGAGCAGCAGGATGCTGAAGGCGAAGATCAGGCCGAACCAGTCCGGCTGGCTCAGAACGGCACTCATGCGCAGCCACGGGTAGGTAAAGGTCCAGGACAGACCGATGAGAAAATACCAGAAGCGGTTTTTCACCTGCAGCATCTGGCCCACTTTGACCACCAGACCGGCCAGCAAAAGCAGCAGCATGGGCACGATGCTGAACACCTGACAGATCGCAAAGCTGTCGCCGGTGCGGTCGGTCAGGCAGAACGGGAACTCGAGGAACAGGGTGTTGAAGTTGGTATAGTCCTCAGCCAGAGAGTCCAGAATAAAATGGAAGCCGACCGCCGGGCCCTGAAGAAAGGCGGCCTCGGCGTTGTACTGCTTGTTGATGTAGTTGACGTAGTCCCAGATGTACACGAAGCTGCGGCGGGTCTCGGCCCAGTAGAAGTAGAGCAGCGCCGCGGCCCAGAAGCCGATGATCACAGCCCAGTGGAACAGGTCGAACTTCACGTCCGCCAGCCGCAGCACCACCAGCACCAGCCCGAACAGGGCCAGGTTGCACCACAGGCTCACCAGCGGGAAAAATATGGCACTGCCGGGGGCGGCAAGGCCCAGCACCACCAGCGCCAGTGCGGACACGGCATAGGCCAGCAGGGCCTTGCCTACCCACGAGGTGCGCAGCTTGGAAAGAGTTGCTGACATGAGAGAAAATCCTCCTTATAAAAATGCGCGATGCACACAGCATAAATTCACAGCTTACAGTATAGCAAACCACAGGGGGCACTGTCCAGCCATAGCGGAGGCAAAACCAAAAATGCCCCGCTGCTTTCAAAGCACGCGGGACATTTTGATGCAAATATTACTTACTGGAATTCTTGGCGCGGGCGGTACGGCGCTTCTGGGCCATGGCCTTGTTGGCGCTGATGCGGGCGGCGTCCGGGTTGGGGGCCTCCGGGGTCAGGCGCAGCAGGAAGCTGCCCATGGCGGGCAGGTCCACGGTGAGGGTATAATCCCGGCCGTACACGCCGCCGTCGGTGGTGTGGAAGTGCAGCTTGCGGCGGCCCTTGTGGGCACCGCCCCACTCGGCAGCCTCGGTGTCCAGCACCAGCTCCGCAGAGCAGGGGAACTTGAGGTACAGCGGGAACTTTTTGTGGGCGTGGTCCTGGGTGTTCATGATGCACAGCAGGTTCTGGCCCCGGCCCTTGCGCAGCCAGGCGTAGACGCCCTCGGTGCAGCTCTCGCTGGCCACCCACTCAAAGCAGTCGGGGTTGTATTCGCCGTCAAACAGGGCGGGCTCGGTGGCGTATACCAGGCTCAGGCGGGCGAAATACTTCTGGAAAGCGTCATGGAAGGGATACTTGAGCAGGTCCCAGTCCAGCTCCCGTTTTTCGTCCCACTCGCGGAAGTGCCCCAGCTCGTTGCCCATGAAGTTGAGCTTTTTGCCCGGATGCATATACATATAGAAATAGAGGGTGCGCAGCTGGGCGCACTTTTCGGCGTAGGTGCCCCACAGCTTGTCGATGATGGTCTTTTTGCCGTGCACCACCTCGTCGTGGCTCAGGGCCAGCAGGTACAGCTCGTTGTAGAAGTAGTGCATGCTGAACAGCAGCTTACCGTAGGCGTTCGGCCGCTCACCGAAGGGGGTGGCGAAATAGTCCAGCGTGTCGTGCATCCAGCCCATGTCCCACTTGTAGTCGAAGCCCACGCCGTCGTAGCGGGTGGGGGCGGTGACCTTGAGGAAGTTGGTGGAGTCCTCGGCCATGTAGATGCCGGTGGGCCAGCGCTTGTTCAGCCCGTGGTTCAGGCTGCGCAGGAAGTTCACGGCACCCTGGTTCACGCCGCGGTTGGGGTCACCCTGCCAGTACAGTGCCCGGGAGATGGCGTCCATGCGGATGCCGTCGCAGTGGTACACATCCATCCACAGCCCGGCGGCGCTGCTCAGGAAGCTGCATACCTCCCGGCGGTAGTAGTTGAAGTTGCAGGTGCCCCACTCGCTCTGGCCCACGTCGCTGTCGTACTCGTACAGGTGGGTGCCGTCGAACTTGGCCAGTGCGTCGGCGTTGGCGGCAAAGTGCACCGGAACAAAGTCCATGATGACGCCGATGCCCATGCGGTGGCAGGCGTTGACGAAGGCAGCGAACTGGGCCGGGGTGCCGTAGCGGCTGGTCACCGAGAAATACCCGGTGGTCTGGTAGCCCCAGCTGCCGTCAAAGGGATGCTCGGCCAGCGGCAGCAGCTCCACATGGGTAAAGTGATGGTCCAGCAGCCAGGGAATCAGCTCCTTGGCCAGCTCCTCGTAGTTGTACCAGCCGTCCGAGCCGTCGGGCTGGGTGCTGCCGGGTTTGTGCTTCCAGCTCCCGGCGTGCAGCTCGTAGATGTTCAGCGGGCGGTTGCGGCACTTGTCGCGCCGCTCCATCCAGGCATGGTCGTCAAAGGCAAAATCCAGCTTTGCCAGACGGCTGGCCGTGCCAGGGCGCAGCTCGGTGGAAAAGGCATAGGGGTCGCTGCGCATCACCACGCTGCCGTCGGATCCGTGGACGCGGTACTTATAAAGATCACCCTCGGCCAGGCCCGGGATAAAGGCGCTCCACACGCCGGTCTCGGCGCGCTCCATGGGCACACCGGCTTCCCAGCCGTCAAAGCCGCCGCACACCTCCACGGCGGTGGCACCGGGGGCCCAGACCGCAAACCGCCAGCCCTCGGTACCGTCCGGGGCCGTGCAGGGATGTGCGCCCAGAATGCGGTAGGCGTCGAAGCAGTCTCCATTGAAAAATTCACGGGGAATGGCAGGGTAATTCATGCAAAGATCTCCTCCTGTGTATGATGGGCAGCACCGGCAGCTGCGGTGCTGCAATTGGGCAATTTATCCAAGGAAAATGGTTTACAACCGGCACTGTAGCTGGTATTCTTGGCGAATCTTGACAAAAATAGGCAAAAATTCACATATTTGTCAGATTTTGTGCTATACTAATCCTGCCGCTGACCGAACGGCGGCAGGAAATTATTTGCAAAGAGGGAGCGGTATTCAACAATGGCTTGGTATGACAATGCGGTATTCTATCACATCTATCCTCTGGGGCTGTGCGGCTGCGCGCACGAAAATGACGGCCAGCCCACCCCGGGTGCATTCCAAAAACTGAACGACTGGGCGGCCCATGCAGCAGACATCGGCTGCACCGCCATCTATATCGGCCCGCTGTTTGAGAGCGGCTCCCACGGCTACGATACCATCGACTACCGCCGGGTGGACCGCCGTCTGGGCACCAACGAAGAGTTCAAGGAGTTCGTGGCCAACTGCCACGCCCGCGGCCAGCATGTCATCGTGGATGGTGTGTTCAACCATGTGGGCCGCGACTTCTTCGCCTTCCAGGACCTGAAGGCCAACCGCGAGAACGCCCGCTATAAGGACTGGTTCTGCGATGTGAACTTCTGGGGCAACAACGAGTACAATGACGGCTTTTCCTACGGGAACTGGGGCGGCTTCAACCTGCTGGTCAAGCTGAACCAGCGCAACCCGGAGGTGCAGAACTATCACTTCGACACCATCCGCTTTTGGGTAGACCAGTTTGACATCGACGGCATCCGGCTGGATGCAGCCGACGTGCTGGACTTTGACTTCATGCGCGGGCTGCGCCGTCTGGCCAACGAGATCAAACCGGAGTTCTGGCTCATGGGTGAGGTGATCCACGGGGACTACAGCCGCTGGGCAAACCCCGAAATGCTGCACTCTGTGACCAACTACGAGCTGCACAAGGGCCTGTGGAGCGGCCACAACGACCACAACTATTTCGAGATCGCCCACACCATGCGCCGTCTGCAGGGGCTGTGCCACGACACCCGGCTGTATCTTTTCTCGGACAACCACGATGTGGAGCGCCTGCCCAACAAGCTGCGCAACCGGGAACACATCCGTCACATTGCGATTCTAGTATATACCCTTTGGGGCATTCCGTCCATCTATTATGGTTCGGAGTTTGGCATCGAGGGCAAAAAAGAGTGGGGCAGCGACTGGCCCCTGCGCCCCTGCCTGGAATTGGAGGACTACAAGGACGCCCTGACCACCAACCCGGTCACCAGCGTATATGCGGCACTGGGCAAATTGAAGGCCGAGGAACCGGCCCTGACCTGGGGCGAGTTCAAGGAACTGCACCTCACCACCCAGTGTTACGCCTACGCCCGTGTGCTGGACGGCGAAGCCCTTGTGGCGGTGCTGAACAACGGCGACAGCCCGGCGCAGCTGGAATTCCAGCTGCCGGTGGAGGCCAATGCGGCCGAGGATCTGCTGGCCGATACGGTGGGCGCGCAGCCGGTGATGACAGGCTTCGACTGGGGCCGCATGAAGGTGCAGCTGCCTTCCAACTATGCCACCATCCTGCGGTTGAAAAAGTAAGCGGCTTGCACATTGCGGCCGGTTTTGCTACAATAGGGGCAGCAACGTCGGAAAACGGAAGGGGAGCCTGACAAAAGATGAACGCAGCACAGCGCAGAGAATGCATCCTGACCCGGTTGAGCGGTGCCCAGAACCCGGTAAGTGCCAGTGCACTGGCCGCTGAGCTGGGGGTCTCCCGGCAGATCGTGGTGGGGGACGTGGCACTGCTGCGTGCAGGCGGGGCGCAGATCGACGCGACGCCGCGGGGCTACCAGCTGCACCCGGCAGAGAAAGGTTATACCGGCATCCTGGCCTGCGTGCACCGCACCGAGGACGAAATGCGCCGGGAGCTGTACACCATTGTGGACCAGGGCGGTGTGGCCGTGGATGTGGCCGTGGAAAACAGCCTGTACGGCGAGATCCGTGCCAACCTGAATCTGGCCAGCCGCTACGATGTGGACACCTTTCTGGTGCAGGCGCGCAGTGCGCCGGAAAGCCTGCTGAGCCGGATGACCGGCGGCGTGCATCTGCACACTTTGCGCTGCCCGGACCGGGCCAGCTTTGAGCGCATCCGCGCAGAACTGGACCGGCAGGGCCTGTTGTACCGCCGGGAATGACCGTGCGGGGCAGACAGCTCCGGATAAAATCAGTATAAAAAACGCTGTGGGGCTTGTCTATCCGCAAAAGTGGAAAAACGTTGGATAGCCAACCCAAATGTAAAAGAGGTGGATTTTCTGGACATTCGCATTGAAAAAACGGAACGCGCCATCAAGCAGGCCTTTATGGAGCTGCGGGCCGAAAAACCGTTGGAAAAAATCCGGGTCAAGGAGCTGTGCGACCGGGCCTGCATCAACAAATCCACTTTTTATGCCCACTATCAGGACATCTACGCCCTGGCCAACGCCATGGAGGACGAGATGGTGGAGGCCGTGGTCGCAAGCCTGCCCAACCTGACCGCCCGGGATGTGAGCGAGCGTACCGAGTGGCTGGCCCGCGAGATGTTCCGGGCCTTTGTCAAACACCAGAGGGAGATCAACACCCTGTTTGCGGATTCCCGGCAGGGGCTGTTCATCAACCGGGTGGAGGCGGCGCTGCGCAAGTGCATTGCCGAGAGCGACCCCGCCTTTGAAAATGACGTAGTGCGCAAGGTGGTGCTGTCCTTCTGCGTGCAGGGGTGCTACTACACCTTTACCAGCTACTGCGGCCAGATGGACGAGACCCGTCTGGTGGCCCTGCTTGCCTCTATCGCAAGGGCAGCCCAGAAGATCCGGATGTGAATACAACAAAAAAGCCATGGCAGCTGCCATGGCTTTTTTGTTGCTGTGAAGAAAACGGATCACACACCGGAGGCACCGTAGTTTGCCAGCACGCGGGCGGAAGGGTCGTTGACGTTGCAGCCCGGCCATGCCTTGTTGGGCATCCAGAAATCCACGATGGTACGGCTCTGGTCGTGGTAATACTTCTCGAAGATCTCCCGGTAGAACAGGCTCTCCTTGGTAAAGGGCATGCAGTGGGCCGAGTAGTTGGCCCGGCGCAGCTGGAACTCTTCGTCGGTGTACAGGCTGTTGGTGTACTCCTTGATGTCGTCCACCATGCTGTGGCCCACGGCATCCGAGAAAGCAGCCTTCTCACGCCACAGGATCTCCGGCGGCAGCCAGTCGCCCTCAAAGGCCTTGCGCAGCAGGTACTTGCCCTTGTTGTAACGGTTCAGCTTCATTTCCGGGTCGATGGCCATGACGTAGCGCACAAAGTCCAGATCGCCGAAGGGCACACGGGCTTCGATGCTGTTGGCCGAGATGCAGCGGTCGGCGCGGAGCACGTCGTACATGTACAGCTCCCGGATGCGCTTCTGGCTCTCCTGCTGGAAGGCGTCGGCGGTGGGAGCGTAGTCGGTGTATTTATAGCCGAACAGCTCGTCCGAGATCTCGCCGGTCAGCAGCACCCGCACGTCGGTCTGCTCGTGGATGGCCTTGCACAGCAGGTACATGCCCATGCTGGCGCGGATGGTGGTGATGTCCCAGGTGCCCAGCAGGCGGA
>OGFK01000701.1_pt1 | contig 25745 bp, 28 predicted proteins | sample 1570931 | NCBI WGS metagenome assembly OGFK01 (sample SAMEA2581935, study PRJEB24529) | metagenome | biome: Human gut stool | place: China | collected 2011
GCCACCCGCTGCTGCTGACCGCCAGAGAGACGGGCAGGCCAGGCATCGCGCTTGTCGGACAGTTGCAGCTGGGCCAGCAGATAGGCCCCCTTCTCGATGGCGGCCTCCTTGCTCATGCCAAGCACCTTGACCGGCGCTTCAATCAGATTCTCCATCACAGTGAGATGTGGCCAGAGATTGTACTGCTGGAACACCATCCCCACCTTGCGGCGCAGCAGTTGGGACTGGCGGTTGAATTCGGCAGCAGAGAGGGAGTTCGGGAAAGAAAATTCACTTTCACCAATCCGCAGAACACCCGCATCCGGGGTATCCAGCAGATTCATCATCCGTAGCAGGGAACTCTTGCCAGCACCGCTCGGGCCCAGCAACACCAAGGTTTCACCGGGAGATGCCCGAAAGCTGACCTGTTGCAGAACCGGCACCTTGTGCCAGGACTTCTCGATACCTATTAATTCAATACCCATACAGCCCAATTGAATAAGTTTTCAAAATTTCATCCCGATTCTATCCCTAATAAAGGTTGATGCAAGCCATTTTTGAATCAATATGCAGAACAAGCGCCGCTTCCTTGCAAAAAACGGCATATGAATGCAAAATGGCCCCGCTGTTCGTATCTGCCGCCTGTATCGCACAGGCCGCCACACCTCCTCATTCGTGAGACCAAGATGAAACACAACGACAAGCAAGAAAAACTGGCCAAGGCCTTTAAAGCCTTGCTGAAAGAAGAGCGCTTTGGCTCCCAGGCAGAAATCGTCACCGCCCTGCAAGAGCTGGGCTTCGAGAACATCAACCAGTCCAAGGTATCGCGCATGCTGAGCCGCTTCGGCGCCGTTCGCACTCGCAACGCCAAGATGGAGATGGTCTACTGCCTGCCAGTGGAACTGGGCGTGCCCACCACCTCCAGCCCGCTCAAGAATCTGGTGCTGGACGTCGATCACAACGGCGCACTGGTGGTGATCCACACCAGCCCGGGCGCTGCCCAGCTGATCGCCCGCCTGCTCGACTCCCTCGGCAAGGCAGAGGGGATCCTCGGCACCATCGCCGGTGATGACACCATCTTTACCAACTTTTTCCATGGCTTCAGAGATGTATTCGCCAACTTTCTCAGAACGGGAAGATACGGCAGCAACCTGAGCGATGGCTTCTTTGTTGGCAACAGGAATAGCATTGTTTTTCAAGGCTTCAACTGCTGCAGCAACTGCTGTTTCAATCCCACGACGAATGCCGATTGGATTTGCACCTGCTGTGACGTTTTTGATTCCTTCACGGACGATTGCTTGGGTCAAAACAGTGGCAGTTGTAGTCCCATCACCTGCAATATCATTGGTTTTTGAAGCAACTTCTGACACCAACTTAGCTCCCATATTTTCAAAATGATCTTCGAGTTCGATTTCTTTTGCAATGGTTACACCGTCGTTTGTGATGAGTGGTGAGCCAAATGATTTTTCAAGAACAACATTGCGTCCTTTAGGGCCTAAGGTTACTTTAACGGTATCTGCCAAAATATCGACGCCACGCACCATGGCGCTTCTTGCATCTGCTGAAAATTTAATATCTTTTGCCATTTTTACAATTCCTCTTTCTATAAATTTTTATTTATTCAACAATCGCTAAAATATTTGCTTCATTGACAACGAGGTACTTTTCTTCGCCGTCTTTAACTTCAATTCCCGCATGGCTTTCAACGAGAACGGTATCACCAGCTTTTACGCTTGGCGCAACGAGTTCACCGTTGAGTGTACGAATTCCATCCCCGACAGCTACAACTTTTGCTGTCTTTGTTGCGTCTTGTCCTGCACCTGCAATGACAAAACCACCAACTTTTTGTTCTTTTTCTTCTACTTTTAAGACCACACGGTCGCCTAATGGTTTAAGCATTTGTTTACCTCCAATATCTTGTTTTAGCACTCTACAAGTGCGAGTGCTAATATTTACATTTTCTATTGTATCACTTGGTCAGAAATAGTCAAGAAAAAAACTCTGTCAAACGACAAAGTTTTTAGGGGGAAAGCAAATAAATTTTTATCGAGCCAATCTTAATTTTTCTTCAAAATCATCAATAACTCTTTGAAGATTCAGTCGTCCTTTGTAAATACCATAACCAAAGACAAGCATGGCTAATATTCCCAACACTGCTAGGATTATTCCAAGAACAAAGGCAATGAGATTGGTTTGACGGAAGAAATAGATCAGAACAAGACCGATACTAGCAATAGTAAAGAAGAGACTAAACCAACGCCCTAGATTTTCAATCATGTGTTTTTGGTATTGAATTTCCGTTTCATATCCTTGAATCAATTCTTGTTCTGTCATATTTTTCTCCTATTTAGTATTTCAATCCTGGGTTGAAGAAGCCAACCAATACACCAAGGAAAGCTACTACAACGAGAAGCAACATTACTTTAATTGGTGAAAGGTTTTTCTTCGCCATCAACCACCAGCAAAAGACGATAAACAAAGCTGTCAATAGACCTGGATAGACACCGTCTAATTGATCTTGTAGTACCAAGAAAGCTTTTCCTGAAGAGTCTTTCAATTTGAAAGCTGTCTTAACAGGTACCCATGTCGCTGCAACTGCACCGATGACCATACCACCAATGATAGAAACAGACTTACGGATAGCTTGTCCTTGAGGTCCGACAAGAAATTCAACTGCTTTGTCACCAAGTTCATAGCCTTTAAAGTAGGCAAATTTCATACCGAAGTAAGCGAGCAAGTTCCAAACAACGATATAGAAAATTGCACCAAGTGGTGAGCCACCATTTGACAAACCGAGAGCAATACCTAGTATAATCGGAATCAAGGTACCAACAATCAGTGAATCACCAATCCCTGCAACAGGTCCCATCAGACCAGCACGAAGACCGTTGATCGTTTCGTCATCCACTCCATCAGCGCCATTAGCACGCGCCTCTTCTAGACCAGCTGTAATTCCTACAATCAAAGCACCTAATTGAGGTTCTGTGTTGAAGAATGCAGTGTAAGTATGCATTGCTTTTGCTTGGTCTTCTTTTTTAGGATACAATTCTTCCACGATTGGCAGCATTGAAGCTAGGTAACCAAATGTCTGCATGTGTTCTTGTGAGAAGCAAGTTAAGTTCCCATAATACCAATGATGGAAAGATTTTCCTAATGTTTTTTTCGTTAATTTAACCATTTTAAATATCCTCCTCATCGTCGTCATCATCAAAACTTGCACTTGAAGCTGCTTGTGCTCTTACATTTTTAGCCATTTGAATTTCATAGAATAATACTGCGAAAATCAATGAAATTACTGCACAAGATACAAGGTTAAGTCCTAGTGAAGCTGCTAAAGTAAATCCAACAAAGAATGGAATGAAATCGACAGCTTTTTCAACAATTTGTTTCAAGAGGATTGCAATTCCGACACATGGAAGGAGAGAACCGACTGTAAAGAGGGTTTTCATTGGAATACCGTCCAATGGAAGTGCCGTTTTCAAGGCCGTAACTGCATCTGCACCCAATTTACACATAATGAGGGTTGGCAAGAATGAGAATACCAAGTGTGAAATCCAAGGGAAGCCCCAGTCTACCATGTACAGGCGTTTAAATTCACCTTTTTCAACAGCTTTCCAACCAATATGTTGCCAAAGCAAGTTCATAGTAGCGGTACCATAGAAAAGAACTGTACCGACTGTACCAACGAGTGTTCCCATTGATTTAGCCAAGTTAGCAGCGTCTGCAGAGTCAAGTGATAGTCCTTGCGATTGAATGGCAACCATTGCCAGAGGAATCCCAATATAAGAAACCGCACGCACGTCAGCTGAAACCGTACCACCAGGTGTTACCAAAGCGATATAAACGAGCTGCATAGCAACCCCACAGATAATACCTAATTTCACATCTCCTAAAATCAGTCCTGAAACTAAACCACCTACAAGCGGGCGCCCAAGAGTATAGTTACCAATGGAAGTACCACCTAGACCAGGCATAGATGATAGACAGGCAAATAACCCTAGTAAAGCGGCTTGAAACCACGAAATTGTCATAATAAAGCCTCCTTAATGCTTATTATATTTTGTTAAAAACCAAATTTAGATTTGAAATCGTCCCAGTAGCCAATAGACACATCTGGCAAGAGTTGGAATTTCACTTTATAGCCAGCTTTTTGAATCGCTTCAAGTGCTTCCGCTTCCTCTTGTGTGATGGATTGGTTGTTTCCTAATTTAATAGCTCCTGGACGGTCATTGGCTGGACCAACGATGATTTCTTTGATATCGCCAGGCACAAAACCTTGATCAACTAGTATTTCTTTCATATCAATTGGATTTTTAGTAATCAAGAAATAGCGACTATCGGAATCCAATACCTTTTGTGATTTTTCTTTCCATGCTTCTTTTGTCCAAACGAATGTTTTTTTATCAGAAGCTGCTTTGTAGGCTTGTTTCAAAACTGTATTTCCTGCTGCAGCATTATTGACAGCAACTAAGCCGTCACAAGGATATTCTTTTGCCCAACGAGTTACTGTTTGACCGTGAATCATACGGTCATCAATACGTACAAATGAAATTGTCATGATAAATCTCCTTTTTAATCTTTTTTAAATATCGTCTTCATCCTCTTCGTCACTAGCAACTACATCAAATTCTTGCAGCGCTGCGGATGCTTCTGAGAGAATGGCTTGTGCCAATTCTTTTCCTTCCAACATATCTTTCATCACTAAGCCTGTGAGTGCCATTGTCAAATTGAAACCACCAAGTACGACTGCAGTGTTTAACTTGCCAAGTTCTGATAAAACATTGCAAGCTGTTGTCAAAGGGCTTCCTCCGACAATATCTGCTAATACCAAAACCGTATCTTCTGTTCCCAGATTTGCTAACGCTTGACGAAAGTCAAGAGCGAAATCATCAACGGATTTGCCCTCTTTCAGACCTACTGCAATGACTTGGTCGGTCTTATCACCAGCAAACATCTTCAATGAGCTTTGCACGCCTTCTGCTAGTCCACCATGACTGACTAGTACTAGATATTTCATGTTCTTTCCTCCTTCATTTCTGTCTTTATTTTACTAAATCTGGAACCGGTTTCACATTGTCAAATGTCACTTTGTAAAGATGACATTTGTTAGTTAAAATATGACAAATGTCATATAGTTTTTCAAAAAGAAAAATAGCCAGCTTTGAGCTCAAAAATCTCTCATCTGACTATTTTGATATTTATTCTTCGTTAAACCTCTATTTGCCTGTTTCTTCCATTTCCCTTTGAATGCTTGGTAAGATACTGTCTATTTCATTGTTTTTGAGAGCATTTCCTAGTAAATAATCTAGGCGTTCCAAAGAATGATAATCTAAGTCTCTGCTAATATCTAACACCGAATGCTTCATCATATGATCCAGTCGTTGCGATGTCAGCGAATCCAATCCAAAGTCATCTGCCTGTAAAATCTTTTTCGTCTGACTGCTTTTGACAACTGATGTTAAGACAGAAGTCCCTTGTGACTTTGCAAATAGTTCTTGCTGATTTTTTTGATTTTGACACAGCAATTTCATAAATTCCCAAGCTAATTTATCCTGTTTTGTCTTTGAAGACATAGCAAAAAGAGATGTTTTCACTTGGGTCGCAGGAATGCGCGCTTTAGCGGCCGGCATAGGAATGCAGGTCCAAGAAAATCTAGAATATTTTGCCACATGGTAGGGATAGGGTTTGTAGGTTCGATATTGAGCCAAACTCATTGGATAAAAGGCGACCTTACCTTCATCAAAATCATTTGACGTTACCTTGTACCGTTGATTTAATGAATCCAATTTACTGATAAAGGAGAGTGCCTGATGCATTTCGACACTATCAATATTAACACCATTTTGATTTCTTAAATGCCCGTTATACGCCACCAAGGCTTGCTTCCAAGTATAATCCGTAATGCCATACTGGTCAATCAGACCGTCACCATCTGTATCCTTTGTTACTTTTTGACAAATCGCATATAAATCCTCTAAAGTCCAATTAGAGTCAGGAATTGAAATGCCTTCTTTTTCCAGCAGATCTTTATTAACACACATCATGACGGGATTGCTTTCAATCGGCAAAGCATAACTGTTCCCCTGATATTGCCCGGCTTGGTAGGCAACTGGATAGTAAACCGCGGCTTCTTCCTTACTAATCAAAGAATCTAAGGATTTAAAAGCCCCAGAAGATGCCAACATTGAAAAATCATTTTCAGGCACCATAAAAACATCTGCCTGCTCACCCTTTAGAATCTTTTCTGCTAGCCAATTGTCATAGTCCTTTTTAGGAATGCCACTCTCATAGACGACTTTGACGTTGGGATGTGACTTTTCAAATTGGCGAATAATATTGTCTAACACTCTATTCTCACGACTATTCGGAACGTCCCAGCTGCTGCCTGCATACACTCCAATTCGCAAAATCTTTTTTTGATTGGAAGTCCATAAAACAAAGCTAAGGGCCACTAAAAGGAGAGCCGAGACGAACATCGTCAAATACCTCATCCGCCACTTCATTTGTCATTGTCCTTACTAAAATCACGTTGGGTAACACCTGTCTGCACAGCCCAAATAGCTAATTGCGTGCGATCTCGCAAATTTAATTTCGTCAGAATGCCTGACAAGTAATTCCGCACTGTCCCTTCAGACAAGAACAACTTCGCTGCAATTTCCTTGTTTGAAACTCCAAAACCAATTTGTTGGATAATCTTCCACTCAGTCTGACTCATATCTTCTACATTTTCTTCCGCAACAGAAATAGCAAAATTGGACTGCGCCATTTGTGAAAAGATTTTAAACACTTTGCTAGCAATGTTAGGGTTAATCATAGCACCACCTTTGTAAACCGTTTGAATAGCTTGGTGCAATTCTTCAGTAGAAACTCCTTTTAAGATATAACCAGAAGCACCATATTTTAAAGCAGAAAAAATGAAATCATCGTCATCAAAAGTTGTTAGAATAATAATTTTGATATCTGGATAGTGTTCTTTGACTGCCTTTGTACAGAGAACACCGTCCATAACAGGCATTCGAATGTCCATTAAAATCACATCAGGGTGTACATGATGCAGTTTGTCAAGCACTTCTTTGCCATCTCCGACTATTCCCACTACTTCAATATCTGGATGTGCCGATAAAACAATCTGTAAAGACTCACGAATCAAGGCCTGATCATCTGCAATTAAAACTTTAATCATTCTTTCCTCCTATTTTCGGAATTTTAATATAGGTATAAAAGCCATTACGATTTTCAAAATGGACACTACCACCAATAATCGCTAGGCGTTCCTGCATTTGCTTTAGACCATAACCATAGTGAAGCTCGTCAAAACCAACTCCATCATCTTGTATAGTCATGATATAATTCTCTTCTTCTAATAACTCAATCCAAACCGTTTTGGCATGCCCATGCCGTACCGAATTGGTAATGGACTCTTGAATCACCCGAAAGACAATATCTTCTTTTGCAACATCCAAATCAATTGTGGTCCATTCATAGCGAAAATGAATTTCCAAATTAGAAATGGCTTCATATTCTCGAATAATTTTGAACAATGCTTCCTTTAAGCTATTATTTTCTAAAGCACCAGGTCGCATTTTATTGAGTGAACCTCGCACATCACGGATACCATCTCGTACAACCACAGAAACATTTTCTAACTGTTCCTTAGCACGATTTTTGTCAATATCCACCAATACTTTAACTGCATCAATCCCCGCAGAAATCCCTGTCAAAGCATGCCCTAGCGTATCATGAATTTCTCTAGCGATTCGCTTTCTTTCACGGTCTTCTGCGATTTTTTCAGATAAGGCTAAATAACTATTCAACTCGCGATTGGCTTGTGCCGCCATCCGCAGTTCTTCTTCAATATGGTGCTTTTCGGTCATTGCAGATAAAATGTAGAATAGCAAAGAAATCATAAAGACAACCAGATTTAGTGAAAAGAGAAAATTCTTTCCAAAAAGGAGTGCCATGCGAATAGATTCTGGACAAAAGCGAATGTAAGTATCTAACGAAGGCAATTTAACAAAAAGCGACATCAAATCATAGTTGGATAAGAGCAACATACTAAAGCTCAAAATGATAAAAGAAAACCAATATTTCCGATCTTTTGAGGTGTTAAATTCTTTAGAACCGTAAAAAATATCCGCAAAAACCAAGAGAATCAAACCATTATAAGAAGAATGCAGGACAGAAAAGATAACTAACATCAGCAAAATCTCAATAATAGTTACTTTATCATAAACGGATAGCTGATTTGGGTGTTTCTCACGGTAATAAAATACTAATAGCAAGCAAGCATAAAAGATAATAGCTAACCAAAAACTAAAGCTCGGCGAGCCTGGGATAGCATCCAAACGCCCCAATAGTGAATGAGCATAACCTCTTGCGACCACGTAATTCGTCGCAAAAAGATAAATAGAGGCATTATAAACAATGGCAATAAAATTGATGACCATTAAAGCAATTTTGCTATAAAAAATACTTTTATTTCGTCTCATTATTGCCACCCTGTAATTGTATATTGCCCGATGTTATCTTTATTCACCAAATGAACAGGAATCAGGTACTCCTTTTTGTAAGATTGATGCTTCATCATGCGCTCAATCACTTCTGTCACCTTTCTGCCCATTTGAATCGGAGACTGGGCAACCGTTCCTTGAATATCATTGGTATTGGCAAGGAAATTCTTAATATCAGGCGAGCCATCTACGCCATAAATTGCAATCTTATCTGTCACACCTTGATCTTTTATGGCCGCGAGAGCTCCGATAGCAGCACGATCATTTAAAGACATGACCACATTAAATTGCATTCCTTCGTTCAATGCTTTTTTTACTTGAGGCATACTTTCTTCCGTTTGCCCCAATGTTTCCCGCTCAGAAACCACCTGATAAGCAGGATGCCCTTTAATCGTATCTAAAAATCCTTGAATCCGATCCATCGCAGACACAGCGTTATGATGTTCCAATAGTAAAATCTTCGCACTTGACAATCGTTTCATCATATCGTTTGCTATCAACACACCGGCTTGATAATTGTCTGACACAATAGTAGTATCAACTTTTGCATCTTTGCTAACAGGTGCATCCACGACAATGATCTTGATTCCCGCTTTTCTGGCTTTATTTAAAGAAGTCAGAATCTTTAGACTGTCACTCTTAACTGGGTTTATAACAATCACATTCACTTTTTCTTGAACAAAATAATCAATCTGCTGACTTTGCTTATCTTCGTCTAATTCTGGGTCCCGCACATAAAGTCGACTTCCTTGTTGATTGGTTTTTTTCTCAATTTCAGCATTTAAGGTTTTATAAAAATCATTGTTCATCGTCATATAGGTCGCTCCTATCTTAACTTGCTTGCTATCTGATGAATTCCCTTTTACATAGAGGAAAACTAAGCCAGCCAAGACGAAGACAAACAGAAAAAATAATAGATATTTACGATAATAGCGATATTGCTTTTTTCCTTTACCTGCTCTCATTTTTTCTCCTTATTAACAGCAATCTTAAACAGAAAACTTTGTTTTATCTAGGTTTATTATATTATATTTATACAAAAAAGCAAAACCTCGCCAAGAAAAAGAAGTGTGAAAACTTGAAAAATCCCCCTAACTTCCTTATTTTTAAACTCAAGTTGAAATCAAATACAACACCTTCTCAGACTGTTGACTTCTATCTTGCGCATGTTATTCGTACCTTGTTAAAAGTATAAAATGTTGATTATTTTTCACCAACTAAAAATAGCTAAACTGAATTTTATCCAGCCTAGCTTATCTTTATTAAAATGGCAATTCCTCTTCTTCCAGAAGCAAATCTGCCAAGTCTGCACCTGCATTATTTTCACGAAGAGCTCGCTGTGCACGACTTTCTAATAGCTGGAAGCCATTGCAAAGTACTTCTGTGACATAGTGGGTAACATTGTCCTTCTCATAGCGGCGAGTGCGAAGTTCACCGTCTAGCGAAATCAGGCTGCCTTTACTTGCATAACTTGCCAAAGTTTCGGCTAACTTACCCCAGACAACGACATTTACAAAGTCCGCTTCTCGTTCACCATTTTGTCCTTTGTAGCGACGATTGACCGCAAGTGTTGCACGCGCCACAGATTTATCATTAGCTGTTTTGTTTAACTCTGGTGTATTCACCAAACGACCGATTAAAATTACTTTATTATACATTTTATTTTCCTCCTAACTATTTATTCGTAAGAGAAAAGAAAAAATCGTGAAAATTCACGATTAAAACTTAATTTCTATTTTACCCTTGCCAATGCTTAGTTGGATCAAATGCTGTTCCTACCACTTCTGAACTTGCTAATTCAATAATCCCACGTTTTTGCGGAGCATTGGGCAATTGTAATTCACGAGGGCTGCACATCATACCAAAACTCTTTTCTCCACGCAACTCACCAGGGAAAATCAAGTTTCCTTTTGGCATCATAGCACCCGGAAGCGCCACAATCGTCTTGAGACCTACTTTAGCATTAGGCGCACCTGCTATGATTTGAACCACTTTATCTGCTGCTACTTTTACTTGACAAATATTAAGGTGATCACTATCTGGATGAGCTACCATTTTCACAATTTCACCTACTACAAATTTTGGGGAAAGATCATTGACTAATTCTGGTTCAAAACCTGCTTGGCTTAATTCTTGATTCAGAATTGAAATTTCTTCATCTGTCAGAAAAACTTGCCCACGTTCGGTAATATTAAAAAGATTAGAAACCTGAAAAATATTCCAAGCAACTGTTTCTCCATTGTCCAAACGATAAATACGCGCTACGTTTCCCTTGCGTTCAGCAGCTAACTTAACTCCTTGACCGTCTGCAACAATCACCATCAGCACGTCTCCAACGTGCTCTTTATTATATGTAAAAATCATTATTTCTCCTATATGTTCAGTTTAACTGGGCTAAAAATTCATTGATTTGCGTCTTCGTTTTTCGCTCGCGATTAACAAAACGACCAATTTCTTGTCCATTTTCTAGGACTACTAGGCTAGGAATCCCATACACATCCCACTTTTTGGCAACTTCCATATAATCGTCACGATTGACCTCAACAAAGGTAAAATCAGGATTCTCTGCTTCAATCTCAGGCAAAAAAGGTTTAATAAAACGACAATCTCCACACCACTCGGCTGTGAAAAAGAACACAATCTTTCCTTCGCGTTTCACAAATGATGCCAATTCTTCTATATTTGCTGGAATAATCATTGTTCTTCCTCATAGGTCAATTCGCCATTTTCATATACAAATGTGATGTGCCGATCATCTTCATACACCACACCACCAACCAATCGATGCTCATCTGACTTGTATAACTGCACATATAGTGTGGCAATATCGCCTAGCTCAGACAAACTTTTCCGAATTTCAGCAACTAATTGCTCACGCCGCTCAGCTTCTTTTCGCTCGTCCAACGTTTTTTTAGTAGCATAAGCTGCAATCCCTACTCCCGCAAGTGCAGCCGTTGTTAATAGAATCTTTTTAGCTTTCATGACAATATTTTAACACAAAAGATAAATTGGGACAAATCGAAACACTACTGTTTTTTATATTTGAATGCTACCCAACTATGATAGAAAATGATAAAATAAGAACAGAAAGAAGGTTAATGATGTCAGAATTATTTTCAAAAATCAAAGAAGTAACAGAAATTGCTGCCGTTTCAGGGCATGAAGCGCCTGTTCGCAATTATTTGCGTAAAAAAATCACTCCTCATGTAGACGAAGTCATAACCGACGGCTTAGGTGGTATTTTCGGAATAAAACATTCAGAAGCTACTAATGCACCACGTGTCTTGGTAGCTGCCCACATGGATGAAGTTGGCTTCATGGTGAGTGAAATCAAACCCGACGGAACGTTTCGTGTGGTACAAATTGGTGGCTGGAATCCACTCGTCGTTAGCAGCCAACGGTTTAAATTGTCTAATCGTACAGGAGATGAAATTCCTGTTATTTCAGGATCTGTTCCTCCACATTTGACTCGTGGAACAGGTGGACCAAGTCTACCAAGGATTGAAGATATTGTTTTTGACGGTGGATTTGCTGATAAAGCAGAAGCTGAAAGCTACGGCATTCGTCCAGGCGATACGATTGTACCAGACAGCTCTGCTATTCTCACAGCTAATGGGAAAAACGTTATCTCAAAAGCTTGGGACAATCGTTACGGTGTCCTCATGGTGAGTGAACTGGTTCAAGCTCTGGCTGGACAAAAGCTTAACAACGAACTTTATGTTGGAGCCAATGTCCAAGAAGAAGTCGGATTGCGTGGAGCCCATGTTTCAACGACTAAGTTTGACCCAGAAGTTTTCTTGGCAGTAGACTGTTCGCCTGCTGGCGACATTTACGGAGATCAAGGAGCTATCGGAGAAGGGACTCTGATTCGTTTCTTTGACCCAGGTCACATCATGTTGCCAAATATGAAAGATTTCCTTCTAACAACGGCAGAAGAAGCAGGCATCAAGTATCAATACTACTGTGGCAAAGGCGGAACCGATGCAGGCGCTGCTCATCTCAAAAACGGTGGTGTGCCTTCTACAACTATTGGTGTTTGTGCACGTTACATTCATTCTCATCAAACACTCTACGCAATGGACGACTTTCTACAAGCTCAAGCTTTCTTACAAGCTCTTGTTAAGAAATTGGATCGTTCAACCGTTGATTTGATAAAAAACTATTAAAAAATGCATATTTGAAAAGGCTGTAGACAGTGATGTCTCAGCCTTTTTCTGCTCTCGTTTTTTCACTTATTGTTTAATCCCATTAACTTACGTAATTCGGGGATTCGTTGCAACTGTGGGACAATGAGCATTGTCACAAATACTCGTAAAGGAATTTCAAAAACAGACCATGCCCGAGTAGCGTATAGTGCAACAAAGGGTACTCCATATTGTAAATGGAGAGCTAAGGGCGTTAAGGTAAAGGTCCCCACTCCCATAACAGCGACAGTTGCTAGTGTCACCCAAAGCCAGTCTTTCTTCCGTTCAAATCGTAATTCTTTGCCATAAAAGAAATAACCATAGAGAATACCTTGCAAGGCTTCAATCAATGTAAACCAGATAATGAATGGTTGTCCCTGACTCAAAAAGAAAAAGGAAAGCATATCATATACGGCAGAAACCAGACCAGATAAAATCGGACCAGCGACACTTCCCATAAGGGTATAACCAATGAAAGCTGGGCTCAGCTTCAACAAACGAGGGATGACAAAGATTGAAAACTTCTCTAAGACAAAGCAGAGAGCTACAATCATAGCAAGGGCAACCAAAAGTTGCACCGACAACTTAGGCGAGTTTTTTCTCATATTCGCTCCTTTTCTTTCGGGAGCCGTCAAAATGACAGCGGATGCAATGGTCTACCGCACAAATGTTTCGTTGTATGGCAACATCCCATCCATACACACTTAACGCAGACCACTTACTCTGTGCAAATGAATTGCTCTTTCATTCTATCACATTTTAACTATTTAGAAAACCTCCTTTTACCTAATCGCTTATTAGATATTTTCTCACATTTGCAAGGAAATAGAGAGAGCCTGTGATGAGCAGCAGCTCTTTCTCTCCATGCTTGACTTTTTTGTATTGCTCCAAATAAGGTAACCACTCTACATATGCTAACTTTTCTCGCTTTGCCAAACCTTGCATTTCTTCTGTTGAAAAACTCCGTGAATCCTCAAATGTAGTGAGAAATAACTGAGATTTGGAAACAGTTTTTAACAAAGCAACCATTTCATCCAATGCCTTGGTCTGAATACAAGAAAATAAAATGTGCTTTTGATAATCTGGGAAATAGCTTTCTAGGGAAGCTATCAGAGCTTTCATTGCATGAGGATTGTGCGCACCATCTAGCAAAATCAACGGTGCATTTGTAATTTTCTCCAAGCGAGCAGGCCAATACGTTCGTTTCAATGCCCGTCGCACCTCATTTTCACTCAACAATGATAAACCTTTCACGCTGCAATATTGATCACACAGTTCAATCGCCAGTCCCGCATTTTCAACCTGATGAATGCCCAAAAGAACAGTTTGATAGTCTTCTTTCTGCCGAAATGCATTTGAAAAACGAAATTTTTCTCCCTCTTCTAAGCCTTGCACAGACTCCACCTGATAATCTTTCTTATATCGTATGTGGAGTGCCTGACATTGCTGAGCAATAGTGTGAATAACTGCCAGTGCTTCTGAAGAAATCTTCCCTGTCACTACCGGCACACCTTGCTTGATAATCCCCGCTTTTTGCTTGGCAATGTCTTCTAATGTCGTACCTAAAATAGCTGTGTGATCTAGTCCGATTGTTGTAATAGCTGTCAAATCCGGTTGACACACATTGGTACTGTCCAATAAACCACCCAGACCTACTTCCATTATGACCACATCTACCTCTTGCTGGCAGAAATAATCATAAGCCAATGCCGTAATAATCTCAAACTCTGTTATTTCCTGCAATATCGTATCATCTGCCTGCTCTTTTAATAACCTTTGATAAGATTGCAACAAAGAACAAAAGTCTTCGTCTGAAATAAGCAAACCATTGATTGCAATTTGCTCATTATAGTTAAGAAGATAAGGCGATGTAAACGTTCCAATACACAACCTCTTTGCTTGCAATAGCTGACGTAAATGCGCAATCGTTGATCCTTTTCCATTGGTACCTGCAATGTGAATGACCGAGATTTGTAAATGCGGATTACCTCGCAATGCTAATAGTCGTCTCACTCGTTCTAAGCCGAAATGCGGCTCTTTTGTTTGGTGCTGCTGCAACCATTCTAACTGTTTTTCTTTTTGTATCATTGCTCTTCTCATCCAATCTATAATGCTCTCATTTTATCATAGAAGTGAGATTTCTACAAAAGGAATTTACCCAAAAATGAGCAGGAAAAGAAGAGAAAAGCTATTGCGCACCAAATGACTGAAAATGGAGAACTCTAAACGAGGAAGTGGCTTGGGAATAAAGAGCGAAAACAGAAATCCTAAGCCCGTATAAACGATAAAACAACTGATATCAGCTGGATTTCGTAAAAGGATAAAAAACAAACTCCCTATCACAAAACTCATTCTTGCTTGATCTTTTGAAACAAAAAGATGAATAATAAATGACCGTACTTCAGGCACCAGAGCTATCACATCAACACCCAGCAAAAAAAGAGAGGAGTGGATGAACAGGCTCATAAATAATTGTTGACTTTCTGAAACAGCAGCCGTCCCTTCTAAAATCATCAGATAAACTCCTATCGCATTGATAAATACCATCATGAGATAGGATAATCGCAGGAGAGGCCAGTAACGAGCCGTTAAGATTTCTGATTTAAAATCTGTTAACTCTCTGGAAAAATAGCGAAAATAAAGCAAGCCACAAGAAAATAGAATGAACAAAAATACAAAACTTGACTGCTGAAAGGTCAATGATTTGGACAATGGCGTCGTCAGCAATACCAAAGCAATCTGTGTCAGAACGATTAGCAAACTCATTTGAAGAATATTTTTTATCTTTCTCATTTCAACTCCTTTTTCTACCTTTTTAGTATAAAATATTTCAAAGGTTTCCTCAGAAGATGCCCTAAAAAGTTATTTTTTATCTTCAAATAGTAAAAAATGAAAGCAAAATAAAATACATTTCCCTCAACAGTCCTTCTTTGTCCCACACCAACAAGTCAATGCAAAGTATCAACTCAAAAAAACAGGCAAAATCTCTTTTGGATTGTCTCCAATTAAGATTTTTCCTGTTTTTTGAATGATAATTTAGCTCTTGTTTCAGACCTAATTATCTTTCTTCGTTAAGATTGCAAGTGTTTCAAGAAGATTGTCAACATGAACTTCAATGGTATCACCTGTCGCTTTGATTTTGACTTCAACGATGCGGTCAGCTGCTTTTTTCCCGATCGTCACACGGATTGGTAGGCCAATCAAGTCACTATCGCTGAATTTCACACCAGCGCGTTCGTTACGGTCATCTGTCAAAACTTCGTAGCCAGCTTTGACCAGCTCTGCTTCTAGTTGTTCTGTCAAGGCAAGAGCTTCCTCGTCTTTGACATTTACAGGGATTAGATGCACATCAAATGGTGCCAATTCTTTTGGAAAATTGATTCCCCAAGCATAGCGATAGTCTCCCTTTGGCGTTTTATTGACAAAGAGGCGTGCATGTTGCTCCATAACAGCTGATAAGAGGCGACTGACACCAATACCATAGCAGCCCATTACGACAGGAACTGCACGACCATTTTCATCTAAAACAGTCGCATTCATGCTTTCTGAATAACGAGTTCCTAATTTAAAGATATGTCCAATTTCAATGCCGCATGCAAATTTCAAAACGCCTTGTCCGTCTGGTGAAACTTCTCCTTCACGCACCTCGCGAATATCTACATATTCTGCTGTGAAGTCTCGCCCTGGATTGACACCTGTCAAATGATAACCGTCTTCATTCGCACCAACAACTGCATTGCGAACGTCCTCCACCTTGCGATCTGCGATGATTTGAACATCTTCTGGAAGATGAACAGGTCCAAGAGAACCAAAGTTTGCACCAAACAGTTCACGAACTTCTTCTTCGCTTGCCGGTTCAAAGAAATCAGCACCCAAATAATTTTTCAACTTCACTTCATTCAGTTGATCATTTCCGACAAGCAGAGCCACGATAGGCTTTTCGTCAGCAATGTAAACCAAGGTTTTGATTGTTTGGCTTTCATCAACATGAAGAAAAGCAGCGACTTCATCAATTGACTTGCAATCTGGGGTTTCTACACGCGTTAATTCCTCTTCTGCTACAACACGATTGCTTGGTTTGTATTCATTTGTTGCCATTTCAAGGTTTGCAGCATATCCTGACTCACTCGAATAAACAACAGTATCTTCACCAGACACCAACCAGCTCGTCAATTCTTCTTTTATCGCTTCTTGTACGTCTGTCGGAATTTCATCAAAGCTAGTGACTGACTTATCTAGAACAACCCAGCGCGTAAGGTCGGTACGGTCAGGTGTAATGGCCATAAATTCTTGGCTATCCTTTCCACCCATAGCACCACCGTCACCGATAATCCCTTTGAAATCAACCTCACTTCGGGTAAAAATATTCTCGTAGGCCGTCTTATACTCATCGTAAGTCACATCTAGGCTATCATAATTGGCATGGAAGCTATAACCGTCTTTCATGATAAACTCACGTGTCCGCAATAAGCCATTGCGAGGACGCTTTTCATCACGGTATTTAGCCTGAATCTGATAAAGATTAAGCGGTAATTGCTTATAAGATTTTACAGAATCCCGTACAATTGCGGTGAATGTTTCTTCATGAGTGGGCCCCAAGATAAAATCTGAACCTTCGCGATTTTTTAACTTATAGAGATCTTCACCGTAGGTATCATAACGACCTGATTCACGCCAAAGGTCGGCACTAAGGAGGGCTGGAGCTAACATTTCGACCGCACCGATTTTTTCAAATTCTTCTCGCATGATTTTTTTTACTTTTTCAATCACGCGATTAGCCAATGGTAAGTAAGAGTAGACACCTGCTGAAATTTGGCGGACATAGCCCGCACGCAGCATAAGTGCATGACTGATGACTTGTGCATCACTAGGCATTTCACGTAGTGTTGGGATTAACATTTTACTTTGTTTCATAAATTCTTCCTTTTATTTATTATTTAGAATTCACCTTTTAAAAGAAGGTTCTCATAATATCATTCCAGGTCACCGCAATCAGCAACACCACCATAATGGCGACACCTGCTAAAGTGACATAGGTTTCTGTTTCCTGTTTCAATGGCTTGCGACGAATGACTTCAAGAAGATTGAGCACAATCTTTCCACCGTCAAGCGCTGGGATAGGAATGAGATTAAAAATACCAATATTTAGAGATAGCATAGCTAATAAAGCGATAACACTTTCAAGACCGCCTTTAGCAGCGTCACTACTGGCTTTGTAAATCGCCACAGGACCGCCTAGTTTATTGATGTCTGGGTGGAAAATTAAATTTTTTAAAGCGTCAAAGATGCGGAAACTAGCGTTCCAAGCCATGCTAAACCCACCCGCGATCATAGACGGAAAATCTGATTTCAAGCCCGGCATCACTCCTAATAGATATCTTCCTTGCTCTTTTTTAGGCTTAACTGTCAGCTCTCGAACTTTATTTCCGCTTTTAACCGTCACATTTAGTTCTGATTGCCCTTTATTGTTTTTCGTCTCAGACTGAACAGCTTGGGTCAAATCCGACCAATTCTTAATTTCGGCTTGACCAACTTTTAAAATCTGGTCGTTATTTTTTACACCAGCTTGTGCCAAGGCACCGCCCTGTAAGACACGAATGTGATTTGTATTGGGATTGGCAACGCCACCCTGCATGAAAATCAACAACAGAAAAGCTACAATCCCTAAAATGAAATTGTTCATTGGTCCTGCAAAGTTGGTAATGAGGCGCCCGCCTAAACTAGCATTTTGATACTGCACATCAAGCGGAGCAATCCGAACCTCTGTACCGTCTTCTTCTACAATTGTTGCATCATGGTCAACTGCATAGGTCTTTTGTTCATCTAGTACCAAACCAGTGATTCCCAGCTTGTCTTCTAAATCAAAGCCCGTCACATTCATCGGCAGAGCGGTTTGATCAATTTTCTTGCCCGAAAGGTTTATTCGGACGACCTTACCTGCTTCATTTAAAGTCAAACTAGCAGGTGTCCCGGTTTTAATCTCGGTCGAATCTTCGCCCCAACCAGCCATACGAACATAGCCACCCAATGGTAACATTCGAATGGTATAAGCCGTACCGTCTTTTCCGATATGAGCAAAAATTTTTGGGCCCATTCCGATAGCAAACTCCCGCACCAAAATGCCCGATTTTTTCGCAAAATAGAAATGTCCAAACTCATGAACAACTACAATAATTCCAAAAATAATGATAAAGGTGATAATTCCTATAATACCAGACTGCATTACACCAACCTTTCTACTTTCTGACACGATCATCTTACTGAATTGCACCCAGCAAATCAAGATTACTTCACTCGGCTTAAGATTTCCTTATAAAGTTCATTCACAAAGAGGCTGGGAGGAACGTTTCCCAGACTCTTACAATAATTATTTTTACAACAAAACGCAGTGGTGAGAAACTCTGTTGACTTTAGTCAATTTAGAGTTCCTATGCACAATTGATTAGATACTTTAGTGCCAATCAATCACTGTTGAGTGGCAGTTCTAATCCCTTGCTACGCAAGGCATGACGACCAAACCCTAGTCAACTGCACAAAGTAAAATGATAAAATCAATTTCTTGCGAAATATTGATTTTTTATGTCATCTTCTCAGATTTCATTTTTCTGTGAGTGATTACAAAACAATCACATTAGTCTGTCCCACTTCATTTCACCATTCTCATTAGAACAATCCAAAGAAATGCATCAAGGGAAAGACAAATAGCATGCTGTCAAAACGATCTAACACACCACCATGCCCGGGTATAAATTTACCAGAATCTTTGACTCCAAAATGGCGCTTAATTGCACTTTCTACCAAGTCACCAAACTGACCTGCAATACTAAAGAATACTGTGAAAAGAAGCATGACAAACATATGATGAGGTGCGGCAACGTTTCTATCAAACAACATAAAAATAAATGTTACAAGGACTGCTGAAGCAATGCCTCCTAGGCTGCCCTCAACAGTTTTATTTGGTGAAACTCGCGGAGCTAAGCGACGTACGCCATATCTCCGTCCGACCAAGTAAGCTCCGCTATCCGTTGCCCAGACGATAAACAAGGCTAAGAGCACTTTGTCAAAACCAGCCATCCGTGCATCTAGCAAAGCATTGAAGCCAATTCCCACGTAAAAACTCGCAGCGATTGGATAAGCCGCATCTTCAAAACTGTAATTTTTCCCTAGAACAGTTGAGCCTAATAGAAGAAAAACAACTAAACTATAGGCCACAACATTTCCATCTACCGGCAAAAATTTCAAATAGTTTTCGAGTGGAATCGTCAGCACAAAACCTGCTAACATGGCTAAGACACCTTCTAGTGTGGTACTTCTCAGCCCTTTCATTTGCAGCAATTCATGAACACCCAACATGGCTAGAAGCCCCATTCCAATTTGCAGAAGAGCGCCTCCTATCATCAAAACTGGAATGAAGATAGCAAGTGCCACTCCGCCAAAAATAACACGTCTTTGTAAATCCTTATCCATAAATTCTCCTACACTCCGCCAAATCGACGATTTCGTTTACTATATTCTTCAATAGCTGCTTTCAAAGCTTTCTCATCAAAATCCGGCCATAAAATGTCTGTAAAATACAGCTCACTATATGCACTTTGCCAAGGTAAGAAATTACTCAAACGCAATTCTCCGCTCGTTCGAATGACCAAATCCGGATCGCGCAATAATCGAGGTAGATTGCTGGTTTGTAGATAATTGGCAATTATCTCTTCATCAATCTCGCCCGGACTGAACTTGGCATCTAACACATCTTGAGCAATCATTTTAACCGCCTGAACAATCTCAGCACGGCCACCATAATTCAAGGCAAAATTCAGAATCAAGCCTGTGTTGAGCCGCGTTAATTCTTCTGCTTTGCAAAGCGCATCATACGTTGCCTTAGGTAGCCGCTCCGTATCCCCAATCATTTGAATTTTTACGTTATTTCTATGCAACTCAGGCACATAACGGTCGTAAAATTCAACCGGCAAGTTCATGATAAAGCTGACTTCTTTTTCAGGACGCGACCAATTTTCTGTGGAGAAAGCGTAAACCGTCAATACTTGGACACCCAACTCTTTAGCTGCAATGGTAACGTTTTGCAAAGCTTCCATTCCAGACTTGTGTCCGAAAACGCGCGGCTGCATTCTCTTTTTAGCCCAACGACCATTCCCGTCCATAATGATACCGATATGTCTCGGTATTTGTAATGGAACTTCAATTTTTTCTTTTTTCTTAAAACTAAACATCTGCTTGTTTTCCTAATAAAGTTTTACATTTCATTATATCATAAATCCTCTAAAAATGGGATTTATGCTAAATTTCAAATAAAAAAGAAGCCGAAACATAGAAATTTTTGGCTCCAACTTCTTTTTCACATTATTTTACGATAAAAATTAAATACTTTATCTTTTTTAAATTCCTATTCTGCTAGGGGAATATTTGTTACTTAGTTAGCTTTGGCATCAAAATAGCTAATTGACAACGTCAAAGCAGTAAAAGAATTATTCTTATAAGTTGTAAAAGAAACCTTCAAGCAAAAATAAAAAGAACTGGAGAAACTCCAATCCCTTTTTCCATCTTAAAACACTACTATTCTTCTTCAATAGCTGTATCTTCTGACATATCAACACTTCCGTCTGCACCAGCAACTGCTGTGATTCCCTCTATGAGAGGTAATACAGTCTTGATAGCTGTTAATTCAAATGTCAAGTAAACACCGTCTACATCAAGAACAACCGTTTTCTTTTCAGTATCAACTTCATCAACCGTACCATACAAGCCACCAATCGTAATGACTTCATATCCTTTTTGTAGTTTGTTCAAGCTTTCCATCCGTTTGTCTGCTTGTTTCTTTTGAGAACGTTGCATGAAGAACATCAAGCCCATCATCACAACCAACATGATTAAAATTGAAAAACCGTTACCCATTTTAGTCTCCTTTAGATTTCATATATTATCTACTATAGCAGATTCCTAGAGAATTTACAAGGAAGGGCTGAAATTTCTAAAAGGATTCCTCCTTAAGCCTGACTAGCAGCGAATTCTTTTGACAGTATGCTCTGCTTTTTCCAAAAAGCGTAAAAAGTCAGCATAAGCGATATTGAGTGTTGTTGTATTGACAAAAGGATGAAAACCCACGGTCAAGTTCGGATCAACCTCCTCGTCCACAATCAGCTGGACTTTCTTTTCCTTATCAAAAAGCAGCCCAAAAGGTGTAACCGTACCTGGCTCTACCTGTAAAAGCTCCTCCAGCTCCTTATCATTGGCAAATGATAATCGTTTTTCATCAAGGATTTCTGCCAAATGCTTGATATCTGCCATTTTTTCGTCCCGCAAAATGACTAAATAAAATTGACGCCCCTTTTTATTTTTCAAAAAGAGATTTTTGACCTGTTGCCCCGGTAGGACAATTCCCTTTTCAACCGCCTCAATAACGGAAAAAATTGGTTCATGATCCAGACGAACATAAGAAATTTTCAATTCATCCAACAGCTGATAAATCATACTTTCCTTTGTCATCTTCACACCTCCGAGCTAAAATTTCCTATTTTCATTATAGCATTTCTAATTAGAAAAACCGAAGCAAGCCTCGGTTCTTTTTCTTGATAATTACTATTTCAAATTTTTCACAACTTCTATGACACGAGCAACGGTGAAGCCATATTCTTCCATTACCTTAGCAGCTGGGGCAGAAGCACCGAATTTGTCAATACCGATAACAGCTCCGTCAAGTCCGACATATTTGTACCAAGACTGGGTTGCAGCCATTTCGATAGCAACACGGCGACGAACTGCATTTGGTAAAATTTCTTCTTTGTAAGCAGCATCTTGTACATCAAAGATGTCTGTTGACGGTACGCTGACAACGCGAACTTTCTCTCCTTGTGCTTCCAACTCTTTAGCAGCTGCAACAGCTAAGTTGACTTCAGAACCAGATGCAAGAAGGATTGTATCAAAACCATCTGTTGTCTCATACACAACATAGGCGCCTTTCGCTACCTTGTCAAAGTCAGTTCCAGCTTCAACAGTCAAGTTTTGACGCGTGAGAACCAAAGCTGTTGGAGTTGATTGACTCTTGAGTGCCAAGTACCAAGCAGCCTGTGTTTCACGCGCATCTGCTGGACGCAAAACATTGAGGTTTGGAATGGCACGAAGTCCTGCTAAATGCTCAATCGGCTCATGAGTTGGACCGTCTTCACCAACTGCGATTGAGTCATGTGTAAAGACATAGGTCACAGGCAAACCTTGCAGAGCTGACAATCGAACAGCCGCTTTAACATAGTCTGAGAAGACAAAGAATGTACCGCCATAAACACGAAGTCCTCCGTGAAGTGCCATACCATTCAAAATAGTCCCCATAGCAAATTCACGCACACCGAATTGAATATTGCGGTTAAGGCGATGGGCATCGTCTTGCAAACCGTCTTCTTTGATATAAGTCATATTAGAATGAGCTAGGTCAGCAGAGCCACCAAGGAAAGTTGGGAGGACTTTTGCGGCAGCATTCAAAGCATCTTGGCTAGAATTACGAGTGGCTTGTGAAAGACCTGTTTCTTTTACTGGGAAATCTTCTGGTTTGATCTCAACTGAGTCTTTTCCAGCAATAATGGCAGCAACTTCATCAGCTAAATCTGGATAAGCTTGTTTGTATTCTTCAACGAGTTTTGCCCAAGCATCATAAGCAGCTTTGCCGCGTTCTGCAACATTAACCCGATAATCTTCGTACACCTCTTCTGGAATTTCAAATGGTTCGTAATCCCAAGCAAGAGCTTTGCGAGTAGCGGCTGCTTCTTCTGCACCAAGAGGAGCTCCATGAACAGCATTTGTACCCTGTTTATTTGGTGAGCCATAACCAATGACCGTTTTGACTTCAATCAAGGAAGGTTTGCCAGAAACTTTTGCGGCTTCAATCGCTGCATTGATCGCTTCCAAGTCTGTTCCGTCTTTAACCAAAGCTGTGTGCCAACCGTAAGCATTGTAACGGTCACGAACACTTTCTGTAAAGGAATCCTTCGTTTCTCCGTCCAAATTGATGTCGTTTGAATCATAGAGAACGATGAGCTTATCTAGCTTTTGCAGTCCAGCATAAGAAGCCGCTTCAGCAGACACGCCTTCCATCAAGTCTCCATCACCACAGATGACATAGGTATAGTGGTCAAAGATAGTATAGCCTTCACGGTTATACTTAGCAGCTAGGAAACGTTCTGCTTGCGCAAAACCAGTTGCCATCGAAATTCCTTGACCAAGTGGACCAGTTGTCGCATCTACACCAGCCGTGTGTCCAAATTCTGGATGTCCAGGCGTCTTAGAACCCCATTGACGGAAGTTCTTGATTTCGTCCATTGTGACATCTTGAAAACCAGACAAGTGAAGAAGTGCATAGAGCAGCATAGAGCCGTGGCCTGCTGATAAGACAAAACGATCACGATTGACCCAATTTGGTACTTCTGGAGTGATGCGCATTTGCTTGGTAAACAAGTCATAAGCCATCGGTGCTGCACCCATGACAACACCTGGATGCCCAGATTTTGATTTTTCAATGGCATCAATTCCTAAGAAACGAATGGCATTGACAGATAAATTTGACATTGAATTCTCCTTTTATAATACTACCCTTTCAGTAGCAGTTATTCTACACTATCATTATATGAAAATTATCCGCATATCGCAATGTATACGGATAATTCCCACTTAATTTTTTATAGTAAAGCCTTAAATTGAATATTTGAATCGTGCTCGAAGCAATCATCAAAGCCACGTGGATGGTGGTATTCAATTCTGTCTTTGTCTTGCGGATAAGTGTATTTACCGCCAACTTCCCAAATGAATGGATGGAATTGATATTGCAAGCGCTCTTTGCGCATTTTCCAGAGGGCTAAAATCTCATCTGTCGAAGTCATGAAATTAGATCAGATGTCGTAGTAAACTGGAATAATGACTTTGGCACGCAGATTTTCAGCCATACGAAGCAAATCAATTGAAGTCATCTTATCTTGAATACCAATTGGATTGTCACCGTAGTTGTTAATCGCTACATCAATATTGAACTCTTTTCCGTGTTTGGCAAAATAGTTTGAGAAGTGAGAATCCGCACCATGATAAATCGTACCGCCCGGTGTTTCAAAGACGTAGTTGACTGCCTTACGCGCCATTTCTTCATCAGTTACAGCAAGTCCTTTCAACTCACCGTCTTGAGCATCCGCACCGTCAACTGGAAGTGTCACTAAGCAAGTCCGGTCAAAGGATTCCACAGCTGTTCTACAATCATAGGAAACTGCCCACTTCTCTGGAAAATTATGCTTTTGTAGCTGAATCATCTGTTGCTTCCTCAATGACTAATTCACCATCTTTCAGGTCAGCTAAGAGATGTTTCACATCCAAATGATCCAGATGATAATCTGTTACTTTGTCACGGATTTGTTGTTCAATCACACGGCGAAGCGGACGAACACCCATGACTTCATCGTAACCTTCTTCTGCTAGATAAGCTTTTGCGGCATCTGTTACCGTCAGAGTGATGTCTTTCTTAGCAAGCGTTTGGTTGACTTCATCCAGCATCAATTCTACAATTTCAGCCAAGTCTTCCTTACCAAGGTGTGAGAATTCAATAACCGCATTGAACCGATTCAAGAATTCTGGACGGAAGTATGGTTTCAATCGATCCATAATTTTCATATCTTTTTCTTCGTCACCTGTAAAGCTTTCGTAGCCAAATCCTGCGTTAGAAGTTGCGATGATAACTGTATTCTTAAAGTTGACAGTATTTCCTTGTCCATCTGTCAAACGACCATCATCTAAGACTTGCAGTAACAGCGTGATGACTTGTGGGTCTGCTTTTTCGATTTCATCCAGCAAAATGATTGAGTAAGGATTGCGACGAACACGTTCTGTCAATGTATTGCTATTGTCGTCATAGCCCACATAGCCAGCTGTTGTACCAATCAACTTCGATACAGCTGTACGGTCAGAGTATTCAGACATGTCCAAACGGATAATCGCGTCTTTTGTACCAAACATATCTAGCGCTAATTGCTTTGCTAGCTCTGTTTTTCCGACACCAGTTGGTCCGACAAAGAGGAAGCTTCCGATCGGA
>OGFK01000719.1_pt1 | contig 25283 bp, 21 predicted proteins | sample 1570931 | NCBI WGS metagenome assembly OGFK01 (sample SAMEA2581935, study PRJEB24529) | metagenome | biome: Human gut stool | place: China | collected 2011
GCGTCGTCACCACCGAGGGCAGCGGCCAGAGCCATGCCGCCATCATTGCCCGGGCCATGAACATCCCCGGCATCGTGCAGGTGGGAGCGGATTTTCTGGAGGATTGCGACGGCCGCACCGTGATCCTGGACGCCACCAAGGGCGAGTGCATCCTGGACCCGGACGCGGTGGCCCGCCAGCAGGCCGAGGCCCGCATCTGTGAGCTGCAGCGTGAAAACGAAGAAATGCGGGTGCTGGGCCGCCAGCCCGGCTACACCCGGGACGGCGCAGCCTTTGAGCTGCTGGCCAACTGCTTTGGCCCGGAGGATATCGACACCGCCATGCAGTCCGGTGCCCGGGGCGTGGGCCTGCTGCGCAGCAGCTACATGATGCTGCCCGGCCGCATTCTGGACGAGCAGGAACAGTTCTATTTCTATTCCTCCTGTCTGGCCGCAGCACAGGGCTGCCCTGTGACCGTGCGCACCTTCGATTTTGGCGCCGACCGCACCATGGCGGACGCCTATCAGGGGGTGCAGTCCTCCAAGCTGGGGCTGCGGGGCATCCGCAACAGCCTGCGCCAGCCCCGCCAGTTTGAGACCCAGATCTGTGCCCTGCTGCGGGCCGCGGCCCGCGGCCCGCTGCGGGTGATGTTCCCCATGGTGACCGATGTGGAGGACTGGGACGCCGCCATGCACATCGTGGAGCACTGCCGCCAGAGCCTGCGGGAGCGGGGCGTGCCCTTCAACGAAAAGACCCCCTTCGGCGTCATGCTCAGCGTGCCGTCGGCCTGCCTGACCGCGGAGGAATTCGTGGCCCACGGGTGCGATTTTCTGGTCATCGGCACCAACGACCTGACCCAGTACACCCACGCCGCCGACCGGGAACTGGCCAGCGCCGAGCGCTATTACCGCCCGGCCAGCACGGCTATGAAAAAGCTCATCGCCATGGTCATGGAGGCGGCAAAGGCCGGCAATGTGCCGGTGACCATCTGCGGCCTGGCCGTGGGCAACCCGGTGAACGCGGTGCAGTACCTGCAGATGGGCCTGCGCAGCTTCTCGGTGAGCCCGCAGAACCTGCTGCACACCAAAAAGGCTCTGCTGGAAGCCGACGCCCACCCGGACGACACCGAGCTGGAATAAAGCGATAAAAGAAAGGGGCTGCTGCACGCTGTGCAGCAGCCCCCTTTGTTTGGGGAACCTGCCGTGCAGCTTGCGGAACCGCACGGCAGGAGAAGATGGCTTTTATAAAAATGGTTTCTCAGTTCATGCGGCGGCCTTTGCGGTCCAGCACAAAGCCCGCTGCCAGCAGGAACAGACCGCTCAGGGCGCTGCCTGCCACGGCCAGCCAGTTTGCACCGGTCTGGGGCAGGGCAGCGGCAGAAACGGCAGCTGTGGCAGCAGCTTCCGGCTTTGCGTCCTGCACGACGTTCTGGGCAGCCGCAGGGGTCACAGCGGCATCTGCCGGGGCAGTGTCCGGCACAGCATCCTGCACCGGGGCATCCGGGGTCACAGGGGTGCTGGGCGTGTCCGGGGTGTCGGGCGTGCTGGGCGTGCTGGGCTTGTCGGGGGTGCTGGGCTTGTCGGGGGTGCTGGGCGTGTCAGGCGTGTCCGGAGTTTCCGGGGTGCTGGGCGTGTCCGGCACGATTTTGGGCAGCACCACATGTTTGGTCTGCCCGCACTTGTCGATGGAGCAGATGTAGTCGGCATAGCCGTCCTTTTCCAGCGTAGGCTCCACGACCTTGCCCACCAGCTGCCAGTCGTGCAGGTCCTCGTCCTTCAGGTCGCTGGTGTCAATGTTGGGGTTCTCGTCCATGTACTTGCGGTTGTGGACGACCTTGGTGAGGGTGCCGCCGGTGATGGTGTGGCGATACTCGTGATCCTCAAGGACGATAGAATTTGTTGTGCTCGGCAGGTCAAGTTTTTCTTTTTTGACAGTACCGTTATTATAGCAATTGACGATGGCAGAGTGGCTTTCGCCAAAGTAGGAGGAACCGTCTGCATGGTAGCTGGTGCCGTCAGCGGGGACATATGTGTCATAACCATGAGCGGAACCAATCGCAGTACCGGAGCCTTTTCCATAAATGTATGCGTTGACAATGGTATCACCGGTGCTGCTATTGATGTTGACGTTACAGGTAACGTGATTGCCGCCATCGCTAGACATAACGCCACCAATCGCAGGGCTGTGGTCGCCGGTTCCATCATCTGGGTAGGAAGGATTATCAGAATCATGGGAGTTGATCGCATTTACGGTGCCGCCGGTAATGTTGATGGTTGTTGTGCTACCATCGTAACAGAAATAATTTCCAATCGCAGGACGATCATTGTCGCTGATGGCAGTAACGTTGGCATTTTCTTCAATATTGATCGTGAGATCCCCGGCACTGCCCTGCTGTCCGGAACCGATGGCGCAACCAGATTGACTAGTTTCTGCATGTACGGTGGCATTCCCGGAGATCGTAATCGTAGTGGAGAGGTTTTCATCACCCTTATACGAACCATTGCCAATGGCAGCGCCCCAAGTACCGTATGCATTGACAACGGCGTGATCTTTAATCGTGATGCTGTTTACGCCGCTGGCACCGCCGCCGATCGCAGGGCCCTCCTCACCAACAGCAGTAACATGGGCATTGCCCTGAATGCAGATGTTCTTGCCGGCACCGCAGTTGGGGTTGCCACCGTCGTTGTCGCGGGGTCTGCCGCCGCCGCCAATGCCGGCACCGCAACCCCACCCTCCGGAAATGGCAGTGATCTCGCCGCCGGTGATGGTAATGTTGGATGTATCATCCCCACTACCGCCGCCGATGGCGGCGGTCTCATTGTAGCCGCCTGCCACCAGCTTGCCGGTAGTGTCCTCCTTGGTACCCTTTTTAGAACCATCATCGTTCACATCGTCCTTGATGGTCAGGGTGCCGGTGCCGTATTTGTCCGCTTTTTCGATGGCGGCGTGTTCTTCACTCCCATTGTTTTTAACCTGAACGGTGTTGTTGCCGTTCAGCTCAAGGTTGGTGTCGCCATCGCCCTTTATTTCGATCGCACCGGACTTGGCCTCAGTAGTGTTGACTTTAATGTCCACATCCTTCAAGGTCACATTGGCGGTGTTGCCCTCTTTGGCGTCAATGGTGACGGTGTTGGAGGTGGTCTTGGTCTCGCCGGTGGTCTCGTCCTTGGTGGTCAGGGTGATGTCGGAATCTTCGCGGTCACGAATCTCTTTTCCCTCGCCATCCTTCACGCAGGTGTCGTTGTCCTTATCCTCCCACTGGGTGATATACTGCTTGCCGCCCTCAGCAAGGATGTCCACACTGCCCTTGTTCAGATCGTAAGTGTCCGCAAAGGCTGCTGTGGCGATGGACGAGACCATGGCCACCAGAGCCGCTGTGGACAGCACCCGCAAGGCCAGCTGTTGTTTCACATTTTTCCGCATTGCAAAACCCTCCAAACAAAAAAACTTACAGAGACGTGAACGTTACCGGGAACGATGCCGAAAACCGGCAAAACCCGGAACCTCAGGGCATAAAATCACATAGCTGTGCAGTTTCATGCCCGGCGTCTCTTTGCGGCACAAGTATAGTGCTGTGCCGTGGAGAATGTCAAGACAAAATGCTGGATTTTCGGGGGGGGGGTAAGCAATTTTGTAAAATTAGCACAAAAACAGCTGAGAATTTGCGACAGAATGACAGAGTGATGCTGCACAAAAATCCGGGAGATCTTTATACGAGGCAAAAAATAAAAAACGGGCCCGGGAAAGCTCGCAGACTTTCCCGAACCCGTGGGTCGGAATTTTTCGTTGATGGAAGGTGCGCCGCCCGGAGCCCCGGTTATTCCAGATTGCCGGTCAGGGTCATCACGGCGGCCAGCACGGCCAGCGGGGCGGTCTCGCACCGCAGGATGCGGGGGCCAAGGCCAACCGTTTTGGCTCCGGCTTTGGCGGCCATTTCGGCCTCCTCGGCGGCAAAGCCGCCCTCTGCACCGGTCACGATGGCGATCTTCCGCTTTTTGCCGTCGGCGGGTGCTGCCTCGGCCAGCAGCTGGCGCACCGGCGCGCCGCCGCACTCGTAGCAGAACAGCACCAGGTCGTACTGGTCAAAGGTGCGGCACACGGCCCCGAAGTTGGGCAGCGGCAGGGCCACGTCCGGCAGCACGCCCCGGCCGCACTGCTTGGCGGCTTCCAGCGCGATGCGGTTGTAGCGCTCATTCTTCTGCTCCTCTTTTTTGGGGGCGGCCACGCAATACCGGCTGAAGAAGGGCACCACATGGGCGGCCCCCAGTTCCACGCCGTGCTGGATGATCTGCTCCAGCTTGTCCTGTTTGGGGTAACCGGCCAGCAGGGTGACCTCCACGCTGGGCTCGGCGGCGCTGGGGTAGCCCGGCTCTACCGAGAATTCCACGCAGTCATCCCCGAAGCCGGTGATGGTGGCGGTGTATTCCACGGCGCTGCCGTCGCATAGAATGACAGTATCGCCCATGCGGGCACGCATCACGCGGGCCAGATGATGGGCATCGGTGCCGCGCAGCACAGCCGTGCCGTCGGCGATCTCAGTGGTAAAATAACGGTGCGGCATAGTGGTTCTCCTTAAATGTCCTCGCCCTCTCAGTCGCTAACGCGCCAGCTCTCCCAAGGGGAGAGCCCTTGGCAGTCCACGCAAACTTCATCTCTTTGCCAAGGCCTCCCCCTTTGGGGGAGGTGGCACCGAAGGTGACGGAGAGGGCAAGCCAGCTTATGATCTTACGCCTTCTTGCAGACGATGCACTCCCAGCCGCGCTTCTCCTTCACTTCCACAACGGCAAGGCCGGCCTGCTCCAGCCCGGCGATCACCTCGTCCTTGCGGGTGTCGATGATGCCGCTGGCAATGAAGACGGCACCGTCGGCCATCAGGCCGGGCACGGCGGGGGCCAGGCTGAGGATGGCGTTGGCCACGATGTTGGCGGTGATGATGTCGTACGGACCGCTGGCCTTGTCGGACAGGTCGCCCACCAGCACGGTCAGCTGATCCTGCACGCCGTTCAGGGCAGCGTTCTCCCCGGCGGTGCGCACGGCTACGGGGTCGATGTCCACGCCCTCGGCCACGGCGGCACCCAGCTTCAGGGCTGCAATGGCCAGGATGCCGCTGCCGGTGCCGATGTCCAGCACCCGTTCACCGCCCTGGACCCGCTCGTCCAGCGCTTCCATGCACAGGCTGGTGGTCTCGTGGCCGCCGGTGCCGAAGGCAAGGCCGGGGTCCAGCACCAGCTTGACGCGATCGGTGTCGTACTCCTGCCAGGAGGGCACCACGGCCAGCCGCTTGCCGATCTCCAGCGGGTGGTAATACTTGCGCCAGCCGTTCTGCCAGTCCTCCTGCTCCACCCCCTCGGTCTCCACGGTGTAGGCGATGCCGGCAGCCTCCATGCGGGCAGAGATCAGGGCCAGGGTCTCCACGGGGGAAGCGCCCGGCTCCAGATACATGTGGATGATGACCCGGTCGCGGGGCTTGTCCAGCAGCTCCTGCTCGATCAGGTCCACATGGGCGATCTCGGCCACCTGCTGCTCGATGTCGCTGTAATCTTCGATATAGATGCCGCCCTCGGCGATCAGGGTAGCAACGGCTTCGGCGTTTTCGGCATCAGCCTTGGCCACAGTCAGGCGGATATCGGTCCATTCCATAAGGCATTCTCCTTTTACGTTGTATCCATGCCGCCCGGCGGGGCAGATGGAAAAAAGTTCTCTTATCTGTATAGTACCCGATTCTGCGCTGGGATGCAAGCATTTGGACAAAATAGACATAAAAAGAAAAGAATTTTCAGCACTTAAATCAGAACGCGTGCAGAAAAAACAAAAAATACTGACAGCCGTGCCGTCAAACAAGGACTTTTGACGCATTTTGATAGAAAAAAGACGAAAACCACTTTCTTTTTTTGCAAAAATATGTTACTATTCTGTTACGGAACTATGGACGGCCTGCAACCAGAGACTGTCTGTAAACACAAACATTCTTTAAGGAGGAATGTGTCTTATGATGAAGTATCTCCAGAAACTGGGCAAAGCTCTGATGCTTCCCGTCGCTGTGCTGCCGATCTGCGGCATCCTGATGGGTCTTGGTTATGCCCTCGCTCCGGGCGTTATGGGCGTTCCCGGTGCACCGACTTCCGGTGCAGCATACACCGTTGGCTTCCTGCTGGTCAAGGCAGGCGGCGCTCTGATCGATAACATGGCATGGCTGTTCGCCATTGGTGCCGCTGTGGGCCTGGCCGACAATGACGGTACCGCAGGTCTGGCCGGTCTGGTCAGCTTCCTGATGATGCAGCAGCTGCTGAACCCCGGCGTGGTCGGCATGGTGCGCCATCTGGAAGAGGGCACCGCTACCTACATTGCCTTCCAGAAGGTCGCCGGCAACTCCTTCATCGGCATTCTGGCCGCTGTTGTGGGTGCTGCCTGCTACAACAAGTTCAAGAATACCCAGCTGCCTGACTGGCTGGCATTCTTCTCCGGCAAGCGTTTCGTTGCCATTGCTACCGGCGTGATCTCCATTCTGGTGTCCGTCGTTCTGCTGTTCGTCTGGCCCGTCATCTTCGGTGCTCTGGTCGCCATCGGCAACGGCATCGCTGGCATGGACGGCATCGGCGCCGGCATCTACGCTTTCCTGAACCGTCTGCTGATCCCCACCGGCCTGCACCACGCTCTGAACAACGTGTTCTGGTTCGATACCATCGGCCTGGGCGACCTGTCCCACTTCTGGGCAGGCGAGACCAGCGCAGATGTGGGCTGGAGCCTGGGCATGTACATGTCCGGTTTCTTCCCCTGCATGATGTTCGGTATTGCCGGTGCTGCTCTGGCTATGGTCAAGACCGCTAAGAACAAGAAGGCTGCTATCGGCCTGGTTCTGTCCGCTGCAATCTGCGCCTTCGTCTGCGGCGTTACCGAGCCCTTCGAGTTCGGCTTCATGTTCCTGTGCTTCCCCCTGTACATTGTGTACTCTGCCCTGTACGGCATCTTCACCATCATCACCTACTACTCCGGTTTCCGTGCTGGCTTCTGCTTCTCCGCAGGCGCTACCGACCTGGTGTTCTCCGCTTCTCTGCCCGCAGCTGCTAAGACTTGGATGATCATTCCTCTGGGCATCGCAGCATTCCTGGTGTTCTACTTCGTGTTCTACTTCGCCATCACCAAGTTCGACCTGAAGACTCCCGGTCGTGAGGATGACGACGAAGAGGCTGAGAAGAAGGTCGTTCTGGCCAACAACAACTACACCGAAGTCGCTTCTGCTGTTCTGGCTGCTGTCGGCGGCAAGGAGAACGTGAAGGAAGTTGGCTACTGCGCAACCCGCCTGCGCTTTGAGGTGCTCGACAACGCTAAGGTTGACGAGAAGGCTGTCAAGGCTGCCGGTGCTGCCGGTGTCATCCGTCCCAGCAAGAACGCTTGCCAGGTCATCATCGGCACCAAGGTTCAGTTCGTCTACGATGAGCTGAAGAAGATGCTGTAACTGGCACTTCGGTAAAACAAAACAGGCGCGGAGGGCTGGTTGCCTCCGCATGACACCGCCGGGGGCGGGCGCAGAAAGCGCCCGTTCCCGGCGGCTTTTTTGTTCACACAAACTGCTTTTCTTCCAAAATGGAACGTGCTATACTGAAAAAAACGCGCTGCCCGCTCCGACCGCTGTGCATCGGTGGAAGCGGGCGGGCCGCTGACGAAAAACGAGGTGTTTTGTATGATCCTTCAGAATGCACTGGTTTATACGCCGCGCCACACCTTTGAGCGCGGTACGCTGTTCATCCGCAACGGGCGCATCGTGCCCTTTGCCGCCCCGGAAGCGGGCGAAGAGGTGATCGACGCCGAGGGCCTGTATGCCCTGCCGGGTCTGGTGGACATCCACTTCCACGGGGCCATGGGCAAGGACTTCTGCGACGGCACCGAGGAGGCCATCCAGACGCTGGCCGACTTTGAGGCCAGCAAGGGCGTGCTGGCCATCTGCCCCGCTACCATGACCTACCCGGAAGAGTTTTTGAACCATGTGATGGACGCCGCCGCCGCCCACAAAAACGGCAGGGGCGCCGATCTGGTGGGCATCAACATGGAAGGCCCCTTCATCAGCCCCAAGAAGGTGGGTGCCCAGAACCCGGAGTATGTGCAGGGCGCTGACGCGGGGATGTTCCGCCGCCTGCAGAAGCGCGCGGGCGGCCTGATCAAGCTGGTGGACGTGGCCCCCGAAGAGCCGGGCAACCTGGATTTCATCAAGGAATGCCACAATGAGGTGCGCATCTCCATTGCCCACACCTGCACCGACTACGATACCGCCGTCAAGGCTTTTGAGGCCGGTGCCACCCACATGACCCACCTGTACAACGCCATGCCCGGCATCACCCACCGTGCCCCCGGCCCCATCATTGCGGCACTGGAGCACGGCGCAGAGGTGGAGCTCATCACCGACAACGTGCACATCCACCCGGCCATGGTGCGGTTCACCTTCAACACCTTCGGGGCCGACCATGTGTGCCTGATCGCCGACAGCATGATGGCCTGCGGCCTGCCGGACGGCCAGTACAGTCTGGGCGGACAGGCTGTCACGGTCAAGGGCCCGCGTGCTACCCTGACCGAGCAGCCCGGTACCATTGCCGGCAGCAACACCTGCCTGTACGACTGCATGAAGCGTGCCGTGCTGGAGATGAACGTGCCGCTGGAGAGCGCCGTGCGCGCCGCCAGCGAGAACCCGGCCCGGAGCATCGGCGTGGACAACGACTACGGCAGCCTGGCCGCCGGCCGTTACGGCAACGTGATCCTGGCCGACAAGGAGCTGAACATCAAGGCCGTGATCCAGAAAGGGACCCGCATCGTATGAACAAGACCTTTACCTGGCGGCTGCTGACCCCCGGCGAGCTGACCGACGTGTATCTGCAGGAAATGCGCCGCGACTTTCCCGCCGGGGAGCTCAAGCCGCTGAGTATGATCCTGACCAGCGAGGCCGAGGGCCTTGCCCACACCTGGGGCGTGTTTGACGGGGAGACGCTGGCCGCCTACCTGCTCATGGTGCGCCCGGAGGGCAGTGCCATCAGCCAGCTGGACTATTTTGCCGTGGTGCCCGCCTACCGCGCGGGCGGCCTTGGCGCAAAGCTGCTGGCAGCCCTGCCGGAGTACGAAGCCGGGGCACAGGCCATCATCATTGAGGCCGAAATGCCCGAAAAGGCTGAGGACGAGGCCATGGCCGTGCGCCGCCTGGGCTTTTACGCCCGGTGCGGTGCCCGCGACACCGACTACTATGAGCACCTGTTTGACGCGTGGTTCCGCATCCTGGTGCTGCCCTGCCCCGGTGCGCCGGAGCTGAGCGACAAGGACGCGCTGGACGCCCTGGTGAGCTGCTACAAACGCACCATCAGCGAGAGCCAGTGGCGCAAGTATGTGCAGTTCTACGCCCCGGACGGGAGCCTGCGCCTGTAAGGGAGACCCCGACGCAGGGTCGCAAAGGTAAAACAACAATTGCTGAAAAGGAGGTTTTTCTTATGACAACAAAAATGACTCGGCGCACGTTTCTGAAGGGGGCTGCGGCTGCTGCGGCAGCAGTGTCCCTGTCTGGCCTGCTGACGGGCTGCGGCGGCAACCCGGAACTGCCTGATAACGAGGTCCAGATCGGTGCATATACCGTAAAGGTGTATGGGCTGGATGTGGACCAGGGCACGGAGATGAACAAGGCTGGTGCCATCCTGGGCAAGGTGAAGCTGCAGTTTTCGGACGGCGGCGGAAACTGGCAGACCATGAAATATGATGGGATGTTCAGTGCTACTGTCAATGAATGCACTCTGACCCAGGTGGCTCCCACCGGAAGGTTTATTGTGACCGATTCCATGGGCGGAAAGCTGCACAGCACTGTGGAACAGGAGCTGCGGCTCAGCTTCCCCAACGAGGGTTGGCGTTACCAGTACCAGAACGGTGCAATGGCAGTGCTGACCATCAAGATCAACGGCATGACCGGCACGCTGTATCTGGTAAAGCGGGGCAACGGATATGTTGCCACCAAGATCAAACCCATGAACTGATAAAAGACCTTTTGCCCCGGGCACTCTGGAAAGAGTGCCCGGGGCTTTTTGTCCTTCTGCCCAGGGGCAGAAGGATGGTTTTGGGCAGTTTTTCCGGCAATGTAAAGAAATGTGCCACGGTTTTCACCGTCAGTTTACAAGCTCCTTGCAAAAGCCAGGCCCGGCCCCCAAAGTTTTACCTGCATTTTGCCCGTGTATGGTCGCAGCCTCCGGCGGGAATGCGCTACAATAAGGCCGTTCCCAAAGAAGTACAATAAGAGACGCCGGGCGGGTGCCCGGCCCGATCTGGAGGAAAATATTATGAAAAAGATCACGCGTCGTTCGTTCCTGGCCGTCTGCGGCACCGTGGCAGCCGCTGCTGCCCTCACCGCCTGCGGCGGTTCCGCTTCTTCTGCTGCGGCATCCACCGCTTCTTCCGCTGCCGGGAGCACTGCTGCCGGCACCCTGAGCGGCAATGTGGCCACCGGCGGTTCCACTTCCATGAAGAACGTCATCGCTGCCCTGACCGAAGGCTTTGCCGAGGTGGAGCCGGGCGTTACCGTCAGCTATGACCCTACCGGTTCCGGCGCAGGCATCACCGGTGCCACCGACAAGACCCTGGACATCGGCCTGTCCTCCCGTGCCCTGAAGGACGACGAGAAGAACGATGTGGACGGCACCACCGTGGCACTGGATGGCATCGCCATCATCGTGAATAAGGACAGCAAGGTGGCGGACCTGACCGTGGACCAGCTCAAGCAGATGTTCACCGGCGAGATCACCAACTGGTCTGAGGTCGGCGGCGACGACGGCGAGATCGTGCTGATCGGCCGTGAGGCCGGTTCCGGCACCCGCGACGGCTTCGAGAGCATCGTGGACGTGAAGGACAGCTGCAAGTACGCACAGGAGCTGACCGCTACCGGCGCTGTCATCAGCGCTGTGGAGGCCAACCCCCTGGCCATCGGCTACGCTTCCCTGTCCGCTGTGGGCGACACCGTGGCCATGGTCACCGTGGAAGGCGTGGCGTGCAGCGAGGCTACCGTCAAGGACGGCAGCTACAAGATCCAGCGTCCTTTCGTGTTCGTCACCAACAAGAGCGTGGCCCTGTCGGAGCAGGCACAGGCCTTTGTGGAGTTTGCCACCAGCAAGGACGCTGCCGACCTCATCCGCACCGCAGGTGCTGTGCCCGTGAACGAGTAAAACAATAAAATTTTAACTGGCTCGCCCTCTCCGTCATTGCTTGCGCAATGCCACCTCTCCCAAAGGGAGAGGCCTTGGCAATCCATGCAAGGCTTCCCGTTTCGCCAGAGGCTCTCCCTTTGGGAGAGCTGGACGCGAAGCGGCCTGAGAGGGCGAGGCCGCTTGCCTGAACCCATCCCACCGCGTTGGCCTGCCGTTTCTGCGAGCCGACGCGGCTTTTATAAAGGTTTTCAGCTATGAACAAAAAATCCTATCTGGCTCGGGTACGGCTGCCCCGGACCCCGGCAGAGTGGCTGGAAGCGATGATGAATTTCATCTTCTTCCTGTGCGGCATGCTGGCGGTGGGCTGCGTGGTGCTCATCACGGTGTACATGGTCCTCTCCGGCGTGCCGGCCATCCACAAGATCGGCCTGTTCCGGTTCCTGCTGGGCACCGAGTGGGCCTCCACCGCCGCCGACCCGAAGTTCGGCATCCTGCCCTTTATCCTGTCCAGTGTGTACGGCACGCTGGGTGCCACCCTCATCGGTGTGCCCATCGGCCTGCTCACGGCGGTGTTCTTGTCCAAGGCGGCCGGCCCGAAGGTGCGCACGGTGGTGGTCACGGCCATTGAGCTGCTGAGCGGCATCCCCAGCGTGGTGTTCGGCCTGCTGGGCATGCAGGTGCTGGTGCCCGCCGTGGCAAAGACCTTTGGCAAGGCGTCCGGTGCCTGCCTGCTGTCGGCCATCGTGGTGCTGTCCATCATGATCCTGCCCAGCATCGTGTCGGTGTCGGTCACGGCCCTCAACGCCGTGCCCCCGGAGTATGAGCAGGGCAGCCTGGCCCTGGGTGCCACCGACACCGAGACCTGGTTCAAGATCAGCGTGCCCGCTGCCAAAAGCGGCATTGCCGCCGGCATTGTGCTGGGCATCGGCCGTGCCATCGGGGAGGCCATGGCGGTAATGATGGTGGCAGGCAACAGCCCCAATATGCCGGACAGCCTGTTCCGCAGCGTCACCTTCCTGACCACCGCCATTGCCAAGGAAATGAGCTACGCCGGCGGCCTGCAGCGGCAGGCGCTGTTCAGCATCGCCTTGGTGCTGTTCATGTTCATCATGCTCATCAATATTGTGCTGAACGTGGTGCTGAAGGGAGGCGACCGCGATGCATAACGGGTTTTTGCCCTCCCGCCGCGCCTGGAACCGTGTGATGACGGTGCTGGTGTGGGCGGCGGCGGTGCTGGTGATGGCGCTGGTGGCGGGCATCATCGGCATGGTGCTGGTGCGCGGTGTGCCGCACATCCGCTGGAACTTCCTCACCACCACGGCCAGCGTGCTGAAAAAGACCGACGGCATCCTGCCGGCCATCCTCAACACGCTGTACGTCATCCTGCTGACCCTGCTCATCGTGCTGCCGCTGGGTGTGGGTGCGGCGGTCTACCTGACCGAATACGCCTCCAACCGCCGTCTGATCGAGGTGATCGAGTTCACCAACGAGACGCTGGCCGGCATCCCCAGCATCCTCTATGGTCTGGTGGGCATGCTGGTGTTCAGCCAGGCTTTGGGGTTCCAGACCTGTCTTTTGTCCGGCAGCCTGACGCTGGTGGTCATGAACCTGCCCACCATCATCCGCACCACCCAGGAATCCCTGAAAACGGTGCCCCAGGGCTACCGCGAGGGTGCGCTGGGTCTGGGTGCCGGCAAGTGGCATATCATCCACACCATCGTGCTGCCCTGCAGCATGGACGGCATCGTCACCGGCTGCATCCTGGCCGTAGGCCGCATCGTGGGCGAGAGCGCCGCGCTGCTGTTCACCGCCGGTGCGGCGGAAGTGATCGCCAAGGGTGTGGTCAAGGCCTACACCTCCAACGGTGCCACCCTGTCGGTGCTGCTGTACCTGCGAGCCTTTGAGGACGGCGACTTTGCCTCCGCCTGGGCCATCGGTGCCGTGCTGCTGGTGCTGGTGCTGGTCATCAATCTGGCAGTCCGGCTGGCTAAAGCAAAACTGAAACAGAAGCAGTAAAAATAAAGAGGTACTCTATGGAAAACACGAAGGTGCCGGTCATCTCGGCAAAAAACCTGAACCTCTGGTACGGCGACTTCAAAGCGCTGAAACATATCTCGCTGGACGTGGGCGAGCGGGAGATCACGGCCCTCATCGGCCCCTCCGGCTGCGGCAAGTCCACCTTCCTGAAAACGCTCAACCGCATGAACGACCTTGTGCCGGGCGTGCGCATCGAGGGGGATGTCCGCCTCAAGGGGCAGGACATCTTTGCCCGGGACATGGAGCTCACCGACCTGCGCCGCCGGGTGGGCATGGTGTTCCAGAAGGCAAACCCCTTCCCTATGAGCATCTACGACAACATCACCTACGGCCCCAAGCTCCACGGTGTGCGCAATAAGGCAGAGCTGGATGAGCTGGTGGAAAGCTCCCTGCGGGGTGCGGCCCTGTGGGATGAGGTGAAGGATCGCCTGAAAAAGAGCGCCCTGGGCCTGTCCGGCGGCCAGCAGCAGCGGCTGTGCATCGCCCGCGCCCTGGCGGTCAAGCCCGAAGTGCTGCTGATGGACGAGCCCACCAGCGCCCTGGACCCCGGCTCCACCATGAAGGTGGAAGAGCTGATGAGCGAGCTGAAAAAGAACTACACGGTGGTCATCGTCACCCACAACATGCAGCAGGCTGCCCGTATCAGCGACCGCACGGCCTTCTTCCTGCTGGGCGAGCTGGTGGAGGTGGGCCCCACCAACCAGATCTTCAGCGCCCCGCAGGACAAGCGCACCGAGGATTACATCTCCGGCCGGTTCGGTTAAATCGAGGAGGAAAGACCAATGAGCATCCGCAAACAGTACGACACCGATCTGGAAGCCCTCAAGGCGGCGCTGGTGGAAATGGGTAGCAACTCTGCCGAGGCCGTGGAGGCCGCTCTGGAAGCACTGTGCACCGCCGATGCCGAAGCCGCCCAGAAGATCGTGAAGGGCGACAGCCGCATCAACAACATGGAGCGGGACATCGAGCACCGCTGCATGACCCTGCTGCTGCGCCAGCAGCCGGTGGCCGGTGACCTGCGCCGCATCTCCACCGCCATGAAGGTGGTCACCGACATTGAGCGCATCGGCGACCATGCTTCGGACATTGCCGAGATCATCCCGCATCTGGTCACCGTGCGCAAGGAGGGCGACCCGGCGGTGAGCCAGGCCATTGCCATGGGCCGCAAGGCATACCAGATGATCCAGGACGCCATGGCGGCACTGACCGCGGAGGACGAGCTGGCCGCCCGCAAGGTCATTGCGGCCGACGACGCCGTGGACTTTGACTTCAATGCCATCAAGCACACCCTCGCGCAGGAGATCGCAGCCGACCCCGCTAAGGTGGACGCTGCGCTGGACCTGCTGATGGTGATCAAATATCTGGAACGCATCGGCGACCACGCGGTGAACGTGGCCGAGTGGGTGCAGTTCGTGCGCACCGGCCGTTACAAGGACGAGAGCATGTTTTGATCAAGCGATTTTCCTCATTTTCTTCCAGATGGGCCGCGCTGTGCAGTTCGTGCACAGGCGGCCCTTTTTGCTGGGAAAAATAATTCAAAAATTTTTATCATTTCGTGCAATCTTCCGGGACCGTGTTTCGTATACGAAGTGTAAGGGCCTTCAAGCAAGACCTGCAGTTCCCGTGCGGCGGGTGTCCGGCTTCCCCCAGTCCCCGCCCGCCGCACCGTTACAGAGGAGATCCAGATGATGCAGACCAAGAACGAGATGCTGGAGAGCCGCACGGAAGCCGTCAGCCGCGACGCGCTGGTGCGGGCGGCTCTGCAGGAGATCACCCAGAATTACCGCGAGGCCAGCCTGTCCAACGTGGCGCGGGCCTATGGCGTTTCGCTGGCATACGTCAGCGAGTGCGTGCGTGCGCAGACCGGCAAGACCTACAAGGAGCTGCTGCAGAGGCACCGCATGGAGACGGCGGCCCGCCTGCTGCGCCGCAGCGATCTGAACATCCAGCAGATCATTGCCCAGGTGGGTTACGAGAACACCAGCTATTTTTATCGTCTGTTCCACGAGCGCTACGGCCTGAGCCCCCGTGAGTACCGTCAGGTGCGCGCAGTCCGCAGCCGGACCACGGCCTGAGCATTCCAGGCAAGAGAATCACTTCCCCCCTGAGCAGGGCACCGGTGCTGCGTGCACGGTGCCCTGCTTTTTTGTGCCGGAATGCTTTTGGGAAAAACTGGTGTTTTTTGGCAGGATGTAGTATAATAACAAGTGCAACAAAGCTGTGCCGCGCCTTCCTTGCGGAGAATATGCGGCAGGATAAGAGGGTGTAAACAGATGTTTCGTGGAGCAGTGAGAGGAGATCTGCCGCAGATCCTGCAGATCTATGCCCATGCGCGGGAAGCCATGGCGGCTTCGGGCAACCCCACCCAGTGGGGCGACAACTTTCCCCCGCAGGAGCTTCTGGAGGAGGACATCGACTCCAACCGGCTGTTCGTGTATGTGGTCAACGGCCAGCTGCTGGGCGTGTTCGCCTTCATTCTGGGGGCGGACCCCACCTATCAGGTGATCGAGGACGGTGCATGGCTGAACGATGCCCTGCCCTATGGCACCATCCACCGGCTGGCCTCCTCCGGCAAGAGCAAGGGGGTGGCTTCGGCGGTCATCGAGTGGTGTCTGGAGCACTGCCAGAGCCTGCGGGCGGACACCCATGCCGACAACCAGATCATGCAGCATCTGCTGGAAAAGAACGGCTTTACGCGCTGCGGCATCATCCATGTGGCGGACGGAACGCCCCGCATCGCCTACCAGAAGCTGGCCCTGACCCAGCAGCGGAGCGAATCAAACTAAAAAACAGAATGCCTGCGGGTGCGGTTTTTGAACCGTCCGCAGGCATTTTTTGTGCGGGCTGCAATATCCGGCTGGGGTGCATCGTGTTGGAGATGAAGAGGAAAAAACGGTAAGACCTCAAAAAGTCTCACACATGGTAGAGCAAGAAGAAGGAGCGTGTCTCTTATGAAAAAACAGATGATCTCGGTTTGCGCGGCCACCGTTCTGGCTGCTTCCATGCTGGCAGGCGGCGCGGTGCAGGCCTTTGCGGCCCCGGCACAGCCCGCCGATGAGACGGCCCCGGCAGTGATCTCCGAAGAAAACTGCGTCTCCGACAGCTGGAAGCGCGCTGCTGACCCCACGGTGACCACCAAGGTGCGCAAGCTGTTCGACAAGGCCTTTGACGGGCTGGTGGGGGCAAGCTACACCCCGGCGGCGGTGCTGGCCACCCGCACCACCGCGAAGGGAACCCAGTACCGGGTGCTGTGCAGGATGACGGTCTGCTATCCGGGCGCACAGGAGCAGTATGTGGTGGTCACCCTGCAGCGCGGCCTGCTAGGCAGGGCGGAGATCCTGAACGTCGATGATGCCCTGTGCGAAACCGACCTTGTGGACGACAAAGAGATGACCGGAGGCTGGCAGGAAGCCCAGTCCCCTGCCATGACCGACGAAGCAAAGGCGGCCTTTGAAAAGGCCACAGAGGGCCTTCTGTGCGTGGATTACGTTCCCGTGGCCCTGCTGAGCACCCAGGTGGTGGCGGGCACCAACTACCGCATCCTGTGCGAGGCGACGGAGGTATACCCCGGCGCAGAGACTCATTATGCTGTGATGACGGTCTATGAAGGGCTGGACGGCAGCGCCAACATCCTGAGCGTGACCGACAGCCTTGCAAGCTGAGCTTGAGATCATACAATGGACAAAACGCACCCGGCGGGGCACACAAGATGCTCTGCGTGGGTGCGCTTTTTGTCGTCAAAACCGCAAAACTGTATTTTATGCAAATACAGTTTTCGGGGCGAAAAAATAAAAGTTCACAAAGATTGGAAAATGAGCGGGGAAAATGCCTGGAAATACTTCCTCTTTTGGACCGTCTGTGCTATAATGACACTTGTTCTTGGGAAAGAGACAGAAAACTGTACGCATGAGGCGTACAGCGTAAAGAGGAGTGTTATCATATCATGAAGACCCTGAAAGCTGCTGTTGCAAAATACAACAGCATCAGTCTGATCCTGCGCATCCTCGTCGGCCTGGCAGTCGGCGTGGTGCTGGCACTGGTGGCCCCGGGTGCCGGTTGGGTGGCTGAGTTCGGCAGCCTGTTCGTCGGCGCATTGAAGGGCATTGCCCCGGTGCTGGTGTTCGTGATCGTGGCAAGCGCCCTGGCACAGGGTTCTTCCAGGCTGGACCGCCGCTTTGGCACGGTGATCTGGCTGTACATGCTCACCACCTTCCTGGCCGCTGCCATTGCGGTGGTGACCAGCTTCCTGTTCCCGGTGACCGTCGTGCTGGCCGATGCCGCCCAGTCCGACGTGGTGCCCCAGGGCCTGGGCGAAGTGATGAGCACCCTGCTCACCAACTTTGTGGCCAACCCCGTGGCGGCCATCATGAACGGCAACTACATCGGCATCCTGTTCTGGGCCTGCATGTTCGGCATTGCCATGAAGGGCATCGGCTCGGAGAGCACCAAGACCTTTATGGCCAACACCGCCGATGCGGTGTCCCAGATCGTGCGCTGGATCATCAATCTGGCACCCTTCGGCATCATGGGTCTGGTGTACACCAACGTTTCCGGCAACGGCCTGGCCATCTTTACCCAGTACGGCAAGCTGCTGGCCCTGCTGGTGGGCACCATGCTGTTCATGGCCCTCATCGTTTCGCCGTTCATTATGTTTATCTACCTGCACTGCAACCCGTACCCGCTGGTGTTCCGCTGCCTGAAGGAGTCTGGCCTGACCGCCTTCTTCACCCGCAGCTCCGCCGCCAACATCCCCGTGAATATGGCCCTGTGTGAGAAGCTGGGGCTGGATAAGGACATGTATTCCGTGTCCATCCCGCTGGGCGCCACCATCAACATGGACGGTGCCGCCATCACCATCACCATCATGACGCTGGCCGCCGCCAACACGCTGGGCATTCAGGTGTCCCTGCCGGCCGCCATCGTGCTGAGCGCCATGAGCGCTCTGGGTGCCTGCGGTGCTTCCGGCGTGGCCGGCGGCTCCCTGCTGCTGATCCCCATGGCCTGCTCCCTGTTCGGCATCTCCAACGATGTTGCCATGCAGATGGTAGGCGTAGGCTTTATCATCGGCGTGGTGCAGGACTCGGTGGAAACGGCCCTGAACTCTGCCGGTGACGTGGAGTTTGCCGCCACTGCAGAATATCACCAGTGGCTCAAACAGGGCAAGCCCCTGCCGGAGTTCTTGAGCGGCAAGAAGAATTAAAAGAGCAAAAAAATGGCTGGCATCGCAGGATGCCAGCCATTTTTTGTCAGTCGATGACCTTTGCTTTCTGCAAAGCGGTCAGGATCAGCGGGATGAGGATCAGCTGGGCGATGATGCCCGGCACGGCGGTGAGCAAGGCACCGGAGAGAAACGCGCTGAATGGGAAGCTGCTGCCGGTCAGGCCTGCCAGCACGAAGCGCACAGCACCCCACACCAGACGCCCCGCCACCATGGCGGTGACGAGAGCGGCATACATCATGGGCAGGGTGTGCTTCACTCTGCGCCAGACAAGGCCGGACACAAGGCCGTAGGCGGCCAGCTCAAAGGCCATGGAGACGGCGATGGGAAACATCGGCGGCATGCCGAACAGCACCGAGCGCAGCAGCGGAGCCACAAAGCCCACGGCCAGCCCCCAGGGGCCGCCCAGCACAAAGCCGCACAGCAGAATGGGAAAATGCATGGGGCACAGCATGTTGCCCACCTGCGGCACATGGCCGGTGACCATGGGCAGCACAAAGGCCAGCGCAAGGAACAATGCCGCCAGCACGATGCGGCGGGCGGGCGAAACAGTCTTGGTGTTCATGAAAAAGTCCTCCTTTGCACAAAAAAGGGGTCTGCTCCCGGCATTCCGGCCGGAAACAGACCCCTTCGTGGCGTCTTTTGAAAAAATACTCTGGACAAAAATATCCTCCGCATGGAGAAAACGGACTTCTGCCCGCACACCCGGCTCCGTGCCGGATTTTGACAAAATTATAGCAAATGCCCCGGCGGCTGTCAAGATGCGGCAAACGACCCGCAAATTGACCAAAAAGCGGAACTTTTCGGGCAAGATTTCCCCGTGTATGTACATTTTGCATGAAGGAACTTGACCTTTTTGCATAGAATAGCTAATATAAACTTGAAAAAGAGCGCACTGCTGGGACACACCTGCCCGGCAGGGCGTAAAACGGCTTTTTTGGAACGCTTGCAAATCTGAGGTTCATACGGGAGGACCATCATGACAAATGCAGAAAAACTTACCCTGGCAAAGCACGCCTGTCACATCCGCATGGGCGTGATCGAGGGCACGCACAGCGCAAAGTGCGGTCATCCGGGCGGCAGTCTGGACATCGCCGAGCTGCTGAGCTACCTCTATTTCGTGGAAATGAACATCGACCCGAAGGATCCCAAGATGGCCGACCGCGACCGTCTGGTGCTGTCCAAGGGCCATGCCGCTCCGGCACTGTACGCTGCTCTGGCAGAGCGCGGCTACTTCCCGGTGGAGGACCTCAAGACCCTGCGCAAGATCGGCAGCTACCTGCAGGGCCACCCCAACATGAACGAGACGCCGGGTGTGGACATGTCCACCGGCAGTCTGGGCCAGGGCATCTCTGCAGCCTGCGGCATGGCACTGGGTGCCAAGCACGCAGGCAAGCCCATCAACGTGTTTGCCATCGTGGGTGACGGCGAGGTGGAAGAGGGTGAGTGCTGGGAGGCCTTTATGTTTGCCGCCCACTATGGCCTGAGCAACCTGTGCGTGTTCTTGGACCGCAACCGCCTGCAGATCGACGGCTCCACCGAGACGGTCATGAGCAGCGAGCCGCTGGAAGAGAAGATGAAGGCCTTCAACTTCAACGTGCTGACCATCAATGGCCACGACTATGACCAGATCGAGGCCGCCATCCAGGCTTTCCATGCCGAGAACGACAAGCCCACCTGCGTCATCATGGACACCACCAAGGGCAAGGGCGTTTCCTTTATGAGCAACTCCGTGGACTGGCACGGCAAGGGCCCCAACGACGACGAATACAAGGTCGCTATGGAAGAACTGAACGCCGCCTACGCCGCGCTGGAACAGGAGGAGAAGTAAGATGGCAGACGTGAAAAAGATCGCTACCCGTGAAAGCTACGGCAACACCCTGAAGGAGCTGGCCGCTGAGGGCCACGACGACCTGGTGGTGCTGGACGCTGACCTGGCTGCCGCCACCAAGACCGGCATGTTCCGTAAGGCTTACCCGGACCGCCACTTTGACTGCGGCATTGCCGAGGGCAACATGATGGGCGTGGCCGCCGGCCTGTCCACCATGGGCTATGTGCCCTTTGTTTCCAGCTTTGCCATGTTTGCCGCCGGCCGTGCCTTTGAGCAGGTGCGCAACTCCATCGGCTACCCCCACCTGAACGTGAAGATCGGTGCCACCCACGGCGGCATCTCGGTGGGTGAGGACGGTGCATCCCATCAGTGCTGCGAGGACTTTGCCCTCATGCGCAGCATCCCCGGCATGACCGTCATCTGCCCCGCCGACGATATCGAGGCACGCGCCGCTGTGCGTGCCGCCTACGCCATGGAAGGCCCGGTCTACCTGCGCTTCGGCCGTCTGGCGGTGCCCGTGTTCCACGATGCCGACAACTACCACTTTGAGATCGGCAAGGGCGAGCAGATCACCGAGGGCAATGACATTGCCATCATCGCCACCGGCCTGATGGTCAACGAGGCCCGCATCGCTGCCGAGCAGCTGGCCGCCGAGGGCATCCATGCCCGCGTCATCAACATCCACACCATCAAGCCGCTGGACGAGGAGATCGTCCTGAAGGCGGCCAAAGAGTGCGGCAAGGTGATCACCGCCGAGGAGCACAACGTCATCGGCGGTCTGGGCGAAGCCGTGTGCGCCGTCCTGTCCGAGAAGCTGCCCACCCCCGTGCGCCGCGTGGGCGTGCAGGATGTGTTCGGCTGCTCCGGCCCTGCCTGGGACCTGCTGGCAAAGTACGGCCTGGATGCTGCCACCATCTGCAAGACCGCCCGTGAGATGCTGAACAAGTAAAACTGATTTTGCAGCGCGCTGCCGTGCCTGAGTGCCCGGTGGCGCGTTTTTTATGTGACCCGGTCACGGAAAAACATGCGGCATCCGGGGTATACTGATGCTGTCAGAAAAAACAAACACCTTTTACGGAGGGATAAAATATGGCAGTTGTGACCATTACGACCGAAAACTTTGCGCAGGAAGTGCTGCATAGCGACAAGCCGGTGCTGCTGGATTTCTGGGCCAGCTGGTGCGGCCCCTGCCGCATGCTCAGCCCCATCGTGGATGAGGTGGCCGAAGAGCGCACCGACGTCAAGGTGGGCAAGGTGAATGTGGACGAGCAGCCGGACCTGGCGGCACAGTTCGGGGTGATGAGCATCCCCACCCTGCTGGTGTTCGAGCAGGGCAAGCTGGTGCGTCAGGCCGTGGGTGCCCGCCCCAAGGCCGGTGTGCTGGAGCTGCTGGGTTAAGATGTGCTGACTGAGCCATCCGCAGGAGACTGCGGGTGGCTTTTTTGTGTTCGCCCGCCGTCAACTCTTGCGGCCCGGCGGTGAAACATTTTCGCCTTTCTGTACAAACGCACCGAAAAAATGTAAGATGAAGCTGCAAACACCGTCACTTTCATGCTTTACAACTTTACCAAGATAAAGTAAAATAAAGACAGAACACACCCGGGTGTGCCCATTGTGTGCGGAAGGTGCCGCACACACCGGCCGGGAGGACCGGTGCAGGATGGTGTAAGAAAAACAGGGGGGAACCGACATGGAATTTGATCTTTCGACGCTGCAGCCCAAGGAGCGTGCCTCCTTTGCACTGCGGGCGCTGTACGAGGCCGCAGGGTGCCGCAAGTACCACATGGGCCGGTTTGAGGAGTACAGCCTGTATCAGGCCAACCGCAGCTTTCTTTCGTCGGAGCAGGTCATCACCTTCACCGACCTGGACGGCCGTCTGCTGGCTCTCAAGCCGGACGTGACCCTCTCCATTGCCAAAACGGCGCAGCCCGCCCCCGGCGAGACGCTGCGCTACTACTACCACGAAAACGTCTACCGCCCCTCGGCAGAGAGCCACACCTTCAAGGAGATCGGCCAGATGGGTCTGGAATTTCTGGGCGGTGTGGGCGAAGCGGAAGTGCAGCAGGCCGTGTGTCTTGCGGCGCAGTCGCTGGGGCAACTGGGCACCGACTGGGTGCTGGAAGTGAGCCACATGGGCTATCTGTTCGGCCTGCTTGATGCTTTGCAGGTGCCGGAGGATGCCCGCGCGGGCCTGCTGCGCAAGCTGGGCCAGAAAAACGCCCACGAGCTGCGGGCCGCTGCCCTCGCCGCCGGGCTGGACGAGGACGCCGCCGACACCCTGTGCCGGGTGCTGACCCTCTGCGGCGGCTACGCCGACACCCTGCCCCGTGCCGAAGCCCTGTGCCGCAACGACGCCATGCGGGCCGCGGTGGCAGAGCTGCAGGGGCTGGCCGGGCCGCTGGAACAGGCGGGCGGTGCCATCCGGCTGGACCTGACCCTGGCCGGTGAGATGGAATACTACAACGGCCTTGTTTTTCAAGGCTACCTCAAAGCCCTGCCCCGCCCCCTGCTCAAGGGTGGCCGGTACGACCTGCTGATGCAGCAGTTCACCCCCGGGGCCGGTGCCATTGGCTTTGCGGTCTATCTGGACGAGCTGGACCGCCTGAGCGCTCCCCTGCCGCCGGTGCAGAAGAACAGCACCGGCAAGGTGATGCTGAACGTGGCCCTGCCCAAGGGCCGTCTGGGCGACAAGGTCTACAATCTGCTGGCCGGCATCGGCTACGGCTGCCCGGAGGACTACAACGCCACCCGCAAGCTGGTGGTGGAGAACCCGGCGGCCGGCATCCGCTACTTCCTCGTCAAGCCCAGCGATGTGGCCATCTACGTCGAACACGGCGCGGCGGATGTGGGCATCGTGGGCAAGGACATCCTCACCGAGGCGGAAGCCGACGTGTACGAGCTGCTGGACACCGGCCTTGGCAAATGCCGCATGTGCGTGGCGGCCCCGGCCGATTATCAGGACGACCCTGGCCGACCGGTGCGGGTAGCCACCAAATTCGTCAACATTGCAAAAGCCTACTATGCCTCGCAGGGGCGGGACATCGACATCATCAAGCTGAACGGCTCCATCGAGCTGGCCCCGATCCTGGGCCTGTCGGATGTCATTGTGGATATCGTGGAGACCGGCACCACCCTGCGGGAGAACGGCCTGAAGGTGGTCACCGAATTTTTGCCCATCTCGGCCCGGTTCATTGCCAACAAGGCGAGCTACCAGTTCAAGCACGCTGAAATGGACACCATGCTGGAAAAGCTGCGGGCGCAGCTGCAGAACAAGGAGGAAGCAAAATGATCAAGCTGTACAACTTCGACGAGCTGAAGCCCGAAGAGATCCTGAACCGCGATATCCGCGCCGAGAAGAACGTGGAGGACGTGGTGGACGGCATCATTGCCGATGTGCGTGCCCGGGGCGACGAGGCCCTGAAGGACTACGCCCTGAAATTTGACGGGGCTGTCATTGAAAACCTGCAGGTCACACAGGAAGAGATCGACGAGGCCTTTGCGGGCATGGACCCCTATTTCCTCGAGACCCTGCGGCAGGCGGCGGCCAACATCGAGAACTTCCACCGCCAGCAGGTGCACAAGAACTTTGTGGTGAACGATAAGCCCGGCATCGTGCTGGGGCAGAAGTACACCCCCATTGAAAAGGCGGGCGTGTATGTGCCCGGCGGCACGGCGGCTTACCCCTCCACCGTGCTTATGGACGTGATCCCCGCCAAGGTGGCGGGCGTGGCCGAGATCGTCATGACCACCCCCGCCGGGAAGGACGGCAAGGTGAACCCGGTCATTCTGGCCGCCGCCGCCACGGCAGGCGTGACCAAAATTTTCAAGACCGGCGGCGCACAGGCTGTGGCGGCGCTGGCCTACGGCACCCAGAGCATCCCTGCCGTGGACAAGATCGTGGGCCCCGGCAACATCTATGTGGCTACCGCCAAGCGCAAGGTGTTCGGCAAGGTGGGCATTGATATGATCGCAGGCCCCAGCGAGATTCTGGTGCTGGCCGACGGCGGCTGCAACCCCGCCTGGGTGGCTGCCGACCTGCTGAGCCAGGCCGAGCACGACAAGCTGGCCAGCCCCGTGCTGGTCACCGACAGCGCCGACCTCGCTAAGGCCGTGCAGGCCGAGCTGGAAGTGCAGATCCCTCAGCTGCCCCGCGCCGCCATCGCCCGCGCCAGCGTGGACGACAACGGCAAGATCATCGTCTGCACCGACCTGCACAAGGCCATCGAAGCCTGCAACATCATCGCCCCGGAGCATCTGGAAGTGTGCGTGGAGGACCCCTTCGGCGTGCTGAACGAGATCAAAAACGCGGGCAGCATCTTCCTGGGCCGCAACGTGCCGGAGGCATTGGGCGATTACTTCGCCGGCCCCAACCACACCCTGCCCACCAGCGGCACGGCCCGCTTCTCCAGCCCGCTGGGCGTGGACGACTTCGTCAAGAAGTCCAGCTTCCTCTACTACACCCGCGAGGCACTGGGCGAAGTGGCCCCCCGCATTGCCGACTTTGCGGAGCGCGAGGGCCTGCACGCCCACGCAAAGAGCGTGACCATCCGGTACGAGAAGTGAAAGAGCCTCGCCCTCTCAGTCACCTTCGGTGACAGCTCTCCCAAAGGGAGAGCCAAGAACGTTACGGTACGGCTCTTGCCTCTCCCTCTGACAGACTCTCCCCAGCTGGGGAGAGATGTCGCGTAAGCGACAAAGCGGGGAGCAAGGTGGCACGGCGTAAGCCGTGGCGGAGAGGGCGAGACCGCTTGCCGATAAAAGAAAACTGGAGGATATTGTTCATGAGCCGTTTTCTTTCCCCCACCCTGTCCGCTGTCACCCCCTATACGCCGGGCGAACAGCCGCAGGACCAGCAGTACATCAAACTGAACACCAACGAAAGCCCTTATCTGCCGTCCCCGGCGGTGGTGGCGGCGGTGAGTGAAGCCGAAGTGGAAAAGCTCCGCCTTTACTCCGACCCCGCCTGTGCCGACCTGCTGCGGGCAGCAGCGGCCCACTTCAGGCTGCAGCCGGATCAGATCATGCCCGGCAACGGCAGCGACGAGAACCTGTTCTT
>OGFK01000735.1_pt1 | contig 24857 bp, 20 predicted proteins | sample 1570931 | NCBI WGS metagenome assembly OGFK01 (sample SAMEA2581935, study PRJEB24529) | metagenome | biome: Human gut stool | place: China | collected 2011
TGAACTCCTTGCCGCAGCCGATGGGCCAGTTCATGGGGTAGGTCTTGATGCCCAGGATCTCTTCGATGTTCTCCATCAGCTCAAAGGGGTCGCGGGCTTCGCGGTCCATCTTGTTGATGAAGGTGAAGATGGGGATGTGGCGCAGGGTGCAGACCTTGAACAGCTTGATGGTCTGGGCCTCAACGCCCTTGGCGGCGTCGATGACCATGACGGCAGAGTCCGCCGCCATCAGGGTGCGGTAGGTATCCTCCGAAAAGTCCTGATGGCCCGGCGTGTCCAGGATGTTGACACACTTGCCCGCATAGTTGAACTGCAGCACCGAGGAGGTCACGGAAATACCGCGCTGCTTCTCGATGTCCATCCAGTCGGAAACGGCGTGCTTTGCGCTCTGCTTGCCCTTGACGGAACCCGCCTGGTTGATGGCTCCACCGTACAGCAGCAGCTTTTCGGTCAGCGTGGTCTTGCCGGCGTCGGGGTGGCTGATGATCGCAAACGTCCGACGGCGCTCGATTTCTTCACGATTTGTCATAGATTTATAAGTCTCCCAATTTCAAGTCAGAGGGGTTTGTTTCGGGTCCTTTCTTCGTCACATGGGTCGTTCTCCATCGACAGGCCTGCCCTCTCAGGCGCTTTGCGCCCGCTCCGACAAAGGGAGAGGCGGCATCGCATACGCGATGCCGAAGAGGGTCCGGCCGTCTAAAAATCAAACAGCATTTATTTTAGCAGAAATTCCACCTAGATGCAAGACTTTTCTCATTTTTTCAGAAGAAAGCAGGGCAGGGGTGCCGTTTCGGCCCAATTGGCGAAATCGCAGACGAGGACGGTGCAGCGCGTCAGGGGCAGTGTGCGCATCCAGTGCAGGATCTCCGTTTTCTCGTCCGACCCGATGACCCGTCCGCTGTAAAGGATGGCGCTGAGCACCCCGCCGGGCCGCAGCGCGTCGAGGGCCGCTTCCAGCGCGGGGATGCTGCTCTCCGCGTGGGAAAAGACCGTGTGGTCTGCCCCCGGCAGCCAGCCGAAGTTGAACATCACGGCATCCGCCGTGCCGGGCTGCACATAACGCAGCAGGTCTGCGTGGCTGCCGCAGTACAACTCGGCGGAAAGCCCGTTTGCAGCCAGATTCCGTCGGGTGGAGGCAATGGCTTCGGGCTGGATGTCAAAGCCCAGCACCCGGCCCGTCCCGCCCGCCAGACGGCACAGAAACGCCGTATCTCCGCCGTTGCCGCAGGTGGCATCCACCAGCAGCTGCGGGTTTTGCAGCCGGGCCGCAAGGAAGTCCTGCACGAACTTCACAGCGGTCAGGTCCGGCGTCCGGCGGCGGCAGAGCCGCCCGGCCTCCTCCCGGAAGCCGAACTTCGCCCAGAACGCTTTCTCCCCCGGCGCAGCGGGCAGCGGGGCCGTGAAAACGGTGGCCGTCTCCCTGTCATATCCGCCAAAGCGGCGCAATATCTTTTTTAGCAGATAAGACCCATAGCCTTTCCGCCGCCATTCTGGTACAATGGTAAGGCAGGCAACGTCCGCCCCTGCCGCCGTCCGGGTCAGCTGACAGCCGCCCACCTCGGTCTTCTCTTTATACAGTGCAAAGCCGCCGGGCCGTTCTTCCAGTTTCATACGCAGTCTCCTTTTCCCTTACAATACCAAGCTCCCGCGCCGCTGTCAAGGCCTGCGGCTACGACCGTATTTCACACATTCTTCACCCGCTCAGCGATTCGTTTTCACAATTAGCGGCTACAATAGAGCCAGTTCCAGAGAGGGACGGGCGAAGCGCCCCTCCCGAACCAGTCCCTTCGAGAAAGGAAGTTGTACCATGGAAAATGAAAACAAATGGGAATACGATTATTCCTCTGCAAATAGTTCGTCCGGCGATACCGGATACCCCAACGTCGGCTCCTCCGGCATGAACACCGCCAACACGGCGGGCACTTACAGCGACCCCGCCCCGGCCCGCCCGTCGGAAACTTCCACCGGCAATGGCGGCACCACGCCGCCCCCGGCAGGCCCGGAGCCGCAGGCCGCAGCATCCAAGCCCCCGAAGAAGCGCCGCAAGCATAGCGGCGGCCGTATCGCCCGCAGCGCCGTTGCGCTGGTGCTGGCCGCGGCCATGGGCTTTGCAGGCGGCTTCGTGGGCGCACGGGTCGGCAATGCCGGCAATAAGGTCGTCATCCAGCAGGTGGAGCGCACCGACAGCAGCGCGGCCTCCGGCACCGCCGTCTCGTCCAGCGGCATGACTACTTCGCAGGTCTCCGAGATGGTCAGCCCCAGCGTCGTGGTCATCACCACCGAACAGGTCGTCTACTCGCAGTGGTCCTGGTACGGCCAGAATCAGGTCGAGTCCGGCGCAGGCAGCGGCGTCATCATCAGCTCGGACGGCTACATCCTCACCTGTGCGCACGTGGTCTCCGGTGCATCGCAGATCACCGTGACCATCGGGGATACCGACTACACCGCCACCGTGGTGGGCGAGGACGACACCAGCGATGTCGCCGTGCTGAAGATCGACGCCACCGGCCTGACCCCCGCCACCGTCGGCGACAGCGACAGCCTGTCGGTTGGCGACAGCGTCCTGGCCGTCGGCAACCCGCTGGGTGAGCTGGGCGGCACCGTCACCAGCGGCATCGTCAGCGCACTGAACCGCAGCGTGACCATTCAGGGCACCAGCTCCACCAACACCATGTCCCTGATCCAGATGGATGCCTCCGTCAGCCCCGGCAACTCCGGCGGCGGTCTGTTCAACATGAACGGTGAGCTGATCGGTCTGGTCAACGCCAAGTCCTCCAGCTCGGACGCGGAGGGTCTGGGCTTCGCCATCCCCATCAACGACGCCATTCAGGTGGCGCAGGACCTGCTGGAGAACGGCTATGTCTCCGGCCGGCCGTATATGGGCATCACCTACATCGCCGTGACCGACGCCCAGACGGCGGCCCAGTTCAACGTCAACGCCTACGGCGTCTATGTCGTGGACGTCGTGCAGGGCGGCCCGGCCGACAAGGCCGGTCTGAAGGTCGGAGACCGCATCGTTAGCATCGACGGCACCGAGATCGCCCAGAAAGACGACCTTGGCACCCTGATGCAGCAGCACACGGCCGGTGACACCCTTTCCATCACCGTTGCCCGCGACGGCCAGATGCAGACCGTCTCGCTGACGCTGGGCGAAAAGAATGCGTCGAACACCGCCACACAGCGTTCGGCCAACAACTGAGCCGTTCTCCGCCGCAAGGCGTTATCAGGATTTGATTCCTTTCTTCTTCAAAAATCCCCCGACTGGCGGTGACCCGCTGGCCGGGGGATTGCTGTTTATACCAAGCCGAAGATGGTCGCACTGACCGGAGCCAGGACCGCTTCGCCGCTCAGGATGCGGCTGTCGCCCCGCCACAGGCTGGACGAGGTGCCGTCACTCAGCAGCTTCCAGCGTCCGTCGGGCAGCCGGATGGGCTGTTCCTGTTCGGTGGGGTTGTAGTAGACGCAGAGCGCGCCCCACCACGCCCCATCGCCGGGCAGGGCAGGCAGACGCCAGCCCACCAGCGGCTGTTCCAAATCAAAAAATGAAATGGCGTTGGGGCTGGCCCTGTCCACCGCACCCAGCCGCGGGAAGGCATTCCGCAGGCCGATGAGGCCCCGGTAATAGTCCACCAGCCCATGGAACTGCTCGGCCCGCTTCCAGTCCAGCCGGTTCAGCGCCGGGGAGGAGCGGTAGCTGTTGCCCTGCCCCTTTTTGGTGCGGGCGAACTCTTCGCCTGCCTGCCAGAAGGGCAGGCCCATGCAGGTGAGGTAGATGCCTGCCGCCAGCCGGTTCTGGGCCAGGGCTGCACGGTCCACCGCGCCGAACTCCGGGCGCTCGTACCGCACCAGAAGCAGCTTATCCCACAGGGTGAAATTATCGTGGGCGGATACATAGCTGACGATCTGCCCCGGCGTGTGGGGCGGGAACTTATCGCTGCGGCACCACGCCGCCACGGCCCCGCCGATGTCCCAGAAGCTGCCGGGCTTTCCCTCCACGTAGCCCGGCTCCCGCGCATTGAAGCAGCCGCCCTTGATGGCGTCGCGGGTGTCGTCGCAGAAGATGCCGATGCGGTCGTTCAGCATGGCCAGATTGTTCTTGTTCGCCTCGTACCGGTGCAGCGCACTGCTGCCGCCCTGCCACGGCTCGCCGTACATCAGGATGTCCCGCCCGCCGGGCAGTTTGTCCAGCTCAGCCCGCAGCAGGTTCATCGTCTCCACATCGTACAGGCCCATCAGGTCGAACCGGAAGCCGTCGATGTGATACTCCTGCGCCCAGTAGAGTACCGAATCCAGAAAGTATTTCCGAGCCATGGGCCGCTCACTGGCAAACTCGTTGCCGCAGCCGCTGCCGTTGGAAAGGCTGCCATCCTCGTTCTGGCGGAAATAATAGAGGGGAACCACCCGGTTCAGCACGTTGTCGGAGCGGTACATGTGGTTGTACACCACATCCATCACCACACCGATGCCCGCCGCATGGAGGGCCTGGATCATCTGCTTGCACTCCCGCACCCGGACTTCGCCGCGGGCGGGGTCGGTGGAGTAGCTGCCCTCCGGGACGTTGAAGTTTGCGGGGTCGTAGCCCCAGTTGTACTGCCGGGTCAGCGGGCGGCTCTCGTCCACGCTGCCGAAATCAAAGATGGGCATGAGCTGGACATAGCGCACCCCCAGCCGCTTGAGGTAGTTCAGGCAGGTGGGGTGGACGCCGTCGCAGTTCAGGGTCGTGCCCTGCTGGGTAAAGGCCAGAAATTTGCCCCGCCACGCATTGCGCACCCCGCTGGCCGGGTCCTGCGAGAAATCCCGGACGCTGACCTCCCAGACGCTCCGCTTCGACGCCGGGATGACCGGCCGTTTGTCCTGTTCCCAGCCCGGCGGGTCGGTGCGGGCCAGATCCACGATCATGCTCCGCGCCCCGTTCACGCCCGCCGCGCGGGCATAGGGGTCAGCGGTGGTCACGCTGCCCCACTCGGTGGTCACGTTGAAATTATAATACTTCCCGTGCTGGTCGCCGGGCAGATAAACGCCCCAGACGCCCTGCCCCCACGGGCTCAGCGGCAGACTTCCGATGCAGGCCCCGCCGTCGCCTTTCCGGTAAAGATCGACCCGGACCGACTGCGCCGTGGGTGCCCACAGCCGCAGGTGAGTGCCCGATGGGGAATACGCCGCGCCCAGCGGCCCCTGATAGTCGGTCTGACGGGCAAACTCCTCGCTTTCGAACCATGCTTTCCATTGTGCAGGCGTTTTCATTGACTCTCATCCTTTATCCTGACATTCCCGCCCTCGCCGGAGGCAGGCCTTTTGGAATTAGTGTACCCGGCTTGCGCGGATTTTGCAAGAGTTTCCTTGCAAATGGGGCTGCGGTACACTATACTGAAAGAAATGAACCGATCACGGAGGCGATGACATGGCATACACAGACGATTGGGAGACCCTGATGAATGGAGTCTTCGGGCCGGGCGGCAGATTCAAGGCCGCCCCCGGCACCCCCGCCGAACCCCGGCAGCAGCCAAACAGCACGCTGAACGACCTGAACGCGGCGCTTCTGGAACAGCAGAAGAAGCTGGACGCGATGCTCAAGGCCCAGTCGGCCCAGCTGAAGACGCAGGACACCGCCGCCGAGGCTGCGCTGGCTGACAGCCGCCGGATGCTGCGGGATATGGAGAACGACGGTCTGCTGGCCAAAGGCACCACCGACGTGAAACCTGAACATCTGGGCAGCTTCGAGGGGCTGGCCGACGAAGTCCGGCAGACCGTGCTGGGGCAGGACGCCTTTGTGGACGCGGTCGTCCGCGCCATGCGCCGCCCCTTTGTGCTGGGCACCGAGCCGCCCGCCGCCCGGAACATCATCCTGCTGTGCGGCGGCACCGGCACCGGGCGGCACTTCGCGCTGGAGGAGACCGCCCGCTGCATGGCTGCGCGGGGCCTGCTGCAAAACGACCAGATCGCCGCGCTCGACCTGGCTCTTTACGCGAACCCTGCCGCCGAAAAGCTCTTTTTGCAGGACCTCTACGCCGCGCTCCACGCCCCCGGCGAGATCGTGGTCTTTGAGCACTACGAGAGCTGCTGTCCTAGCTTTCTGAAGACACTGTCCGACCTGGCCGTCCGGGGCAGCGCCCCGCTCTCCAGCCGGTACATCGTCAACCGGGACGGCATTCTGGTGGACGCCGGAACGGCCTTGGCCCCCGGCGCAGTCAGCCGTCTCGACCCCTGCGGGAAGTATCTCATCTTCTTTTCGAACAAGGGCCGCGCCGCCATGGCGGACAAGTTCGGCGCAAGCATGGTCTCGGCGCTGGGCGACGTCTGCGAGACGACCGCCTACCAGCAGGCAGACCTTGCAGCCCTCGCCGCCCAGCAGCTGAACGCGCTGGCCCAGAAGGTCACGGCCCGGCTGGGCCTGACCCTCGCCGCCGGGGCCGATGTGCGGGACTACGTCGCCGCCCAGTGCACCCCCCAGAAGGGCGCAGCCGGGCTGTCCGGCTGCTGCGACCGCATCTTCCGCGCTCTGAGCGAATACTGCCTGCAAACGGACAAGCCGCTCACCGGCACCGTGACCCTGACCGCCGCACCGGAGGGCCTGCTCTTCCGCCTGCACGATGCCGCCCCGGCCCCGCTGTTTGACCTGCTGCCCGCCGCCTACACCGGCGCGCTGGATGAGATCCGGGCCGAGATCTCGGAACTGGTCGGTCTGGCCCCAGTCAAGGAATACGTATTCGGTCTGGCCGACAATCTGCAGGTCCAGCAGCGCCGCGCCGCTGCGGGCATGAAGACAGCCAGCCTTTCGATGCACATGATCTTCACCGGCAACCCCGGCACCGGCAAGACCACCATCGCCCGGCTGGTGGCCAAGTACCTCAAGGCCATCGGGGCGCTCAAGGGCGGGCAGCTGGTGGAGGTGGGCCGCGGCGACCTCGTGGGCCGCTACACCGGCCACACCGCACCGCTGACCAACAGCGTCATCGAGAGCGCCCTCGGCGGCGTCCTCTTCATCGACGAGGCTTACAGCCTCTACCGCGGCGAGCAGGACAGCTTCGGCCTCGAAGCCATCGACACCCTCGTCAAAGGGATGGAAGACCACCGCGACGAGCTTGTGGTCATTCTGGCCGGATACACCAGAGAGATGGAGACCTTCCTCACCGCCAACAGCGGTCTGGCCAGCCGCTTCCCCAACAAAATCGAGTTCCCGGACTACACCGCCGACGAGCTGCTGCAGATCACCCACGTCCTCGCAAAAAACAAGGGCTACACCCTCTCGGAGGCCTGCGAGGAACCGCTGCGGAACTACTACGCCCGCCGTCAGGCTGACAACGCCCGCACCGCCGGCAACGGCCGTCTGGCCCGCAACACCCTCGAAAAGGCCATCTTCCACCAGAGCCGCCGCCTCGTCGCCGAGCCCGCCGCCGCGCTGGATGTGCTCCTGCCGAGCGATCTGGAGCTGGACGAATAATTGCAGAACCACGCAAAAAACGGACCGCTGAAACGGTCCGTTTTTCTTGTTCAGCGATGCTCTTCCGCCAGCTGTTCGGCCAGCGCCCGCATCCCGGTGCGGACGTCTTCGGGCGCAAGGACTTCCACCTTGCCGCCAAAGCCCGCCACCCAGCCGTAGAACGGCTCGCTGACACAAATGGGCACATCAAAGTGGAAGCGCCCGTCCTCCTCCGGCAGGAAGGTCGGCGAAGCGCCGAACCGCTCCCGCATGGCGTTTTCGAGGTCGGCCGTGCAGCGCAGGGTCACGCGCCGTTCGGGGCCGCCGTACATGCTGAAGTGCTTGCGCAGGTAGGCGGGCAGATCGAAATCAGCAAACTGTTCCCGGCCGCGGCGGGGCAGCTCCAGCACCCGGACGCCGGACATCCGGTCCACCCGGTAGTGGCGGATGCCCACCGGCTCCTTTTCGTCCTGATAGGCGATGAGGTAATAGCAGCCGTTCTCCCACGCCATCTGCCATGGGCTGATGATTCGCTTTTCGGGCCGGCCCACTTTTTTGTAGTGGAACTCTACCATCCGGCCGGTGTTGATGGCCTCGTGCAGTGCGTCGATGCTGTACAGCAGGCTCCTGCTGTCGGTCTTGGGGCGGCCGTCCACGTAGACCTGACGCTGCAGCTGGCTGCCCTCGTAATTGGAGCAGAGCTTTTCCAGCTTCCGGATCAGGCGGCGGCTCGTGGCGCTGGACACCACCCGGCTTGCCTGCACGGCGTCCACCAGCAGCTTCAGCTCGGCCAGGTCAAAGGTGCGGCTGGCCAGAAAATAGCCGCCGCCCCGGCCCCGCCGGAGCTGGATGTCGTACCCCAGTGTGTTCAGCGCGTCGATGTCGCTGTACACGCTCTTACGCTCGCAGAGGATGCCCTGCTGTTCCAGCAGCCCCACCAGCTGGGGCACGTTCAGCAGGTGGTTTTCGTCGGTCTGTGTCTCAAAGATGCGCAAAAGCGCCAACAGCTTGGATTTCTGGCCTTCCTGCTTGGGCATAGGTTCACCTCATTCGGGGAGCTTCTTGTCGAACGCCGCACGGCGCTGGGTGGAAAGGCGGAACATCTCTTCGAGCTTTTCGCGGTCGCCCGCCGCCAGCGCGCTGCGCAGTGTGCCGAGCGCGGCGTCGAACTGGTCGATCTCCGAGATGAGGTTGTCCCTGTTCCAGAGAAACAGTTCCGCCCACATTTTGTCGTTGATGCGTGCGATGCGGGTCAGATCCCGGAAGGAGTCGCCCGTGTACTCGCACAGCGAGGTGTTGTCGTTGGCGCACATCAGGCTGACGGCGATGGCATGGCACAGCTGGCTGACATAGCCGACCATCCGGTCATGCTCCTGCACGGTCAGGGTGCAGATGTGTTTGAAGCCCAGCACCTCGGCCAGCTCCCGGACCCAGGCGATGGCCTCCGGGGTATTCTTCCCGGTCGGGGTGATGATGAAGTTCGCCGGGGCAAAATTCACCTCGGCGGCGTGTTCCACGCTGGAGGTCTCGCGGCCTGCCATCGGGTGGCTGGCGATGAACTCGACCCCCGCCGGGCAGAGGGCCTGCACCGGCTCCACAAGGCCAGTCTTGACGCCGGACACATCTGTGAAGATGCAGCCGGGCTTGAGGAGCGGGCCGTACGTCCGGAACCACTCGATGAGGGCCGTGGGGTAGAGGCCGAAGATGATGTGGTCGGCCTCCCGGACAAGGTCTTCAAAATCGTGGGTTTTGCCCCGCTCGATGTAGCCATGGTCGAGCGCGAACTGCAAGTGGCCCTCGCTGCGGTTGATGCCGTCCACATGGAACCCGGCTTTGGAGAGTTCCAGCGCATATTTGCCGCCCAGCAGGCCGAGGCCCACCACGAGATAACGTTTCGTTTTATCCAACATCTTCTACCTCCGCGCCCAATGGCTTGATGGCTGTAAAGAAATTCGGCCAGCTCTTCGTGATGGCCTCGGCGCCGTCGATGGGCAGCCGCAGCCCCGCCGCCAGTGCCAGCACCGACAGACTCATGACGACCCGGTGGTCGTTGTGGCCGGAGAGGACGCCGTCCGGCGCATGGAGCGCCCCGGCACAGCCCTCGATGGTGATGGTGCCGCCCGCGCTGGACAGCACCCCGCCGCATTTGCGCAGCTCTGTTTCCATGGCTTCGATGCGGTCGCTCTCCTTGATGCGGAGGCGTTCCGCGTTCCGGATGACCGTCTGCCCCTCGCAGAACAGGCCCAGCACCATCAGCACCGGGCCGAGGTCGGGGCAGTCGGCCAGGTCGATGTCCGTGCCGTGGAGCGGCGCTTTTCGGAAGACGATGCCCTGTTCGGTGCGGGAGAAGTCGGCCCCGCACCGGCGCAGGATGTCCAGAATGGCCGCGTCGCCCTGCAAGGTCGGTTCGGCCAGACCGGTCAGCGTGACGCCGCCGGTGACAGCCCCCAGCACCGCCGGGAAGGCTGCCTGGCTGTAATCGCCCTCGACGGTGTAGTCATAGGGGCGGTATGCCTGCCCGCCGGGGATCTCCAGCGTCGTTTCGTCCACCCACCGGCTCGTGACGCCGAACGCCGCCTGAACGGACCGGGTCATGTCGATGTAGCTGCGGCTCTCCACCGGCGGGAGCAGGTGAAGGGTGCTGGTGCCGCCCAGCAGCGGCAGGGCGAACAGCAGCCCGCTGATGAACTGGCTGGACACATTGCCCGCCAGCCTATAGTCCCCGCTGGAGAGCGCCCCTTCCACGGTCAGGCCGGAAGGGCTCTGCACAAAGCGGAGGCCCTGCTTCCGGTACAGCGCTTCATACACCGACTGGGGCCGCTCCATCAGCCGCCCGCGGCCCACAAAGGTCACTTCCTGGCCGGTGAGGCTGGCCAGCGGGATGAGGAAGCGCAGGGTGCTGCCGCTCTCGCAGCAGTCCACCGGGGCTTCCACGGGCAGAAAGCGGCCCAGTCCCTCCACCACTGCATCGTTCCCGCCGGTGGTGACACGGGCGCAGAGCTGGCCCGCCGCCGCGAGGGTGGCGGCGATATCCTTGCTGAACTCCAGATTCCGGATGTGTGAGGTGCCCTCTGCCAGCGCCGCACAGAGCACGGCCCGGTGCGCCATGCTCTTGCTGGGCGGGGCCATAATGATCCCGTCAATGTTTCTGTCTGGTTGGATCGTGATCTGCATTTGCAGCCCTCCTTCTGCCCGTTCTGCCAAACGCTCTCCCTGCGGGAGAGCTGGGGCCTGAGAGAGTCACATCTCCCGCCCGATGGCCCATGCGACCTGGCGGCACTTGGCCATGGCCTGAGCAAAGCTGTCCGGGGTCAGGCACTGGGCACCGTCGCTCCATGCGTGGCGGGGGTCGTAGTGGACCTCCACTTCCAGACCGTCGGCACCGGCGGCTACCGCAGCGATCATCATCGGCTCCACGAGGTTGGCCTTGCCGGTGGCGTGGCTGGGGTCCACGATGACGGGCAGATGGGTCTTTTCGTGGATGATGGGCACGGCGGAAAGGTCCAGCGTGTTGCGGGTATACTTTTCAAACGTGCGGATGCCGCGCTCGCAGAGGATGACCTGCTCGTTGCCGCCGGCCATGATGTACTCAGCGCTCATGATCCACTCCTCGATGGTGTTGCACAGGCCGCGCTTGAGCAGGACCGGCTTGTGCATTTTGCCCACCGCCTTGAGCAGCTGGAAATTCTGCATGTTGCGGGCACCGATCTGCACGACATCGACGTACTCTTCAAACTCCGGGATGCGGTCTTCGCTCATCAGCTCGGAGACGATGGGCAGGCCGGTGGCTTCGCGGGCCTTGACCATGTCGAGGATGCCCTCGGTCTCCAGACCCTGGAAGGAGTAGGGAGAGGTGCGGGGCTTGTAGGCACCGCCGCGGAAGAGGGCAGCACCGCCGGCCTTGACGCTCTGGGCGATGCGCAGGGCCTGTTCCTCGCTCTCGATGCTGCACGGGCCGGCCATGACGGCAATCTTCTCCCGGCCGCCGATCCGGACGCCGCCGCAGTCGATGACCGAGTCGGCGGGATGGAACAGGCGGTTGGCGCGCTTATACGGGGCCGACACGCGGGTCACGTTGTCGATCCAGGGGTTGGCGAGCACATCGCGCTCGTCGATCTTGGTGGTGTCGCCCACCAGACCGAAGACGTTATAGTCCTTGCCGGTGATCAGGGTGACATCGAGGCCCTGCTTTTCAAAGCGGTCCACGATCTTTTCCAGTTCTTCCTTCGGGGTGCCTTTTTTCGTCGAAATGATCATCTTCTTGCATTCCTTTCCCTTTTATCAACGTGTCAACCTCTCAGCCACTGCTGAGAGGTTTCTTTCTTTATTGCACCATGTGCGATTGTGCGCCGCCGTCCAGCCGGAGCAGCTGCACCAGATAACTGCATGCGTGGAGATAGCCGCCGATGCCTTCGCCCGCAAAGCGGCCCTGACAGCCGAACGAGACGACGTCCGTGTTCCGGAACGGCTCCCGGCCGCTGGGTTCGCTCATGAGCACCTCCACGGCGGGCACACCGCAGAGCTGCAGCGCTTCCAGAATGGCCACGCTGTAATAGGCATAGCCGCCCGGATTGAGGATGATGCCGTCGGCGCGGCCTGCGGCCGACTGGATCTCATCAATGATGTCGCCCTCGTGGTTAGACTGGAAGAAATCCGGCTCGATGCCCATCTGCTGGCAGCAGACGTCCAGATAATCCAGCAGGCCGTTGTAGTCCACTTCGCCCTCTACACCGGGCTCGGTGAAGCGGGTGATGTTGACGTTTGGCCCGTTAATGAACAAAAATCGCATCCAATGCCTCCAGTGCCGCCGCAACGGCGTCTGCAACGGTCGTTTCGTTTGGGATGACCGCATCGGCTGCGGCCAGATAGAGCGGGCGGCGCTGGGCTTCCATGGTCTTCAGCGCCTCGGCGCTGGTGGAGAGCGGACGCCCGCCGCCCACGGTCAGGGCGTCCAGCGGGCGGTCGATGAAGAGCACCACGCCGTTCTGCCGCAGGGCCCGCAGGTTTTCGGGCCGCTTGACGACTCCGCCCCCGCAGGAAAGCACCTGACGGCCCTCTCTGGCAAAGCGGGCGGTCTGCTCGGCCTCCCGTGCCCGGAAGCCGTCCTCGCCCTCTGCGGCGAAGAGGTCCGGGATGCTGCGGCCCGCGGCCCGGACGATCTCCTCATCCAGGTCCACGAACCGCTTGCCCAGCCGGTCGGCCAGCGCGCGGCCGATGGTCGTTTTGCCGCAGGAGGGCATCCCGATGAGCGCCACGTTCAGCTGCTCTTTCCGGAGCTGGGCGGTGATGGCGCGGATCTCGGCCGGGGCATCGTCAAACTTGCGGTCCAGGAAGTATTCCGCCGCATACACGGCCTGGGCCACCAGCATTTCGAGGCCGCCCACGGCCACCGGCACACCCGCCTCCTCGGCACGCAGGATCAGTTCCGTTTTGTCCGGATTGTAGACCACGTCGAGGACGGCTTCCAGCCCCGGCATCGCGGCCACATCCAGATGGCAGATCCCCACGTTCGGGTACATGCCCGCCGGGGTGGTGTTGATGACAATGTCGGCCCCGCTGTGAACGGCTTCCGCATAGGAAAGCTCGCCCTTTTCGGGGTCCGGATGCCGGCTGACGGTCAGCACTCTGGCCGCGCCCTTATCTTTTGCCACAGCGCTCGTGGTGTTGTGGGTGCCGCCGGTGCCCAGAATAAGGACGGTCCGGCCCGCGAACTCCACGCCGTGGGCATCGGCCAGGTAGGCAAAGCCGAGATAGTCGGTGTTATAGCCGTAGAGCAGGCCGTTCCGGTTCACGACCGTGTTCACGGCCCCGATGGCCTTGGCGCGCGGGTCGATGTAGGAGCAGGATCCCATGACCAGCCGCTTATACGGGATGGTCACATTGATCGCCTTGAAGGCCCGCCGGGTCAGGAAGGCCCGCGCCTCCTCCTCGGTGGGCAGCGGGCACAGGTCGTACCGGTAGCCGCAGAGCATCTCGTGGATGATCTTCGAGTACGAGTGCCCCAGTTTGGAGCCGATGAGTCCGTATTCCATTTACAGCTCCTCCTTGCGGTAAGCGGTGGGCTGTTCCATCCAGGCCATGCCGTACTTCGCGGTCAGCAGGTCGCCGACGGCCAGCGCCGCCGCGCAGGTCTGCACGATGGCCGCACGGGGCACGATGCAGGGGTCGTGACGGCCCTGGATGGAAAGTTCCGCGTTCTGTTTTGCAATGTAATCCACGGTATCCTGTGGTTTGTAGATGCTGGGCGTGGGCTTGACCACGGTGCGGAAGACGACCGGCATCCCGTTGGAGATGCCGCCGTTCAGGCCCGCGTTGTGGTTGGTGGCCGTCACGACGCGGCCCCCCTGCATCCGGAAGGCATCGTTCGCCTCGCTGCCCTTCAGGTCGGCGAAGCCGAAGCCGGTGCCGAACTCGATGCCCTTGACGGCCGGGACCGAGAAGGCCATGTGGGCCAGCTCGCTTTCCACGCTGTCAAAATAGGGTTCGCCGACGCCTGCGGGCAGGCCGAGGATGGCGGTCTCCAGCGTACCGCCCACACTGTCGCCTGCGCCGCCTGCGGCGCGGATGGCCGCTTTCATCGGCTCTTCGGCTTCCCCGTTCAGCAGGGCAAAGCCATCGCTTCGGTTCAGCAGCGCTTCGGTCTGCGCCCCCAGTGCCGCCGGGTCATCCAGCGCAAAGGGGGTGTCTGCAACGCCCGCGCACCGCCCGATGTGGGTCACGATGTTGATGCCGGCCCGGTCGAGGGCACCCAGCACCACCGCACCGCCCGCCACCAGCGCCGCCGTGATGCGGCCGGAAAAGTGTCCGCCGCCCCGCACATCCTGAAAGCCGTGGTATTTGGCGTAGGCCGTGTAATCCGCATGGCCGGGGCGGAGCAGGTCGGCGGTCTTGGCATAGTCGCCGCTGCGGGTGTTCTGGTTCTCGATCATCAGGGCGATGGCGGTGCCGGTCGTCCGGCCGTTCACAACGCCAGAGAGAAACTGCACCCGGTCCGCCTCCACGCGGGGGGTGGACAGGCCGTCGCCCCGCGCCCGGCGCTTGTCCATGCAGGCGGCGAGGAAGGCCTCATCCACCGGCACCCCCGCCGCCATGCCGTCCAGCACGGCGCCGATGGCGCGGCCATGGCTCTCGCCGAAGATGGTCAGGGAGAGGGCAGACCCGAACGTGTTCTTCATGGTCATTCCTCCATGCCCAGCAGGGGGCGCAGGCCCTCCACCGGGATGGTCTCAGCGCGCCAGCAGCCCAGACCCGGCACCTTGATGATGGTGATCTGACCGCCCTGCGCCTTTTTGTCGTGCAGCATCTCGGCCAGCACCTTTTCTTTGTTGTAGGTGGTGCGCAGGGGCAGGCCCAGGCGGCGGTAGACCGCCCGCACCCGCTTTTGCAGCGCCTTGGATTCAATCATGGGCAGCATCCCCAGCGCCACGCACTCGCCGTGGAACAGGCCCACGGTGCGGCGGCCCTTGATGCCCTTGACGGCCTCGATGCCGTGGCCGATGGTGTGGCCGAAGTTGAGGGCCTTGCGCATCCCGCGCTCGGTCTCATCCTGCTCGACGATGTTTTTCTTGAACCGCAGGCTGCGGTAGATGATCTCGTTGATCTGGCCGTCGATGTCGCCCTTTTCAAAGATGCTGAACAGCTCCGGGTCGGCCAGCAGGCTGGCCTTGACCGCCTCGGCCAGGCCGTTGATGTAGTGGCGGCGGGGGAGGGTGGACAGCGTATCCGGGTCCACGATGACCAGTTTCGGCTGCCAGAAGGCACCCACGATGTTCTTGGTATCGCCCAGATCCACCGCCGTCTTGCCTCCGATGGAGGAATCGATCATCGAGAGCGTGGTGGTGGGGCAGTTGATGAAATCGATGCCCCGCATATAGATGGAGGCAGCAAATCCGGCCAGGTCGCCCACGACGCCGCCGCCCACCGCCACGACCAGGTCGCCGCGGCCCATGTTGAAATCGAGCATCTGCTGTAAAACGCTCTCCAGGATCTTGAAGCTCTTGCTGGCCTCGCCCTGGGGCACCGTGATGATCCGGGCCTCGCGGCACTGGTCGGCCACCCGCTGGGCATACTGGGCCGGGACGCCGCTGTCGGTGACGACGGCCACCCTGCGGTCCAGCCGGGCGAACTGGTACAGGTTCTCCAGTGCGCCGTTCTTCAGGATGATGTCATAACTGCGCTCGCCCAGATTCATGGTGAGCTTGGTTCCGATAAAATCGCTCATTTGTTGTACACTCCTAACAGCCGTACCGTGCGGCAGACATGGTTCAGCGCGCGCAGCAGCGCGGCGGTCTCTTCGGCGGTGGGGTCGCCCACCAGCTCAACGTAAAAATAGTAATCGAAGGGGACATGGGGCAGCGGGCGGCTCTTGATGGACTCCATATCGTAGCCGCTGGCACCGATGATCTGGATGACCTCGGCCAGCTTGCCGGGCTTGTTGTCCACCGTGAACAGCAGCGAGAAGCGGTTGCCCGCCGTGGGCTTTTCGCGGCTGAGGACGATGAACCGGGTGGTGTTGTCGCCATCGGTGTTGATGCTGGGCACCAGAACTTCCAGCCCGTACAGCGCCGCCGTTTCCACGCTGGCGATGGCCGCCTGCGTCCGGTCGCCGCTCTCGGCCACGAACTTGGCCGCCATGGCCGTGTTGGGCATGGCCGTGGCCGGCAGGCGGAACTGCTTTAAGAAGGTCTCGCTCTGGGCAATGGCCTGCTGGTGGCTGTACACATGCTTCAGCTCGCTCAGTGGGGTGCCGGGCAGGACCAGCAGGTTCTGCGAGATGGGCAGGTCGTACACATCCACGACCCACAGGGCGGGGTGGTTGTAGCACAGGTCCAGCACGGCGGACACATCGCCCGCGTGGCTGTTCTCAAAGGGGACCACGCCATGGGCTGCATCGCCGCGTTCCACCGCATCGAAGACCTCGTCCCAGGTGGGGCAGCTGACCGCCTCCGCATGGGGGAAGAGCGCCTTAAGCGCGATGTGCGCAAAGGCTCCCTCCACGCCCTGATAGGCGGCGCGGTTCCGGCCCAGCACCTCGGCCTCGTACTGCTTGGCCACATCCATCATGTGCTGTACGTGGTCGCGGTAATAGGGGCGCAGGGCAGGGTCCTGAATGCGCGCTTCGGCCTTGTCCAGCACCACGGCTTCCCGCGCGGCATCGAAGATCGGCAGGCCGTGGGCCTTTTTGTATTCGGCGACCGCCAGCACAGCCGCCATCCGCCGCTCGAACAGCGCGGCCAGCGCAGCGTCCACCGTGTCGATCTCCCGGCGGGCTTTGTCCAGTGCGTCCATGGGTTCCACATCCTTTGTTTTCATGATACCGGAGATGATACGGAATAAGTATACCATAACCAGGACACAGAAACAACAAACTCCGCCCCGGTTCTGTGCGGAGTTTTTTTCAGATTTTGCTTTGGAAAAACGAAAGAGTCTCATCTGCCATCGGGCGGATGAGACTCTTCTGTCGGGTCATTTTCGCAGGTCTTCCCGGCTCCGCGCCTTCCCGTAATACCGGCCATAGGGGTTGTCGAGGTCGGCAGCGCGGGGCGGAGCGCGTTCTGGCTCCGGGGGCGGCGGGGCAGGCAGGCGGCGGGGGGCACCGACCTCCCGCTTGATCAGGCGGAACCGCATGGCGTCAGTCCTCCGCACTGGCGGTGGAGACGGCCCCGGCAGTCAGCGCCTGCCAGAACTCTTCGCCGCCCTTGAGGTTGTCGGCGGTGCCGGAGTTCCAGGCACCGCGCATCCCGACGTAGAACTGCGCCATGTACTCCTGGCTGTCGCCGCCCTGAGCGTGGGTGGTATCGGCCTGGTATTCACCGAGGTCCAGCCCGGTCAGGGCGGGGCAGTCGGTCCACCGGTAGACCATGTTCCACCAGTCGCCGTCGCTGCCGGGTTCAGGCAGGCTGCCGTCGAGGTAGCGCAGGGTACCGGTGCTCTCTTCAAAGCCCGCCGGGTCGTACAGCAGGAAGACCGCGCTCAGACCGCCCTGCACATCGGCGGCCAGCTTGGTGGTGCCCGCCATGGTCAGGTAGGCCGCGCTCTCGGTCTGGGTCTCCTCGTCGGAATAGTCCAGCGTATAGACGTTCAGGGTCACGACCACCTTGCCGTCGCCGTTCCGGTCTTCGCCGAATTGGGCAAGCTGGGTCTGGAGTGCGTTCACGGTATCCTCCGGCAGGTAGTAGGGAGCCACCACGGCCACATTGTAGTCGGCCTTGGTGGTAAAAAAATACTGCCCGATGAAGTTGTACGCCACAAAGGCCACGGCGATGCCGATGAGGATCACCCACTTCAGGTTATAATCCCACCAGTTGGCCCAGCGTTCTTTCCGGGTATACTGTTTTTCCCGGCGGGGTTTGAGGTCGCCGGGCTGGATGTCGCGTTCGTAACGATAGCTTGCCATAGTTCTCCTTAAAGCTGTGCGAGGATGGTCTGGCGGACGGCTTCGGGCAGCTGTTTCTGCTCTGCCTTGCTCATGCCGACCGTCCGGATGGGCGGCAGGATGCGGATGTGGATGGAACCGGGGGTCGCGCGGTTGCCGTGGGCCTCGAACAGGCCGCGGGCACCGGAGATGGCCACCGGCACCACCGGGGCACCGGTCTTGATGGCGATGCGGAACGCACCGGCCTTGAACTCGCCTGCGCCGCCCTCTTCGCCCTTATAGCGGGTGCCTTCGGGGAAGATGACGAAGCTCTTGCCGCTCTCCACGATGGCCGTGGCATCGTTCAGCGCCTTGACGGACGCGCGGATGTCGTCGCGCTTGACGAAAACGCAGCCCAGCAGCTTCATCCAGCGGTTGAGCAGAGGGATCTTTTCCAGCTCCTCTTTCGCCAGGATGCCGTGGGGCGCATCCAGCGCCACCAGAAGCAGCGGGATGTCGTAGTAGCTGCGGTGGTTGCCCACGAAGACGCAGGGGCCGTCCTTTGGGATGTTCTCCTGCCCTTCCACCACCAGCTGTGCGCCGGTCACCTTCAGGATGCCCCGGCTCCAGTGCGGGATATGCTTGTTGATGATCTGCTCCACGGTATCCATGTCCCCGGCGGCGAGGGCGCGCTCGGCCCGGCGGAGCACACCGTAGTGGACGATCATATAGCCAAACAGATATACAAACATCGCGATCGTGCGAAGAATGCTCATGATACGTTCCTCCTTCTGGCCTGAAAAGCCTGTTTCATTGTACCACACTTTGGGCGAAAATGGGAGCCGAAACACTTTTTTTACAAATGAAGGGCCGGATGGCTTGCAAAATTCACAAAATCCGGGTATATTTATAGAAAGAAAGGTAGCACAATGGGCAGTTCCTTTTCCTTCTGCCCCGCGGCACCGAGCCAAACCAGAAAGGGTTCGAAACAAAATGGGTCTTTTTCCTTCCGCAAATGATTTCCGCAAGGCCGGGCCGGGCGTCGAGAAGGACACCCCCCGCAAAACGGGCATCGGCCGCTTTTTTGAGCTGGTCGGGCGCGACATGTCCGGCATGTTCCTGGCCAACCTGCTCACCTGCATCGGCTTTCTGCCGGTCATCTGCCTGGTGTATGTCGGTTTTCTGATGAACAACCTCACCGTCATGGTGGTCAGCGCCATTGCGGGCGGCATCCTGGCCGGCCCCGCACTGGCGGGCATGTACGACACCGTGCTCCGCGCCCTGCGCGATGAGGCGGGCTACTGGTGGACCACCTACCGCCGCGCGTTCAAGCGGAACTTCAAAGCCGCCATCCTGCCCGGCATCGTCTACTGCACCGTCATCACCATCCAGATCTTCCTCGTCTATTTCTGCTTCAACATGCTGTACCATGGCACCAACGTCGGCCTGCCCATGTGGGTGGCCACGGTGCTGAACCTGGTGCTGTTCCACATGCTGTTCGCCTACATGTGGCCGCAGGTGGTCCTGCTGGACCAGCCCTTCCACCAGACGCTGAAGAACTGCCTGAACTGCATGATCGCCTTCCTGCCCCACGCGCTGGCGTCCGCCATCGTGACCATCCTGTTCTGGGGCGTCGTCATCCTGTGCATGCCGCTGGGCATCTTCCTGATGCTCATCTTCGGCTTCTGGTTCCAGACCGAGGTCTGCTGCCAGATCGTCTACGGCGACGTGAACCGCGTCTTCCACATCGAGGAGAGCCTCCAGAAGTTGCACGACGCCGAGCTGGACGCCGCCCTCCGGGAGGAATACGGCGAAGACGAGCCGGACGGCACCGAACACTGATCTTTCACCGATGCGCAAAGGAGAACCGTGCGATGGAACAACGAAATAACCTCGTGTTGCAGGGCACCGAGACCTTCTCCCGCGGCGCGCTGGACAATGTCGCGCTGGAAAGCGGCGCTTTGGTGCTGGACAGCTCCGCCGGGCGGTATCTGCCCTACGGCAGCTACACCACGCCGGAGTTCGCGATGCCGGCTTTCTGCAACCTGAACGTCAGCTGGAACGCCAGCGCCCCTCATAACACGATGGTGGAGGTGCGCTGCCGGGTCTATGCCGGAAACACCTGGACCGGCTGGATGAGCTTTGGCAAGTGGGCCCCGGATTACCCCCGCTGCAGCATCAACGCCCAGAGCGAGGACAGGATGATCTTCCTGCTGGGGGACACCGTCACCGTGGCCACGCCGGGCGGCGGCACCGGCATCCAATTGCAGGTCAACCTCTCGACCAACGACGACAAATCCACCCCCGCTGTGCGGCTGCTGGCCGCCGCCGTCCGCCCCCTGACCTGGGAAAAGCACGAGGGCCGGCCGCTGAACCGGCGGCTCTATCTGCCGGAATACTGCTTCTCTGCCCACGACCCCAGCTTTGGCCGGGAGATGGATCTGCCCCTCGTCATGGCGGCTCTGATGAACCGCTGGGGCGAGGACATCCTGCCCGAAGAGGTGGCCTACGCCATGGAGGACAACGCCACCCGGAGCACCGGCAACGCCGCCTTTGCGGCGGCTGCCGCAGGCTGCTGCGGCTTTCCCTGCTGGCAGGCCTGGATGGACCTGCAGGACCTGCGCACCCAAATCCACGACGACTGCCCCGTTGCCGTCCGGGTCGAGCGCCGCATCCGGGGCCAGCGTGACCCGGTGGGCATCTGGATGGGGCTGCGGGGCTTTGGCCACGACGACGCCGTGATGGCTGATTATGTCCTGCTCAACGACCCCACCGCCGACAGCGACGGCTCCGTCAACTGCACCATGGCGCTGTCGGATTTCCTGCGCTACTTCACAGGCCGGGCCATCGCCCTGCGGCGCAAGCCCAGAGATGCAGCCGCCGACCTGCCCGACCGCGTCCGCTGCGAACTGGCCCGCAGCGAGGATGGCCGCTGCTATTACTTCGAGCAGCGGGGCCAGCGCGACCCGCTGCCGGACGATTTCTCCGGCTGGACCGCCTACACCCTGCACGACGGCATCGCCCATGCCACCACGGCTCACCGGACGTTCCGCCGGATGGAGCGCACCCCGGACGGAGGCCTGTGCTTCCCGCCCGAACAGCTGGCCGCAGGCGGGCGGTGCAGTGTTTACGCCGTAGACCAGACCGGCCGGATGCGGGTCGCGGAAGTCCGCCTGCCCGCGCCGCCCAGACCCCCGGCAGCACCGCCTGCCGCACCTCAGAATGACCCCCAGAGCACCGGGCAGCCGGGCCGCTAGGCCCGCCCCCGCCAAACGCTTTCCGGGGATAAAAACTGTTACATAGGAGGAACACATTATGGCAAAGACGATCATCACCATTGGCCGTGAGTACTGCACCGGCGGCAACTACATCGCAGAGGATGTTGCAAATGCTCTGGGCATCAAGCTCTACGACAAGGAGCTGATCACCATGGCAGCCAAACACTCCGGCCTGTCCGAGGAGGCTGTTGCCGCCAGCGAGAAACGCCACACCCACAGCCTGCTGTACAGCCTGTACACCATGGGCAACGAGCTGCCGCTGGGCGATCAGGTGTTCATCCTGCAGAGCCGCATCATCAAGCAGCTGGCTGAGGAAGGCCCCTGTGTCATCCTGGGCCGCTGCGGTGACTATGTGCTGCGGGACCGCAAGGACGTGCTGCGCGTCTTCATCTATGCGCCGGTGGAGTGGCGCCGTGAGCTGGCCAAGACCGACCCTCTGGTCAAGGCACACGACGAGAAGGGCATCAAGGAAGAGATCGAGAAGACCGACCGCAACCGCTCGGCCTACTACAACTACTACACCCAGAACCGCTGGGGTGATGCCCACAACTACGACCTTGCCATCAACGCCGCCCTGGGCCGCGAGACCTGCGTGAAGATGATCCTGGACGCAGTGGCCGCCAAGGAAAAGGCTGCGGAGAAGTAACCGCTCCGTTCCGGGCTGCAAGGTCAAAAAACAATGATGCTGCGTGGGTAGGGTGCTTCGGCGCTCTGCCCACGTTTCAAGCATAGAGAAAAAACGTCAAAAGGAGAAATCGTGGAAAACAAGCAGACCAATCCCCCCACCGCCCAGGAAAACATCATGGGCACCATGGCCATCAACCCGCTGCTCGTCAAGCTGAGCATCCCGATGATGGTCTCGATGCTGGTCCAGGCACTTTATAATGTCGTGGACTCCATCTTCGTCTCGCATGTCAGCGAAGGTGCGCTGACCGCCGTTTCGCTGGCCTTCTCGCTGCAGAATGTGATGATCGCCGTCGGTGTCGGCACCGGCGTCGGCGTCAACGCCCTGCTGTCCAAGAGCCTGGGTGAAAAAGACCAGGCGCGCGCCAACAAGACGGCTGAAAACGGCATCTTCCTGGCGCTGTGCAGCTTTGCTGCCTTTTTCATCATCGGCCTGACCTGCATGAAGCCGTATTTCTATGCGCAGACCAGTGATGTGGAGATCGCCGAGCAGGGCATCCGCTACCTGACCGTCTGTTCCGTGTTCAGTCTGGGCCTGTTCCTGCAGACCATGGGCGAAAAGCTGCTGGCCGCGACCGGCCGCACCAACCTGAGCATGTGCAGCCAGCTCATCGGTGCCATCGTGAACATCGTGCTCGATCCCATCTTCATCTTCGGCTACTGCGGTGAGGCCCTGTCCGGCACCACCGGCGCGGCAGTGGCCACGGTCGTCGGCCAGTTCTGCGGTGCCGGTGCCGCCGTCTTCTTCAACCTGAAGAAGAACCCCGACATCCAGATCAGTTGGCACGGCTTCCGCCCCAGTGCAGAAGCCATCAGGCGCATCTATGTCGTCGGCCTGCCCAGCATCGCCATGCAGTGCGTCGGCAGCGTGATGACCTTCTTCATGAACCAGATCCTGATGGCCTTCTCGGCCACGGCGGTCGCCGTCTTCGGCGTCTACTTCAAGCTCCAGAGCTTCGTCTTCATGCCCATCTTCGGCATGAACAACGGCATGGTGCCCATCATCAGCTACAACTACGGCGCCCGTAATCCCGACCGCGTCAAAAAGACCATCAAGCTGGCCATGTGCTACGCAGAGGGCATCATGCTCATCGGCTTCTGCCTGTTCCAGTTTGTGCCGGACAAGCTGCTGAGTTTCTTCGCCGCCAGCGACGCGATGCTGGCCATCGGCATCCCGGCCATGCGCACCATCTGCTTCCACTTCCTGCTGGCCGGCATGAGCATCATCCTGTCCTCCACCTTCCAGGCGCTGGGCAACGGCATGTTCAGCCTCATCGTCTCCGTCTGCCGCCAGCTGGTCGTCCTGCTGCCAGCCGCCTGGCTGCTGAGCCAGACCGGCAACGTCAACCTGGTGTGGTGGTCGTTCGTCATCGCCGAGCTGGTCAGCGTGACCCTGAGTTTTGTCTTCTTTGCCCGTCTGGACAAAAAGATCATCGAACCCATGTACAACAAAGCTCCTGCCATGCAGTGAGCGGAGCCGACATTCTCCAAATTGAGAAAGGAACGTGACTGTTTTATGGGAAAGAAGTTGAAATGGAATCTGGTCCTGATGAGCATCCTCTATCTGGGGCTGGGCATCTTCCTGCTGCTGGTGCCGGGCACCGCGATGAACATCGTCTGCTATGCGCTGGGCGGCGTGGTGCTGGTCTGCGCAGCGGTGCAGCTCGTCCGCTACTTTGCGGTGGAGCGCGGTGTCTTCCAGAGCCAGCTGACCCTGATCTCCGGTCTGGTCTGTCTGGGGCTGGGTGCGTTCCTCATCATCCGCAGCGACATCGTGGTGCGCATCCTTCCCATCGTCTTCGGCCTGTTCGTCATCTTCGACAGTCTGGGCCGCATCCAGAACGCACTGGAGCTGCGCAAGTGCCAGTATCCCAGCTGGAAAGGCTTCCTGCTGCTGGCCGTGCTGAGCATCGTGCTGGGCATCGTCATGATCCTCGACCCCTTCGGCACCATGGAAACGCTGGTCATGGCCATCGGCGTCATCCTCATCGTGGAGGGTGCGCTGAACCTGCTCAGTGCGCTGTACACCGTCATCGCGGTGAAGCGGTTCCTGAAGCTGCACCCGGAGACGCAGTCCATGCTGGAAGCCGTCACTGGGGAAGACCTGAACGGCGACGGCATCGTCGCCCCGGAGGTCGCCCATGCCGATGTGGAAGCCACTGCCGTCGAACTCGACCATGTGGACGAGAGCGCTGAGGTGGAGCAGGAAGACGACCCGTAAAACAAGCCCGCATAAAAGCTCCCCATCGGGGGAACCGGCCGCAGCACGGCCTGAGATGTTTTTTATCAAATACAGAAAAGGATTACAGAACAATGGAAACGTACGATCTGATCATCGTTGGCGCCGGCCCGGCCGGCATCTTTACCGCCGTGGAGCTGCTGCGCCGCGGCAGCAAAAAGAAGATCCTTCTGGTGGAAAAAGGCAAGCCGGTGGAAAAGCGCCACTGCCCCAAGGCAGAGCTTGGCCACTGCGTCAACTGCCGCCCCACCTGCGCCATCACCACCGGTTTCTCCGGTGCCGGTGCCTTCTCGGACGGCAAGCTGAGTCTGTCCTATGAGGTCGGCGGCGACCTGCCCAGCCTCATCGGCGAGGAGTTCGCTCAGGAGCTCATCGACTACACCGATAAGATCTATCTGGAGTTCGGCGCAGACCCCCATGTGGAAGGCATCTACACCGGCGAGGAGATCAAGGAGATCCGCAAGAACGCCATCCACGCCGGTCTGAAGCTGGTGGACTGCCCCATCCGCCATCTGGGCACCGAAAAGGCCCAGCAGCTCTATCTGGCCATCCAGAACTATCTGGCCGACAACGGCGTCGAGATGCTTTTCTCCACCGAGTGTGAGAACATCATCCTGGAAGACGAGGTCTGCAAGGGCGTGTATCTCCGCGCGGGCAGCGACAGCGAGCCCCGCGCCGTCTATGCCGACACCGTCGTCATCGGCACCGGCCGCCGCGGCGCGGACTGGCTGGAAAAGATCTGCGCCGAACACCACATCGCCCACAAGCCCGGCACCGTCGACATCGGCGTCCGCGTCGAGTGCCGCAATGAGGTCATGGAGAAGGTCAACAAGGTGCTGTATGAGTCCAAGCTCATCGGCTACCCCAAGCCCTGGAAGAACA
>OGFK01000746.1_pt1 | contig 24537 bp, 26 predicted proteins | sample 1570931 | NCBI WGS metagenome assembly OGFK01 (sample SAMEA2581935, study PRJEB24529) | metagenome | biome: Human gut stool | place: China | collected 2011
TTCCGGGGCTAATGGAAACACGACTAAAGCTTACTCAAAATAGTATACAGATTTTGGTGGTTCATGTCAATGAAAATTTAGTTTTTATTAAGCTTATATATATCCACTTTTATTCAAACATTCCTGTTTTAGGATTCCAATAAGCGCTCTCTATTACTATATCTTTTTCTACACCACTATCACTAATTATAGTTACAGTCTCAAGTTCTTTCTTATCAATATTATTAGAGATATTAAAAGTATTAATGTCTTTATTAAAGTTAACTTTTTGGCCATTAATCTTTACAACTATATCTCCAACTTTTAACCCAACTTTTTCAGCAGGACTATGTGGTTCAATTTTTTCAATCGGATAGCCTTTTTTACCTTTTTCATGGCTCAAAGTATATCCGTTTGTATAACCGCCATCAAAGTGAAGTTTGATTTTATTTAAAATGATTTTTTCTGATTCATCAGTGCTAGTTATTTGATCATCAAACTTCCCTTTATTGGGATTATATAGTTCAGTGCTTTCAAAATAAGACACCTCCACACCTACACGATTTAATGGTGTAGAAATAGAAAAATAGGTATCGCGATTTGTTTTCACCGATGATTCACCAAATAATCCAACTCTAAGTTTTTTTGCAGACTTAAACACAATCGTTTCATAACTACTACTTCCCATTTGCAATGAGCTACCATAATTAGGAATAAGACTAACCGTTGAATTTGGATGCCTCAACGCTCTATTTGTTAAAATATATGACTTAACCTCTATTGGAGTTGCATTAATAATTTTAACTGATGTAGCTACCGCTGTAGATGCAGCAAATAAGACTAATAAACCTGTACACAAAGCCCCTTTTTTAAATCTCGATATTACCATAACCAACCCTTTGTTAATAATACATACAATACAACACAATATATACAAAAACCCGCAGTGCATAGCACTGCGGGCAATAGCGCCAAATTATTTGGAGTACAATTTTGACAGTGTTATAAAACCGCCTATTTACTATTATTATAACACTTTTAATTTTAAAAAGTTGAGTAACAGTTGAGTAACGCTTGAAATTTTAGAACGATTTTAACGATTTATATAATATATACTATTATAAAAATTTAATCGATTTCTTCAATTTTGTAAGATAGCATCAAATCATCGATAAGACCTCTTACTCCTTCCTCGTTATATTCACTCGGGTCGAGAATGACTTCTGCTATCCAATCAGCCGTCCAAACATAATCAACACCTTCAGGCCACTTAAAATCAGGGAATTCATCCTGCATATCGCACTCTTCCCATTGAGCCCTGTCCCACTTACCTATGCACGGAGATTGGCGCATTTCACGTTCATATATCATTTCCCACGCGTCCTTATAGGTTTCTGCTGTCCCCATAAACCAAGGTTTCAATGCGTTCAAACTGTAAACTCTTAACATTTTAGGTTCCTCCCCATATAATCGTTCCATTCCCTGTCGTGTGACTAACCAGGTTCCCTTCGCCTTTCGGCATTCGTTTTTATCAAACCTTGGTGGCGTGTTCCGTTGACCAGAGCACGCCTGCTTTACTGTAACCGGACTAATTTTCCAACGCTCCGCTGCTTCAGCGGCAGTCATTACATCCTCGAACTTCATAAGTACCTCCTATTTTCCCCAACCTAAAGCGATTTCAGTATCATTTTGCATTTCGGCCACCGCTTTTAAGCTATCGAATGTATCAGCTTGTTCAAAGCACATATCTTCGAACTCGCTTTTAAAAGTGTATTCCTTCCAGTATTTACGATTTAGCTTAACTGCATATGCATATAGGTCTTTGTTGTAGTTTCGAACTTCTGCAACGTTCCAATCCTTTAGATATACAACTTTATTGTTATCAACAACTAGAACTGGGCTGTCTTTAACGAACTTCACATTGTTAGTGATAATGATGATTTCATCATCACTAATTACGTGATTAAATTTGAAGTACTTATTAGAAGTGTGTTTCACTTCTCCGAAGAATTTAGTCAATTGAGATTCTTTTATGCTTTTTAAAAATTCGCCATACTTGCTCATGATAGGTGCTCCTTTTTAATAAATCCCTTATCTTTGTCTTTATTATACATCTAATTCGATGTAAATGCAAGTATTTTTTTTAAATTTTTACACACAAAAAAAAGACCTTACCAGGACATATTCCTAGTAAGGTCTTTTGCTTAATTACTATCAATCCATGAGTCCACCTGCTCATGCTCAGGAGATGTATGGATCACCTCGCTATCCGCGTATCGCAATTCCGATTGTCGCACCCGCTCCTAATATCTGTGATAGGTTGCGTTGCATCTTGAGACGTTTGATAGTCCTCTCGTCTTTTTCGACTTTCTCTTTCAATTCGGTCAAAGAGTTCTGCATTTCGTTCAAGGTAACTTCTTGCTTCACTAAGTCCGCTTTGGCTGTTTGTAATTCGCTCTCCAATTTGTTGATTGTATTCCTGGCTTCGTTCAATTCTTGTCGCTGCTTCACGGCTATAGTCTGTGCTTCTGTCAATGGAACGTTGGACGCGTTGATTAAGTTCAACGCTTTCTCGTTGTTGCTCTTGAGCTCGTTCCACTGCGTTAATGGCACGTTGATAGTCGGTTCCGCTTGGCTGGTAGAATATGTATCCGATGCAAAGGCAGATGACGAGCCCAATACTACCGATAATAAAATAGCGGTAAGCAGGGTTATCAAATAGTACTTTGATTTTGTCATACATTATTCCCCTCCTGTTGCGTAATCAGTAATGCCCCTTGCGATAGCACGCACTATAGAGTCTAAATCATTGTTAAGTAGTGCTAGGTCTTCATCATTATCTATAAAAGCCATTTCAACTAACACGGCTGTTGCATCCGTGCCATTTAGCACCCATAAATCTTGCCGTTCTTTTACGCCCCGATCAACCGTATTAATGCTACGGATAATTTGACTTTGAATGTCGTTCGCTAGACGTTGGCCATTGAAAGACTTGTACAAAGTTTCTGTGCCACGAGCTTGCGTATTAAAAGCGTTACAATGGAGCGATACGAATATATCCGCTCCCCATTCGTTAGACGTTTCACACACAAGACCTAAATCATCATTTTGTAAAGTTCTAACTTCATAACCTGCTGTTTGTAAATAACAAGCCAATAACTTACCCGCATCACGAGCAACATCGCATTCACGACGTCCTGTGTTAGGATTTACTGCTCCAGAGTCCAGGTCAATATCATGACCTGGATTTATAAATATTTTCGTCATTACTACTACCTCCTTCTAATTTATCAGGGACACCGTTATTGTTTCTATCCAACCAAAGTCCTAGGAAGCCTACTACGGCTGTCAATACACTAGGAATGAATATGTGGTCAATAATATTGAGCCCAACATCAATCAGCTTATTGGTTTCACTTGATACATAGCCCCTAGCAAATGCCATAACATACTCTGTTATGACTAGCCAAATAGGAATTAGCATAACAAGTACTAGAATCCGTGTCGCTAGTACTCCAGTAGGATGGATATTAGCAACACGAATAGCACTATATGCGGATTTTAGACGGTTCATGATTTGATACTTCATCACTAATCGCCTCCTATATCATCGGTACTGAGCGTGATACTTCTTCCTATTGGCATATTGTTTAGGACTTGGATATGCATCAGTTCAGTACTCAGACTCTGAACTGTGGTTTCTAGGTTATTAAGCCTGTGAAACTTCGCTGCATCTCGTTCTTCCAGCTTGACCAACTGCTTTAATATTTCCTGATTACTTTTTGTTAAATCAGCGATACTATTGATAGCATCGGATAACTTATCGTCATAATCTTTACGTTGCTTATCCATACGCCGAGCCAAATGGTCATCTAATTCTTGCTTAACCGCAACTAGCGAGGTGTGTTCTAAGAACCACACCATTGCACGAAACGAACCCCTAAGGGCGGCCCAGATAACCCCTAACAGGGTTACCCAGAATCCAATGTCCGCGAAATATGGCGGAATTCCGAAGTCCATTAGCAATAATCTAATTTCGTCCATTTATGAACTCCTTAAGCTTCTTTCCATTTATTACGGTATACGTCCCATTTTTTACTAGAGTCATGATTATAAATTTCTAAATCTACCTTAGCAATGCTAATATTGCTAGGAGGAATAGACTCATCAGCTACAATAATTTTATTCGGACCATATTCATTACCAAACTTATCATGTAGATTTAAGTTTTCATCCTTCCATATAAAAGAAGGAATTTCTAAAACTTTAATCTCAGAAATTTTAAATGCGTCCGGGTGAATATCAGTAGCCTTTGGCAACTTCACTACGGAATACTCACAACCTACAAATGATTCAGCACCTACTTTAACTACGTTAGGACATTCTAATAATCCTTCTAAATCGCTGCGGCCATAAAATTGCTTAGGTAAAATTTCTGTAGCCGTTTCCGGATTGAATTCAACAAGACCTTTGATTTTAACAGTGCCAATGACATGATCGATTAAGTTAAGATACTCAAGATATATATCATCTGCACCGTAAGGATGAATTCTAATAGTTGCACTTCCGGATTGAATTTCAACAGCTTCTGTTTCACCACTCACTCGAACTTTAAAGCCATCTTGCCCGGATACTCGAATTTCAGTATCCCCTTTTCTTGGTTCGTTAAAGGTAAGTGGTGCATAAGGCTGTTCATCCAGCGCATGGACAATAGCAGTTAATATCGATTCAAGGGTACCGCTATTAATAAGAATGTTCTTACCTTGAAGTGCTGAAACAACGCCTGATAAGTTGGGCATCTTCGCTTTTAAGGATTCCAACCACTCCTCCTCGGTTCCTACGAATCCATGTGCTAAAGCGATTTCATAAGCACTTTTTCCATTATCGCCTACCATGGTTGCTTTTACTTCCGCCTCTACTTTAATTGGACCTTCAAGTCTTACTGGTAACGCTTTGTTTTGCATAATACATTCCTCCTCTAATCATGCATGGCCACATCCTGAATTATGTTGACTACCCCCATGCCCAGTTTGTAATATCGGCTAGGCTCCGATTCCTTATATGCAAAAGCATCATACACATGCTCACCAAAGGACTTAATTTCTAGGGTATCCTTTCCGGGAATATTGAATGTCGCAATCTTCCCAGATGCTACCCCTTGCACTTTAATAACAAGCGGACCGCTTGCTCGCTTTCGTATGGCGAATACTGACTTGAACCCTGTCAAATCCACATTGTCATCTTGGACTGCGTAAACTATCCCGAAATCCTCGCCAATGTTGAGGTCTATATCCTTTACATTCATTACTTATCATCTCCCTTAATTGAATGGAATCGTACCTTGTTTATCGTACCCGGTCACATCGACCACCAAATACTGAGATGTGGTTTTACCCGAGCAACCTACAGGATACGTGGTGACTGTATTCCAATCAATGAACTGATACGATTTCAGCGATACAGTACTCTCATCGTGAAATCTGAACGTTTGCCACACTCGCCCCGTGTGTGACTTTTTATCTCCATTATTGATATTTGGCCCCCAAACGGATACATCGATTACGGACATGGGTATAATTGCAACCTTGACGCCATATGACTTTGGGTCACGGGCCATGTTTGTAAAAGTATCCGGAACGTAGTTTGATAACTGGTTATACCAATCGTGTGCATAGTGATCAATTACACGTAAGTACCTGATGCGGCTATCATATATCACATCATTCTTGAAATTGAATTTATCCTCCCAGCTTGTTTTGAAGAATTTGTGCTTTCCTAAAACTTGCAAAGCTATATTAGGTTTGTTACCTCCTACCTTATCTACAAATCGAATACGAGGCGTGTCTACATTAGCCGTAACATCCTCGAAATAACCGAAGCAGTAGAACTTGATGCCAGCTTTTACTTCATCAACTATTGCTTGCGTTACCTTTTCGCCTGGCTTAATTACATCCACTACCAGTACCATTAATTGCTCACGACGTTTATGGACCCACTGGGCTGCAAATTCATATCCTTGTGGAACTGATACTGCAATAAGAGGTGCGTCGCCATGATATATGCGATTAGTGATATAAAAGACCTGGATTACGTTAGCCTCCCCTGCAATGTATCCATATTGGAATTTACTTGTAGGCACCAGCATGGGCGTGTAAGCTACAGGTTTGAGTGGAATTTGAACCGTTGGCGTTATCCCCCTCATTGCCCCTGTGTAGAGAACTGCATCTTTTTGTTTAGGAAAGCTAAGATATACTAGATTATCATAGGTATCGTTTATAATCGTAACGCCTTCTTTATTTTGGATGTTAATAAATTCCATACGCTAGCCACCCTTCATACGTAAGATCCTTAAATTGACGATTGATATTATATTCATCTCGGGACACTGCAAAATAATATGTTATGATATTGCCCCTAACCTCTGCCACTAAGTACTGTCCCATGGCTGCAGCCCAGACATGTTGCCCAGGCTGCAATCCATTCACGGTAATTTGATGACGTCGATTAGGGATGTCAGATACATACATCCGCCCCTCGATACGCGTAAGCCTTTCCTTGAGATTTAGTATGATATTGCCGTTAGCATCATAAGCTAATACATGCGGTTCCATAATACCTCCTACCAGCACCCAAGTTTAATCCGAGGGTTATTGTCATCATCAAAACCTGTAATAAGATTATCCTGAATCTCAACACGAGCGCCGGTCTCTTTTGAACGAAGTAACCCGATTGTACCGGATACCGCCGCTAAATTATCAACATGTAATTTGTCGGCAGTAACTGCGTTAGCCTGAATCATCTTATTAACAATGACGTTATCATCAAACTTAGTCGCCCCAGTGATGTGAATCAATTTCCCTGCAATGTATACTCCGGACTGACTGAGGTTAATGCGAGATACCAACTCACCACCATCAATCTCACCAATACTTTTTTTAACTTGCAAATCGATGCTACCAGCTAACTCAGTAATGCGAGATTCCATATGTGACGCCAAATTCGTGATTCTTCTAGTGGTCTCTTCAGAATTCGTATTGAATTTCTTATCAAGCTCCTTAATTCGCTCATCAACTTTATTCAGCCCGAGAGACTCAAGATCTAGCAAGCTCGCATCAATTTGTGTCTTAATCACGACTTGCTTCTCGTTAACGAGTCCATCTCCGAACACATCCACAAACGAGCAACGTATCCGGTATATTCCGGCTGAGTTCGAATATGTCAGCATGGTGCTAGTAGTTTCAAAATCATCGGTGCGTTCATCTCCGATCACATGGCATCTGATTGCGTATGCTTGTGCTGGCTTAGTTGAGAAATAAAGATTAAATCCCCCTAATTGGCTTTTTACCACAAGCTCAGGCGCGGCCAACTGCGGAACGTTATACTCATATGTTGCTGCAGTCGAGTATTTGCCCAAGGTGCTGCGAGCATATAAATAAACAGTATCCGTTCGTTTAGATAGTGTAAGTACAGCAGAGGTACCTTTAACTCTTGCCAATAAAGCATTCGTATCTTTACCAGGATTATTATCGGTACGTAATTCGTAATAGTCGACGTCAGCATTCAGCACCTCATCCCATGATGCGGTGGCATTTCTACTGAACGCGATGCCGAAATTACTAGGCATATCAGGTATCGCATCCATTGGTTTGACTATCACATCAACCATTTGGGCTGTTTCTGCTCTATTGCCAAATCGGTCAACCGAGATTGCTTTGATTCGATACTCCTCACCAGGGCCTAATGATTTGATAATAACCTGACTGTTACTACTGCCAGCATACTGCCATTCTTGCCCCGCTACAGGCTTTCCACTCTTCGACTTTAAGAGATACCAAACCTCTGCCACATCGAAGTTGGCAGGATTACTAGGCGGGTCAAATAGCACTTGTAAGTCATAGTAAACACTTTTATCTGCAGTCTGATTGTATCGACTGAGTACGTGCAAATTTTGCACATCCTCCGGTGCTTGCATTTTAGGTATAGCTATGGATTTTGTCACGCCAGTAGTCAGCTGGCCTAACTCATTAATTGCCTGTACCCGCACCTCATAGGTCGCACCTAGTAGCACATCAGATATCGTAGTAGCGTTTGTGGATGCTGGGTAGTTTCCAATATATGTCCACGTATCGCTTTTTACATCTCGGTAATTTACGACTACGTTTGAGACTTTTCCATCACGAGGTAACTGCCACGTTACACCTATGCGTGAATACATGATGCCATTAGCACCATAGACATCGCTCACTAACCCTACTGATTGAATATCAGATGCACCGTGATTCGTATAATCAATACTTGGCACCGTGCCATCATCTGATACATAGAGTTCTGGATAGTATTCCATGCATTGGATCTTACGAGTCATTTCTGATAATGTTTTCGTAATGGCTAATACACGAAATGGCTTAGCCGATTTAGAAACCTCCCCGAATGCATATACCGCATCAGGCTGCACCGGTATAGCCTCTCTAACAATCACATTGAGACCTGATACATTTACTACGTTAAACGTAGAGACTATATCCGTAGAGTTGCTACGAATCAGCAACTGATAATTCTTCCCTGGTTGCACCGACACTTCCTTGTCAAGTGTAATCGTCTGGCCACTTACCGCAACCACACGACCGCCCTCGCCCCATTCAGGTATGTCGTGCTGAATTAAAATAATATCTCCTACCGTGCACGCTATGGCATCCGTAAATGCCTCTATCGTCACAGTACGTATTTCATATTTATTGCATCGCAAGAAATGCTTACCGTGTTTATAGGCCTGCTCAAGACTAGTACACCCCATGAGTTCAACTTGTGCCGGATTTGTTAGTGTATCCGACTCGTCGTAAGTATCCCCATATACTGGAATGACGTCTCGCTCATAATCCTTGTCCTTGTTAAGGAACGATATTTCAACAGAGTTAGCCCTAGCCTCCACACCTTGAAACTCTTCAGTAAAGCTGCCATGTTTGATATTGGCTACAGTAAACAACTGTACCGGTGTAGATTGATAATCACTAACACATGTGAACCTGGTTCCTACAGGAATTACTTTCCCTCGACCTACTGCTTCTGGATACTTTAACGCATCCCATAATCGCATAGCGGTGTCATATATATAGTTGAATGTAAACCCATTTGTTTTGCACTTATCTGCCCATGCCTTAAATGCGTTATAGTCAAGGCGCATATGGGGCTGTCCGAATACAATATATTCACCACCAATCTTACGGCAGATGTGAATTAAATCATAAGCAGCCCAAGCCGGGTTATCAGCTGGTTGTGCTTCATACTTATTGATATACGGATTAAATACATACACCTCTGAACGTTCTTGAATCCACGTTACTTTTGGATCAGTACCGCTTAGCTGAGATGTAGCCAATGCCTTAATTCCAATGAGGGCTTTTCCCGGATGCACAAAATCATCATAAATAATTTGGGTTAGCTGCACCCAGTAGACCTTATTGACATGGCGCAAGCTTTTCCCATCTTTCGCACTGCATCGCATACGGATTTCATAGCGAGCCTTTTCGAGATTATCAAATCGAAACACACGATAAAACGCATTATTTGTCGCCTCTTCAATTCGCCCTGCATAATCGGATGTATTCGTCACGCTATTATCCGACTTGATAAAGTTCCACGCATCGCGGCGCTTAATATGACCGGCCATGCCCTTTTGATTTGCTAAAGGTAATGCCTGCCAGGACTCATCGCCTACCTTACGAATTTCTGCTTTCAAAGTGACAGACGTACGGTCAGCGCCGCCACTATCATTTGAATAATATAATCCGTTTGGAAATCCAACAGTTAACTCTATCGCGTCACACGCATCACCTTGTACCTGTTGCGTATTCCATGATTCAGTCAATTCATAGTTTAGGGATTGATCCGCAAAGTTATCATTGAAATTTGGGATAACTGTTTGGTCATTTGTGCCCTTTCTGATATCCACCTGCACATCCTTATAATTACTGATTGGATTAGCGTTTATACGAATATCTTCTATCTTTGATAACTCGCCCTCACCGGCACAGTATAAGAGATTAAGATATTGCTTTTCGCCATCGCTAATTACGTGGCGGGATAATAATAATCCGGCGCTTTTCATTCGGCCATATGTTACGGCTAAAGGGTAGCCTTGCCCAGTAACAGTTTCGGTACCTCCCCAGCCATATGTATTTGACTGTTCGGAATTCGAACGGTCAACCTTAGGAGCAGTTAGCTTTGAGACAATAGCATTACCTATCATCCCTACCGCCATAGCAATTACTGACCGCCAAATTAAGCTTTGGATACCAAAAATAGCACCCGAAGCAATACCACCGGTAAATACAGCCATCCCTATTGATAGAAGAACACCAAAGAACTTACCCTCAACTCGGGGCATTACTACAATGTAGTCTTCATCGTTTACAACTGTATCCGGTGCCGCCTCATGTCCATTTACTGAGTACGCCCATTCACCAGGTGCGCTGAAGTAATAGCTGATAGACTTGCCCTGTTTAAATGGCAAATATTTTGTATCCCGCTGCTCCGGCTTGAACGGATTATTTACAATGATTACATTAACCATCTGCTACTCCTTCCTTTCATAAATGTGCTTCAATCGAGGCACGTATTTTGATATATGCTCTATACAGGTGCCGATGTGTTCAGTAGCGTGTATAAATTTACCTTCGCCAAGATAAACGCCTACATGATCGAGATTTTTACCATATAGCGCAAATACCAAAACACTCCCTGGCATTGGCTCACGAACCTCACGCCATTCATCCATTTGGATTTGGGTATACTCGGGTAGTGATATTCCACTACGCCGATATACCTCAACAACTACATCCCAACATTTCATTTCCGAGAATGGGGTACCTATCATATCATTCAAATCACTTATTGGATGCATATAGTCCTCCTTGCGGAATAGTAGGTTCTCCTCCAAATCGAGTACTGTTCCCCAATTCACGACATCGCGCTAGGGTTTTATTGCATTGAGTTTCGCGCCCTTTATATCCACATTGAACCCCTTTAAACTTGAACGGACAGAAATCTTTCATCACACGAATTAACGGGAATCGTCGGGTGAAACTAAAGTCAGTCCCCAACGTGAATTCCATCCATTCAGCATTCGCATGGGTTCCTGTGATTACGAAATGCTCCTCTTGCTCGCACACATCAGGTATGTTCGTATTCACTACACGAATGATGACATTGGCTCCAGTGAATCCATTATTAGACTCTGCCATGCGCTGAATTGTACGAGTCACATTAGATACGGATAGCTTGATATTAGGTAAATCCGTCGCATTCTCTGTAACATCTTGAATGGTAAATGGAAATGCGATATAGGTATTGCCTTGAAATTGGATATTCTCCGTATTGTATACCAATCGAATCGTATCTCCTTTATAGGATATTTCTAACAGCATTAACCACACACCTGTGGCCGATATTTGGTTTTTCTCTAAAATCGATGCCGTTGAGAGCGGTAACATTTTATACCTCCTGTAATTTCACGGTTCCCATCCATACTCCATAGTCATTCGCCGCAAAATCTAACTGATCGGCGAATCGCACTTTTAGTGCTTCCCGTGTTTCCGGATGAACCCAATCAAATATACCGGAGCAGTTGACTTCATCGAAGAATGACCGAAGTTTATAATAATCAGCTGTTGGCAACTTGTACCCTACGGAATAGGTCCGCCGGGTCTTTGTCGTCTTCTTCCTGGTGATTAGCGTCATGTTTTCAACTTGGCCTTTATACGAAATATCTGGAGTAGTCTCCTGAATTGGATATATCGGCCATCGAATATCTGGAAATACTGCCATAGTTATACTGCGGATGCCTTGATGGCGTCACGCATACCTCCTTTGTTTGATTCCATAGCACGAACTACTACATCGATAACATAATTCTCACCATCAAACCGAGAGTTCTGTTGCTTGCTTTCGAGTTCTTGGCCAGACTGATTAACAATGTTAACAACTACGTTGTTGCTTGCAGCTCCGCCACCTACTAAACGGCGTGTTTCGCTTGCAGTGTAAATACGATGGGATCCAGAGGACTGTAATAGTTCCGGTCCGTTTTCACCAACCAACATAAACCCTGGATTTGTTTTTCCTCCGGCAGCGAATCGATTTCCCGTAAACGCCGAACTAAACGAACTGCCACCAGCAAAGGACGATGTCCCTTTTGCAGCACCTAGAGAACCGATTCCGTTAACTACTCCCCCGAATAGACCTTGCAACTTAGGCATGACATATTGCTGGAACGTTAACTGAATCATCATCTTAATAATGGCGTTCGTCATATCCTTGAATATGTCCTTAATGCCTTTACTAAATGATTTCGTCCCTGTTGCCATAGCCTCGAGATTATTTGTCCATGCTGAATTGATAGAGCTCATCGTACTGTCAAAAGTAGACTTTGCTAAGTCAGCATAGTTGGTAGTCTCTTGCTTATACTGTCGAGCAGCTTCTTGCAAGCTTGTTTTCAAACTACGACCTGCGAGTTCCCATAACTTCTGTTGAGACTCTAATAGGTTCTTTTCAATCTGCAGTCTTTGCGTAGCTGTTAACTGGGCCTCATTGACTTCACTACGTGCATAGTCAATATAGGTCTTTAACTCTTCAGCAAGTAGTGCATCCGCATCACTACGAGATAAGCGACCAAGAGTAACCATATTGGTTAAGTGGTCAACGGTTTCACTTGTTTGTGTGTACGCCAACTCTCTGATTTTCTGCTCCGTATCAGACGCCAATTTTAGGCGCTCTGCTTGGGCTTTCTTTTCAGCGAGTTCCTTATCACCTACCGCTTTTGTGTACTCACGGACATTATCATCAATTTGAGCTTTTTGTGCTTCGGCTTCCGCTTTAAGTAGTTGCAAGCGGTCACCTGTGCGTTCAAGATCGAGTTTCTTAATATCCTCGTTCATCTTACGGACGCGGATAGCTTGATTGCGTTCTGCCTCAGCTAATCGCTTTTGATACAGCTCTTCATTCTTAGCTCTTACTTGGGCGGTTAGATTTGACTCAGCTAGTTTCTTGGCATTTGCCGCACTACCTGCAGAATCAGCAGTGGCGCTTGATGCAGCGCCTGCATACTTAGCTGTGTCAATATATCCAGTGATTTGTCCAAAATCTGCGGTAACAGATGGCTTAGCGACCACTCCAGTACTAGAGTTAGCCCCAGTATAGCCTCCGTTCCCGTCACTAATAACAATGTGTTCATCACCAAGTACAACCACACCATCGCCAGCTTTAGGAATATATCCGTCACCTTCTGGGTGCCAAGCCCCTACAGCAGCAGCCGCTTCCCATAGCTTATCGACTCGACGAGGTACGTCCGCTCCGAGTGACTGTTTAACTGCATCAGAGAATAGCTTTCCACAATCCGTAGCCCAGGTACCATCTGCTCCTAATTTGTACGCCTTGCCGAGTTGTTCATTAGCTGCTTCTAGTACACCCGCAGCTTGTCCTGTAGCACCGCTATTCAAGCTTGAAACGGAACGGATAATATCACGAATATTTTTTTCATTTGACTCATATTGGTTCTTAGCAGTTAACTTATCGATTTCGTATTGACTGCCGTCAATTTGTAAGCTCTGCAAAGTAAGAGACCGATACAACTCAGACATACGCTCTACGGCGCTTGCTAACTTCTCGGCTGCTTGCTGTGCTTTCTTCGCAGCCTGTTCTTGGGCTTTAGCCGCTTTCGCTGCCTCTTCATTCGCCTTATTGATAGCCTCAGTATTGGTTAGGCCTCCACCGTTAGCAAGGTCCTCTTTTGCTTTTGCGAGTTCCTCATCGAGTTTCGCTTTTGCAGCATCCGCCTCTTCTTTTTGCTTCAAAGCCGCATCGATTCTAGCGCCTTCTTCTTTTGTAGCTAAGCGGTCATTTTTTACAAGCCCCAGCCACGCACTATCCTCAATCCAATATCGAGTATCGTGTGATTCCCTAAACTTGTCAGACAGGCCTGTTGTTGAGTTCGTATTCTTGTGAATACGCTTCCCATCAACATCTACACCCATATAAGAGCCAGATGTTTTTTCATTGTAGCGAAAATCGAGTAATGCTTTCCCAGCAAGTCCAATTACTGTAGCTAATGTTACCCAAGGACCCGCAGCGGCAAGTGTGGCCAATCGCATAAATCCGAGTGCGCTGGTTAGCGACCTCATGACTATGATTACAGCCCCGGCTTCTGCACCGAATTTAACAATTCCGCCGATAGCTTCCTTTTGCTCGGCGGTCATCGACTCGAATTCTTTAGCAACGTCTAACACGCCATTTGCGTAGTCATTAAAAACAGGAACTAGCTCATGGCCGATAGATACTGCAAGCCTTTTCCCTGTATTCTCTAAATCTTTTAATTCCCGATTTAGCTTTGCGGACTTAGATGCTGCATCATCGTCGATGATAAGCCCCATTGCTTTGGCTCGTTCAGCCACCTTGTCCATCTGTTCAGCGGACATGTTGAGCATGGCGTGCATCTGATACCCAGTACGCCCAAAAAGTTCCATTTCGACACGAGTCTTCTCAGCCCCGTCCTTCATGCCTCTTAGACGTTCCTGTATCATCTTAAATACTTCAACAGTATTCTTGCCTTGAATATCCTCAAGCGTATAGCCTAATTTACTGAATATATCAGTACTAAGCTTTCCTTCTGCCCGAGCGACTTCCATTTTTTCTTTGGCCGCTCCGACGTTCTTAGAGAACTTAGCAAATGCACCAGCACTATCCTCCATAGCAATGCCCATATAATTGGCCACTGCTAATAGTTCACTGGTTTCTTTTGCCGTGGCACCAGTAATGCCGGACAATTTCTTAACAGCTACATCCCACTGGATAGCCTCTTTGGCAAGTTTGGCGCCGATGCCTACTACACCGACACCGGCACCTATCGCCATAAGGTCGTTCTTCATTTTGCCAAGGGCGGATTTGGCGCCTTCAGCACTAGCTGTAATTTTCTTGAGTCCTGCTTCCGTATTCTTATCGGTCAGCTGAACGACAATATCAATTAAATTATTAGCCATTCTTATGCGCCACCTCCAATTCTTTGGCTTCTAATAATACGAGTAGATCGATAAGGTGCGGTAGTGGCTCAATGCCGTAAGCCTTCGCCATTTCTAATACCGCTGGCATATCAAATCCTGCAATACCGCCTGAATGCCAACGTCGCTGCATCCGGCTAGCGTTGTATACTCGCATTGCCTGTCTCGTTCCATCTAGTTGGTGCGGGGAATTAAACTCACACTCCGAACAGTCAAAATGCTGTTTGGTCTCGCGTTGCATCTTGATACAATCAGAGCAGTATTTCGGCTTATCGGAGTTGAGCCAACTCCACGCATCAATTAGTTTTTTTCGATTTCAGCCTTTTTTTCATTAGTGAAACGCATAGTTTCAATTGCTAATTCCATAACGCCATCGTTTGGTGCTTCTGCGATTTCACTATCAGACATCTTATACACATTTTTCATAATCCATTCGGCTAAATCGCGATACCACAATAATTTAGCCGGTTCAGAAGTTTCTTCCGGAAGAGGTGTGTATAACGGATCTAATTCAGCCTTAATCAATTCGCTACGCTCAGCAAATGTTAAACCTCTTACTTGAATATCTTCAAATGCCATATGGGCACCTCCTAGTATTGTTCTTGATTATTAACTAATGTAATGATGGATGCGGAACGACCGGCATCTGCACGATAGTATGCTTTGAACGGCAATTCAATATTGACGCCTCGAGGGCCATCAATGCCTGGAGATTGCCTTTCGTACACAAGTTCAGGCAACTTGAATGTAAGTGACCAGTCATCTTGTTCAAGTCGTAATTCCAAACTGGATTCTGTACCGTTAACCGCTTTATTCAAGAGGTCCTTATTTTGGAAGAACGCTTTAATCGTGCCGGAAATTGACGCAATTCCTGGGTCAATGTATGTTCTAAAACCTTTACCACCAATAGCATAAGAGTCGCCGTCCAAGCCAAAATCAAAGTTGATATCGCAACTTAAAATGTTGGCTACCGTAACGCCGCCTTCTTTAATTGTTGCGTTTAGATTTTGGAACGGTAAGAAATTAACTGCTTTTGCTGCAGCATCAAATGTAGTGGCCGCTAATGTTTCCTTACAGCCCATTACATCCACAGATGCAGTTAATTCGGCATCACCGCCAAATTTAAAACCTAATTTACTAACTCGCGCACCGGCGAATTGTTGGAATACGTTAACATCAGGGTATCCCTGTTCAATAGTTAGCGACGGCATTGTGTTGCCGATTTTAAACACATGCTCAGACTTCTTATTTGGCGCTTGGCCAGTTGTATTAGAAGTCGGTTGCCCGAAGGCAGCTTTTAGCCAATATCCGATGTCGATTACACCAACAGGTACGGTTAAACTGCCGGACGTGTCGATGTTGCCACGGAATGGCGCTGCGGGATTACGATCACCACGGATTACCGTGGAGTCGTTTAAATTTTGACTAGCTTTTATGGAGCTAGATATGATTGGCGTGATTACACCGCCAGTAGATGGCGTTGTACCAAAATCCGCCTCAAACGCAATCGCCACATGGGACTGAGAGCCCTGTGCACGTTTCGCTGTTGCCATATGCATTTCCTCCTTTAATATTCAATGTTCCCGCCAATCACGTGCGGGATTTCTATAGTAGCTGTTAAACGTCCAGTGAATACTGGGCGCCAATTCATTGAGTCTAATTCATAATCAATGCCGATTACCGGAAACGCCGGATTCACCTTACAAATGCACTCAATGATTAACTGCCCTAGGTTATCTGATTCTAGCGCTCCATCATACCGAATAATATTCTTAATCCGAGTTGCACCTTTATGGACGATACCCCAAACAATCATTAATGAATATGTGTAGGTATCAGCAAGCCCTTCGCTTTTACTGCTAGGCAGCAATATAATGCAAGGGCAATCTTCTTCAAGCGGTGCTTCGACATCATCATAACCGACATACAGTTGCGCCGGCTTTCCGTATTTGTCATTGCAAAATTTAGTCAACGCCTCATCGTTCGCTAAGGCCTCGGCCCATCGTTCAACGATGCGCGACAGTGGAATTGTTTGTTGCATCAAATCACCTTACCTTGTAATTACGTCGAGATGCTGATTCTGCAGCTGGACCATAAATAGCGTAGTCGCCTATCTTACCTTCGATGTAAGGTTTGAGTTTAGGCTGTAACGCTGATTTCATAGGACCGTATGTATGGCGTGCAGGAATTTTGAACATTGATTTGCCCTTCGGCAACGGTACTCCTGCAGCAAATAACTTCTTGCGCATAGGCTCTGTAATTTGCTTAGCGTACCCTTCTTCGATTCGTTCACCTAACCGTTTAGCCGAATTAGATAACCACCCAACTCGGACAGATTGCTTGCCTTTGTCATATTGATACCCGACTGCATTCGATAGCTTACCTAGAGGACTGTATCCGATTGTCCTGGCGCTAATGCCCATATCGAGTAAGGCATTTCGCGATTTAGAGCCCCAGGCCTCTCGTTCAGCTCGTCCTCCACTTTGGTATGCTTTGCGAAGTTTCGCACCGAATGCTGACTCAAATGCAGCACGTCGTGCCGGTGCCATGAAGTTAGGATACTTACGTCCGCCTGGTGCACCTGATCTGATGCCTTCTTTAATTTCCTTTTGCATCATCCATCCCGTGGATTTTAACGCTTTACGCATCCAGTCGGGCTTGGTTTCTGCAATGAAATTCAGATACGGCGTGGCTGTGTCTGTAATCGTAATAGGTTCATTACTCATTACGGTCTCACCGCCCGCACGTTATGGACAATCTCGATGCAGTACATCGTACCGTCAAAGTTGGAAATGTGATCAACGTACCATTTCTCGCCATTGATATACACTTCGTCTTTTGATCGTGGTTCAGGAACATCCTTAGCACGCACCCAAATCTGAGCTTTATCAGCTAATGCCTTATCGACAAATCCGGAACCTTTGCCATCATATTCGCCAATCTCCACGCTAGCTTTGATAGCTTGGCCTTTGTAGGTAATTCGTTCACCAAATACAGAAAGCAGTGCATTAGGCTTATACCCTAATTTCATAGTGCATTACCTCCTATGGAGTAGGCGGGCATATGCCCGCCCTTACATTACTTTTCTACATTAGGCCAAAGAGCTACATCAACGGTCTTAGCGCTTGCAGATTTTGCAGAAATGGCAATGCCCAATACTGGATTTGTGTCTGTTTTAGTTGCACGCTTTTGCGTTTTATCAAAATACACAACATCACCTACCGCGAATGCATCTGCTACAATCGCATCAACTGTAAAACATCCTGTGACCTTAACCGCACCGATTGCACCAGGCGCAATATCAGTTATTGCCACACCGTGCATTTTGCCGACAGGGACAATGTCCCCTACGGCAATCATATCGGATGCTGTATTTTTAAAATCAATGCGATCTAATTCTTGAATGAATTGTGCCATATCTATTTACCTCCTAATTAGTTACCAATTATTTACCAGGGTTCTTGTACAAGCCGCGGAAGTCGAGAGCTGTTGCGTTGCAGTCCATAGCGACTTTGTACTCGATACCATCAACTTTGAAGCCTGTTTGCGATTCTAAACGAGGCGTTTCAACGCCATTTAAGTACGTTACTTCGATGGTTTGAACATCTGTAGGACGTGCGGCTAAATACCAAGCATGCGGATCCGTTAATGCTGCATCTACGACGATAGTGAATCGACCACTGAATGGGTTATCTGTATTATTATTACGAGCAGGATCTACGGTGGATTTAACCAATTGATAAGCCAATGCTTCGAGTTCTGGCGGAATAATCAAATACGTAGGTGCGATGTTCAAATTGCGATTTTCGCCAATGTGCTTTTGACGTCGCATTGCTGCTACACCTGCAGATAAGGATGCGACACTTAATTCAGAGCCTGCGGTTGCAACGTTATTTCTATCAGCGCTGAATAGTGCTTTACCATCACTCAATACAGTGTTGCCTGTTAACAACCCATACACCATGCTGTTGATAGTGTCTTTTGCAGAACGGCCGAATTTAGAAGCGATATCCTTGAACACGCCTAAATCATCATTAATGATAGCTTGTCGTGTTAAGCTGAACGTACGACCGTATGTAAATACACGAACATCGTTACCAGCTTCTTCCAACTTAGAATCCTTGAATTGTCCGCCTTCAGGAACGAGTTTCAATTCAGCTGTTTCAGAAAGTAGAATACGTTTTGCCGGTTTGAAATCACGGTTACTACCTTTGCCGGTCCACGCATCGAATGTAGCTGGTGCAGTTTCGTAGCCTTGTACCAAGGATTTATTTGCTACGTTAGACAAAGCAATTGGGAATGTGGATGTGGAGTTGATAGCTTCACGAGCCAATTCCAAACGGTCAGCATAGTTAGCGGTTAATCCTTCACGAACTAAGGACTCACGAGCTAATTCCATCAAGGACATAGAACGAAGTTCATTTGCGCCTGGTGCAGGGTTCGCAACAGGGATGCCTGCAGACATCATCAAAGCATCTTGCATAGCCATGCGGAACTTATCAGAATCTGCTTCACCAACTTTAACGGATACTGGTTTATTGCGTTCACGCAACGCATCCATTACTGCCTCACGAACTTCGGCAACAGATTTGCCGGATTTGATAAATTCATCTACACCATCAACTTCGAAATCACGGCATAGACTTGTGATTGTGGATACACGTTCACGTTCTGCCGCAATCAATCTTTTAGCGTCATCCGCATTAAAACCTTTAACTCCGGACTCTGGTACTTCCGGTACTACTTGTGGCACGTTTTGCTCAGTGCCTTTTGCTTTTGCATCACCTTTCATAGGTTCCTCCTCATTATCATCTACACTTCTACCTACCCCTACAGTCGGATCTGCAGGGACGGACACAACACTAATCTCCAATGGTTCCCAATATGTAATTACGTATGCTGGGCCTGTAAACCGGCCATTGGAACTTTTAGAATCGGAATCGATTAATTCCTCATATCGACTTATGTCATATCCGACACTCACACCTTGTAATGTGCCTTTTAACACTTTTTGATAAATCTTTTCGGATTCATCATCTTCATCGAATCGAACAATCGCCTTGCCGCGATTATCTTCAATCCACACTTTATCGACGTGACCAACAACTGCGCTGCGGTCATGGTTGAATAGCAATGTGCCTAAACCGTTATTAAATCGGTCTAAGTTAACGCAGCCTTCGTCATGACACAATATCTCTGTTCCGAACCATCTTTCATATGGTTCTTCGGAAGAAAAGGACAATTCGACGGTACGGTCTTCGTTCGCTTCGATGTTTGTAATTTGCGCCTCTCGGGCATATTTACCTAAGAGCTGCTTTGCAAATTTCCCCACTAGCTATCATCTCCTTTCATATCAGTGGCGTTATCATCCGCTAGATTCGTTATGTCCCCATTCATATCAAGGGCAACACCCAATTCCTTAATGCGGTCTTGTTCCAGCTTCCGCTGTTCAAGCACTTCCTCCCAGTCCTTACCTGATGCACTACATACATCCTCGAGCGTTGTGAGTCCTGCCTTAATGGCTTCCTTGTTAGCATTAACTTCCTTAACAGGGTCAATCCAAGACCAGCCTGGAGCTAACCACGCTACTTTCTTATAAAGTTTTGGGTTTGCTGCATAGTCATTGGCTGGGATAATTCCCTTTAGGTAGCATGCTTCAATGAAAGCCCGCCATACAGGCATGCAAAAATGCTCAATTATAAAACGCTGCATCTGCTTGAATGATTGCTGGTCCTCCAGCATATTCTGCCGAGCTGCGGAGAAGTTACCACTAATGTTGCGCGTCACTATGTCCGCGCTTAGACCCATACCCGACGCTATTCGTCTTGTTTGTGTCGCTGAGTATTCTGATGCGGTGCCTGCATTTCGCTTAGGTTCCGCAAATGAAATTGATTCACCTGCACGTAGATGTTGGATAATCCCTGGCGCCATTGAACGAACTTTCTTGCCTTTACTATCAATCTTATTCGCAACCATCGGGTTACCCCCAGTATTACTTGTTACGAACGCGCCGAAACATGCGGCTACACGAGCCGCTATAAGGTCGGCATCCATGTATTCATCTACGTCATGAATACGCTTTAATACGAGGGCTAACATACTAACCCCGCGCAGTTCACTAGGTCTGCGAGGCTTATGTAATAGAAAAGCCCTATTACTTGGCAGCCTTGCCTCGTTAAACGACCGTATTCCTAATGGATCTGTTTGGAATACGTGATATGCTATTGGTCTTCCGTATTTATTAACTTCCACGCCATTAACAATACTGTTGCCATTCTCGCTTACCGATACGGCTCCGATATTCTCGCCCTCGATAAGCTGTAATGATAATGGTATATCTGCACCTTCGGAGGTCATATTAACTAGGATTTCCCCATCATAGACCATTCGGCGCAGAGCCATTTCTTGCAACTCGTAGAACGTAGATATTCCTCGGATATCCGCGTTTTCCTTATCCACCCAGTCCGCCCAAGCTTCCTCAATTTTCTTATTGAGTCTTTCATTCAGCTTTCCTGCTTTGGTCTTAATTTTGCACTGTGGCTTTATTCCGGTACCTACTACATTCCGTAATAATGCCAATACAACACTTTCAGCAAGGTCACTATTAAGTTCTGCTGCACGTGCACGACCTCGGATCAAATCACGTTGGCCTGATGCTACTTGTTCAGCTGTACCAAATACTGGCATCCAGTCGCCACTCAATCGGTCTGTTGACGCCGCATCATATCCACGTTCAAGCGAATTACGGAAATATGCTCTACGGGCAGCTCGTTCTGGATTGAAATATGCTATTACCTTATCGAGTATGTTCATCGTCGCTCCCATGACACGTAGGATGTCGTGCTATTACCTTCCTCATCATCAACGCGAGACATTAACTCACGTTCACGGGCGTATAATGTCGGCAGGTCATGCGTCTTAAATCGCTTACCACCTACAGACATCTCGGCGTATCCATTCGTCTCGATTTCCTCGATTATCGTTCGAATACGCTCCAAGTCTTCTCTTGCGCTCATGGTCTCACCTCCTTCTTAACTAAACCAACCTCGGCTATCTGCATTAAAATCTTCAGCATCCGTATCTTCGTCCTCCTCATCGGTATCCAGATTATATTCGGGTAAGTATTTAACACCTACCGAGTCCGCCACCATGGCGTTATATACACACGTATCCAACAAGTGATTTGTTGGATGACTGGTTAATGGTTTCCATTGCACTGTAACTGCTCCGGTCTTTACATTTCGGATTTCTTGCTTTTCCTCCGACCGGAGGTGCTCCGAATATTCCTCCGGGCAATCCTTAAATAAATGGATTGTGCCAGGCTCATTAGCCGGACGTACCATACGTGCAAATATAAAGTCCTTCCAGTAATCGGTATTCACTACGTACAGCTTCATGCCTCCGATGACGCCCTTCTCGATGCTGCTCATCTTATATGGCGGAGCTAGAGGACTGTGTGATGAATCACCTTTAACTGGCACGCATACTTCTGGGTACTGCGCACAGTACTGATATACTTCATCTGTTCGATAGCCACTATCGATACCGGCCCTCACAATCTTACGGGCCTCACCATACTCTGATGGATATTCTCTATCGATGAGTATCTCGGTTAAGTCTGACCAACTACTTGCTTGACCATAATCGACTAAGTAACTTGATACACCATGAGCGTAGGCTCTAACTTCCCACCAGAAATGATCCTGCTGTACGTCAACAGATGCAATGAGTAATGGTGCGTGCTGAGGCACAACACCACGAGGAACTTCCGATTGCGTAAACACGAGGTTCTGCGTGCTTTTAGTTTTCGCAGATTTCCACGGCTCCGCTAATCCAGAGTTGATAAAATTCATCAACTCACTTGGCTTATCCTTTGATTTAACAAACTCATATGCCACATCGCCAAAGGTAACCCATGGAGAGTAAAGGGATGACATATGATAGGCAACCGACCGGACAACTCGGACTTGTGATTCATTCACCGCACGCCATTCACCTTGCCGGAGCATATCCATCTTGTGCTTATCATCAATACGTTGCTTACAATGTTCGCACTCATAATATGCGGTATCACGTATCATATCCGCATTGCCATGGTGTTCCTCCGGCCATTTTATCTGTTTGAATTTGAGGGTCTGCGACACCCCGCAATGCGGACATGGCACGTAATACTGCTTACGTTCATTTGCGTCCATATATGACTGCCAAATATTGCCACTCTCAATCGTAGGAGTTGACACTCTTACAATTTTCTTATCAACGAATGTCTTAGTACGTTCCTCAGCCAACTTAATCGGATTCGCTTCCTTACCGGAGAAAGCTGGATACTTATCAATTTCATCGAAAAATAAGTACTTAATTGACCGACTCGATAAGCTGCTTGGTGAATTCGCACCAACAAGCACCATGTAGTTCCCATTAACGAAGTCTAACTCCAGCAGCTTACTGCCTTCGTCATACATATCTGCCAATGGTTCCACGCTTCTAATCATTGGCTGCACACGTTTATCGCTAGCGAATTTCGCGATTGTATCTGTAGGATAAACCATCATGACTGGTGATGCTGTTTGGTGTAGCGCATATCCAATCATATTGAGCTCGGCTTCCGTCTTACCAATCTGCGCTCCGAAACATAACGAGATGCTTTCAATGAGAGGGTCTGTGAATTTGTCCATAGGCTCCTTGAGATAAGGTGTCCGTGCTGTACGCCAGCGCCCAGGTTCGGCAGATATATTAGTCAGCACCCTATATTTATCTGCCCATTCCGAAACAGTGTATCGTTCAGGTGGCTTGAATGCTTCTAATTCCTCAGGGAACCAGTCAACCTTTAGTCTTACCTTTTCCCGCGGCTTTGACTTTCGGCGTGTACTCGCCTTCGCGCGCGTAGCTTTCGAGGTATTCTTCGACAAGGCCATTCACCACCTTTTCTACACGAGTACGTTCCGCGGGATCCGTGAACTCACTTCCAATACGCTTACCTAATTTAGTAAACGATGTCTTTAATTCCAATACTCGATTAGCCCATGCCTGTGCCACATCGGCACGAGGAACATATTCGCCATTCAGTACATCCAACATTTTCTTTTCTCTTGCAGCCTTTGCTTCCTTATAATCAGCTTCGGCTTCTAGCTTACGAGTTGATGCGGATTTGCTTTTAGCGTTATCACCTTTTGCCTGCCCCAAATACACGAGGACTTCTCGGAGATTCCACCAACCTACAGATGCTTTAGGCATCCCTGCTTTATGATGTCGAGAAATAATTTCCGGAGTGACCCGCAAGAGGTCACATAATTGAGTGCTGGATACGAGCAGATTGCCTGCAGCATCAAATTTCACTCTGGGTTTTGTGTCCGCCATAGGTGTACTCCTTTCTTAAATCGCCTTTCTACATTCAACAGGAAAATTTTTCTCACAGAGAGAGGACCATCGCGCGGGGGCGACCAGCGGCCATTTTTCGCTCGCGGAGTACCTTTTCCAAATTTTTATTTTCTCAATTAGGTATTATCATTGATAC